>OCPW01001705.1_pt1 | contig 11224 bp, 9 predicted proteins | sample 1538761 | NCBI WGS metagenome assembly OCPW01 (sample SAMN04571724, study PRJEB22368) | human gut metagenome | biome: human gut; material: stool | host: Homo sapiens | place: Luxembourg | collected 2012-09-20
GCGCCACCTTGCCAAGGTGGAGGTAGCGAGTTCGAGCCTCGTCGGCCGCTCCAAAAAACAGTGAAGATTGGTAAATATCAGTTTTCACTTATATGGTGACGTGGCCAAGTGGTAAGGCAAAGGTCTGCAAAACCTTCATTCACCAGTTCAAATCTGGTCGTCACCTCCATAAGACTGTGATGAAAAAGATGTCACAGTCTTTTTTCTTTGTTGTAGCGTCGAAAATCGGCGATTTCGCCAACCGATTTTTGAACACGGTTTTACAGTGTTGTCCAACCATTTTGGGGCGGTTTGCCCACGTTGATGCCCGCTTTTCTGCCGATTTCTGGAATTTGGCAGGGGAGGGGGCAATTTTTTAGAGAAAAAACAGAATAAATCCTGCTGTTTTCAGAATGTTTTCAATTTCCTCGCAGCCAATTTCCTGTTGGCTGCGGGGATTTTTTGCTTTTTCCGGCAGTTTTCAGTTTGTTTTCAAGTTTTCCATTTTATACCTATTTACAATAAGGAGGATTTTCACTATGAGCATCATTATTGGCATCGACCACGGTTACTACGCCATCAAAACAGCCCACTGCTCGTTCCCGGCTGGGCTGACAAGCTACGGAGAACACGAACCCTGCGGTTGCTTATCTTTCACTATCTTTCTGTGTCTTATAGCAGATTTAAGCGACAAATAAGCGACAAGCCACAAGTTACAGTGCTATGAAAGTGCATAAAACTACAATATATAGCGCAAAATGGCAAGAAAACGCCCTGTATTTGGTATTGAAATTAAATACGGGGCTGTTGCGATATACTCCTTTTCATACTGCCTGCCGCGGTGAGTCGTTTGCACAGAAACGGGAGTTCCGCTTTGATTCCATCGGCGGGCCGAATCTTGTCACGCCCCAGTCCACAATCGACACATGGATGGACGAGGCACGCGCACTGCTGTAAAATCTATCTTGTACAAATGAAAAGCAACATTCAATGTGATTTTGAATGTGACTTTTTGTTGTATTTGAGAACCCTGCCTTTTAACTTAACCGTGTAGAAATAGATGAAGTTAGAATCGGAATATCCATTGCTTTGACCTGGGTAAGCAGAGATTCCCAATCGGAAGAACGAAAAGGCGCGGCGGAGATGCAGATGCTATCCTTCAAGGAAATGCGTGCTTTGTATAGGCTCTCCGGCGCGGACAAATCTGTGCGGGGAGCGGCGGAACGGCTTACTAAAATCATGAGGAAATGTCCCGACAGGACGGCGCAGAGGATGCGCTTTTTGGACAGAACGGCAAGCGGGCCGTCAGCGGCAGGTTGATGTAGAGATGTGCAGCGAATGGAACTGTCGCTGCAAAACGTGACGGTTTGCTTGCACAGAGCATCCGCGCCGAAGCAGCGGCGGAGTCTCCATCTTATGGCATGACGATGAAAAAGGCGGTAGCAAATTACAAAATAAGCCCGCAGATCATACAACAAAAACACATGCAGAAGCAGCAGGCAGACGACACCAAAAACAACCGCATACTGTGGGCCGTACCCGGGCGAGGTACACAGCGCCGGAATTTCTGTGACATAGGAGACCAGCAGGAAAAAGGCAACGGCGGACACCGCAAAAGACACGCCCCGCGGGAAGGTAGCCCACTTGGACAGTGCGGCCATGCGCAGCAGCGGCTCGGTGGATACAAGGTATTCGTCGGCGGTTATTTCGATGGTGCAGGTTACGCCGTTGGCGCTGTGGGTAATTGTGGACTCGGACATAAAAATCAACTCCTGATAGAAAATTGGGTAGAGACGATAGGGGGTAAACATGGTTCGCCCGTGGCTGTGTTCAACAGCCGCAAAGTGTCCGAGCGGATATGGAATCCGCCCCTACGGCGGTAAAGCAACTGCTGCTCGTCGGTCAGAAACTCCGGCGCAGGAACGTTCAAATCCTGCTCACTCCGCCTGCTCCACAAACGATTTCAGCAGCATGGCCCGGGCGCGGTGGATGCGGGTCTTGACGTTGGACTCGCTCGAATCGGTGATTTTGGCGATCTCGCGGATGGAATACCCCTTCACGCGCAAAACCAGTGTCTGGCGGTAAATCAGCGGCATTTCGTCCAGCAGGGCAATAGCCTTGTCCAGCTGCAAATTTGTCAGGGCCACTTCCTCCGGTTCCGCGTAGTTGTCCAGCACGGCAGCCAGGCTTTCGTAATCGGGCTGGGCACCGCGGCGGCGCTCCCACTTGCGCAGGAAATCAATGCTCCGCTCCCGGGTCACCATATAAAGGTAGGATTTCAGAGCCCGCTCGTTATCAATGCGCAGCGTGTCGATTCCACGCAGCAGCTGCACAAACGTCTCATGCACCGCATCCTCGGCCAAGGTGGGATTTTTAATAATGCCCGCAGCCGTGTGCAGCATAAAGCGGTAATATTTGCGGTATATGTATTCAAATTTGTTTTTGTCGTCGTCGCTGTCCAGTGCGGCAAGATAGAAAACCAGCACGTAGGCTCCTCCTGAATATAAACTTCCGTGTTATAAGGTATCCGTCACAAGGCGGCGTTTGGTTACACAATTTGTCAAATTTATTCCAGCACAATGCCCTGGGCAATTTTGATAAGCTCATGCAGGCTGATGTTGCCCTCTACGGAGCAGGCGAGTTTGTTATGCTCCCACAGTAAATCATTCATTTGGCCTTCAAACATATCGCCCCAAATCGCGTCGTGGCCGTCAAAGGTAATCGAGTAATATTGGGAGTGTTCATCGTCCAGGAAGACATCCTGCCTACCCTGAATGGGTACAATCATAACGGTAAAGAACGCTCCGGTCTCCGTATTATCATACGAGGCATAGTAGTGCCCGACATCCTTCGGCTCACTGACCTCGGTCAGGGTAAAGCCGTCCGGTAGATAGGACAGCGTAACTGACTCCGGCATAACGCCCCACTCCTCGCTGACATAGCTGACCGCCACAAATTGGTCATGCCACGTCATCAGTGTTTGGACAACCGCGTCCCGCACGGCCTTGACGGGCAGCATTGTGCAGGAGAAAATCGCCATTGCCACGGCCAGCGCAATTAAAAGCCGCTTGGCCGCCCGCAAATGCCGCTTTCGGTCAGCCTTGCGCCGGGTATTGCGGACCAGCGCGTCCATTTTGCGTAGAAACGCATCCGACGGCTGTACGTCCCCGGCGGCCTCCGGCCCCGATATCTGTGCCAGCGCGCGGTCCTGCGCCTCGGTCACGATCATAGCAATCAGGGCATCCGGGGAAATGCAAAGCTTGTCATCGCTCATGGTCTTCTCCTCCTGTTCAGCGGTGTTTCTATCTATAATCCGTAGTATACCGCAAAAAAGTTTCACTGACAATATAAACTGTGCCGCCAGCACTACGCCCGGGGGATTGCAAAGCACCCGGTATCGTGCTATACTACAATGGCAGTGATATAAGTCATACTTGTCATGAACGGACAAAAGGCTTGTAAAACCGGCAGGAAGGCCGGGATTGCAGGCCTTTTGTTTTTTGCGGCAAAATCAAAAGGCAAGAGGTATGGGATTTTATGGTTCTTGAAGCAATTGCAACCATCAATCAGGCGGTCAACAACTTTGTGTGGGGCATCCCGGCGATGGTGTGCATCATCGGCGTGGGGCTGCTGCTCAGTGTGCGGACGGGCTTTTTGCAGATCCGCAAATTCCCGTATGCGATCAAAACCACCATCGGGCGTATGTTCCACAAAAAGGATGCCTCTGACGGTGCGATGACGCCGTTTCAAGCCGTCTGCACGGCGCTGGCGGGCACGGTGGGCACGGGCAACATTGCGGGCGTTGCGGGCGCTATCGCCATCGGCGGGCCGGGCGCAGTGTTCTGGATGTGGTGCTCTGCGCTGTTGGGTATGTGCACCAAATTTGCGGAGGTCACGCTCGCTGTACATTTTCGGGAGCGCAGCGCCGCCGGCGAGTGGGTCGGCGGCCCGATGTACTACATCAAAAACGGTCTGGGCAGGCACTGGCAGTTCCTGGCCGTGCTCTACTCGCTGTTCGGCGTGCTGACGGTTTTTGGCACCGGCAACGCGACCCAGGTCAACACCATCGTCGCCGCCATCGACACGGCCCTGACGGAGTTCAATGTGGTCGGTCAGAACGCGCTTTCCACCCTGAACCTCGTTGTCGGCATCGTTGTGGCGATGCTCGTCGCCATGGTGCTGCTGGGCGGCATCAAGCGCATCGGCAGCGTCAGTGAACGGCTGGTGCCCTTCATGGCGCTGTTCTACATCGTGCTGGCTGTGGGCGTCGTTATTCTGAACATTCAGCGCTTCCCGGCGGTGATCGAGGCCATCTTTGCAGGTGCGTTCAACCCGGCGGCCTTCACGGGCGGCACCATCGGCAGTCTGTTCATCAGTATGCAGAAGGGCGTCTCCCGCGGCATCTTCTCCAACGAGGCCGGCCTTGGCACGGGTTCCATCGCCCACGCCTGTGCTGACACGAAAAAGCCGGTCAAGCAGGGCATGTTCGGCATCTTTGAGGTCTTTGCGGACACCATCGTCATCTGCACGCTGACGGCTATGGTCATTCTGTGCAGCGGCACGGCGGTCAACTACGGCACCGCCGCGGGCGCGGAGCTGACGATCTCCGGCTTTACCACGACCTACGGCGGCTGGGCATCCATCTTCACGGCGGTGGCACTGTGCTGCTTTGCCTTCTCCACTATCATCGGCTGGGGGCTGTACGGCTCACGCTTTATCGCATTCCTCTGCCGCAGCGACAAGGTCGTGCGCCCCTTCTTCGTGGTGTACTCCTTCGTTTCCATCCTGGGTGCTACGATGGACCTGGGCCTGATGTGGAGCATTGCCGATACCTTCAACGGTCTGATGAGCATCCCGAACCTGATTGCGCTGCTGCTGCTTTCCGGCACAGTGGCGCAGCTGACAAAGGAATATTTTGAAAAGGAAAAGGTGTAAGAAATGTTTGTAGGAACTTGGTGGTCCCTGATGCCGCCGATCATCGCCATTCTGCTGGCGCTGTTCACAAAGGAAGTCTATCTCTCGCTGTTCGCCGGCTGTGCGCTGGGTGCGCTGCTGGTGGCAGAGTTTCACCCCTGGGTCGCGTTTGACACACTGTTCAACACGATGATCGACAGCGTCGACTTCTCGATTCTGATGTTCATGATCCTGCTGGGCATGGTCGTTATGCTCATGCAGGAGTCCGGCGGCACCCGCGCTTATGGTGAGTGGGCGGCGAAAAAGCTCAAGAGCAAGCGCGCCACGCTCGTGGCGACCTCGCTGCTGGGTGCGCTGATTTTTGTGGACGACTACTTCAACTGCCTGACCGTCGGCTCCGTCATGCGCCCGGTTACCGACAAGTACAAGGTTTCCCGCGCCAAGCTGGCTTACCTCATCGACGCCACGGCGGCCCCGGTCTGCATCATTGCGCCGATCTCGTCCTGGGCGGCGGCGGTCAACTCCTACGTCCCGGCGGGCAGCTCGATGTCCGGCTTTGAGATGTTCGTCCGCACGATCCCGTTCAACCTGTACGCGATGCTGACGCTCTACATGGTGTTCTTTACCTCGCTGCTGGGCTTCGACTTCGGCCTGATGAAAAAGCACGAGCGCAACGCCGCCCACGGTGACCTGTTCACCTCGGGCGGGGAGGCCATCCAAAACCAGGAAATCAAGGACCCCACCGAGGGCGGTAAATTCGCCAAGGGCAAGGTCATTGACCTGATTGCACCGATGATCGTCATGATCTTTACGGCCATCGCCACGATGATCTGGACCGGCTACCTGAACGGCGGCACGAATCTTGTCGAGGACTTTGCCAACTGCTCCTCGTCGGAGTCGCTGGTCTTTGCGGGTCTTGTCACGGTGGGCTTCCTGCTGCTGTTCTACCTGCCGCGCCGCGTTATTGGCTTTAAGGACTTCATGAACTCCGTGCCCGAGGGCGGCAAGCTGATGATGCCGCCCATCCTGATTCTGGTGCTGGCCTGGACGCTGAAGGGCATGACCGACGCACTGGGCATCGGCGACTTTGTGCGCCAGGCCGTCAGCCTGAATGAGGGTCTCATGCGCTTTGTGCCGCTGCTGATCTTCTGCATTGCAATTTTTATTGCGTTCTCCTCCGGCACCAGCTGGGGCACGTTTGCGATTTTGGTCCCCATCGTCGTCAATATGTTCTCCGAGACGGACCCCACCATGATGATCGTAGCGGTATCCGCGGTGCTGGCGGGTGCGGTCTGCGGCGACCATATTTCGCCGATCTCGGACACGACCATCATGTCCAGCTCCGGTGCACAGTCGAACCACATCAACCACGTGCAGACCCAGATGCAGTACGCCATGGTCGTCGTGGCGGCCTGTGTGCCTGGCTACCTGATCGCGGGCTTTACCGAAAACTGGCTCATCACGCTGGTGGCGTCGCTTGCCATTCTGACCGCAGCCCTGCTGTATCTGCGCAGGCGCAGTCTGGCCGAGGACGCCAGGGCATAAAGAAAAGCAGTGCTTTCCAAGCGGAAGGCACTGCTTTTTTTGTAGGAACAAATTCCGTATCAGGTCGGCCCAAAGCTTTTACTTCAGCGTACCGTCCAGAATCTGCTGGTAATACCACGGCTTCTCGGCGTGGAATACCCGCCCGGCGAGATGCGCAAACCGCGGGTCGCTGATTTGTGCAGGAAAGCGCAGCTCCCACGCGCAGAGCGCCTGATACTTGAACCGCAGCTCGCGGTTGGCGGCGTTGTTGCCGTACTTGGAATCACCCAGAATCGGGCAGCCGATGTGTGCTAAATGCGCGCGGATCTGATGGGTGCGCCCGGTCACAAGCTCGACCTCCAACAGGGCCAGCCGTCCGCTGACAGCCAGCGTTTCATATCCGGTGATGACCTCCTTCGCGCCGCCCGCCGTCGTGTCGGTGATACGCACAATGCCGCGCTCGGCGTCCTTCAAAAGGTAGTCGCGCAGCAGGGCGGCGGGCGGGCTCGGGCGGCCAAACGTCACGCAGAGGTAGCGCTTTTCAATATCGCGTGCCTTAATGGCGGCGGTCAGAAAGGCCTCCGCCGCACTGTTCTTCGCCAGCAGCACCAGCCCGCTTGTACCGGTGTCCAGCCGGTGGCAGAGCACAGCGTGGGCGGCCTTGCCCTCGGCGGCCAGCTTCGTTTGCACGCGGCGGAGCAGCGTGTCACTGTCCGGGCCGTCCACAGCGATGCCTGCGGGCTTGCTGGCAATGATGATGTCGTCGTCCTCATACACAAACACGGCGGCGGGGGTGGGGCGGTTCTCCAGCTGGTCGTCGTTCAGGAACAGCTTGATAATATCGCCGTTCTGCACGCGGGTGGAGAGCGGCTGCTTCTTGCCGTTCAGCTTGATCTTGTTCTCGCGCAGGGCCTTGTTCAGCCGCCCCATGCCCAGAGCGGGGAACTGGTCCATCAGGTACTTGTCCAGCCGCACGGGCAGCAGGCTTTTTACATGCAGTTCTTTCATTTTGTCGTCAACTCCTGATCCCACAAAACCGTGGCATCCTCAATATCCAAGGTGACCATCAGCCAACCGGCGTCGTGGTCATCGACCTTCAAAATCGGGTACTCCTGCCCGCCCGCGCAAAGCAGCGACGCACCGTCCAGCTTAGTGCGCGCAAACGGAGAATCCTTAAAGCAGACCGTCTGCTTTGTTTCATCCAGCACGCCGCGGTTCCACAGCGCGTCGGTGTAGTCTGCCAGGCGCAGGGGATAGTCCTCGTCGTAGGGCGTACACAGAGCGTCAAACGTCTGTCCCTGCAACCCCGGCGCAATGACATACCAGCTGGCGCTGCCGTCGGCGCTCGTCACGCGCCCGCACCAGGCCAGCGTCTTGACCGGTTCCACGGCCTGCAAAAAGGCACCCTCGTCCTCGAACAGATAGAGCGTGTCACTCTGCGGCGTGCCCGCGTCCAGAGCGTCCAGCGCGGTCTGGCGCTCGGCGGCAAGAGCAGTCTCGTCGTAGCGGGCGGCGAACGGATCGTTCGTTGTCATGCCGTTGTCGGCAGCCCATAGCGCTAAGTGTAAGCTGTCGGCCTGCATGCCCTGCACGGATTCGATGTGGCGGTACTGTGCCGCGCTCTGCCAGAAATCGCTGTCCAGCTCGGACGGGAACGCGTCCGTGACCTGCGCGGCCTGCATGGCGTCGTGCCGCTGGCAAAGCGCCGGGCTTACATCCCACAGCTGCACGGCGGCAAACAGTGTGACCCAGACAGCCCCGCGGGGCAGACGCGCCAGCCCTGCGAACGCTGCCAGCGTCAGCAGGTAGTAGACGGGCCAGAACAGCCGCCCGCCGGAGCGAAAGACCGAGAACAGCTTAATAAAGGAAGCGGGCAGCGGCAGCGTGGCCAGCGTCACGCCGTTGGCGGTGATGACGTTGCTGACAGCAAACGCGGTCAGCACAGCGCAGACCGCGCACAGTGCCCAGTGACGGCGCACAGCGCCCAGGATATGCCGCCGCGCTAACACGACCACGACAGGCAGTGCAGCCAGCACGCCCAGCCCCAGATAGGCAAAGGCGTCATAGTTGCCGCCGACCTGATTCTGTGCGGGCAGCAGGCGGCTGTACAAAACGCCGTTCACACCCGCCGGGTTCCACAGCGCGTTCAGGTTCATGGCAAAATAGCCGTACAGCGCCTGCCCGCCGCTGGTGGCTGTGCCGTAAAGCAGCCCCAGCGCCCAGCCCAGCGCCGCGGTGCAGAGCATGTTGCCGCCCAAAAACAGCGCGGGCCGCAGCCATTGCCGCTGCTTTACGGCGTACTCAAGCAAAAGCGCCAGTGTGACAGCGTAGGTCATGGGCAGAAAATACGGGTGGATACCGACGGCCAGAATGTTGATGACAAACAATCCGCGCGACGCAAACCGGCTCTGTCGGCGGCAGACAAAATAACAGTACAGCGCCGCCAGCACAAGCCACTGCGCGCCGAGCGAGGTGTGCCGGAACGCGCGCTCCAGTAAAATCGGGCTGGCCGCAAACACAAGGGAGCCCGCCAAAGGGGCGGCAAGCCCCTCAGCAAACAGCCCGCACAGCAGCGCCGCAAAGCCGCCCTGCAAAGCAAAGCAGACAAGGGTAAACCAGCCGAAATACTGGAACGTCCCGCCCAGCGCTGCCGCCAGCGGGCGGCACAGCACAGCCAGCAGCGGGATAGAATCGGTGTACGCAACGCTGACGCCCTGCGGCGCGTTGACGGCCTGCGTCACGCCGAGCGGCCAGCCCGGCGCACTGCTTCGGTAGAACAGCCAGCCCGCGTAATGCTGCTGGATGTCCTTTTCAATGTAGCCGCCGCGGCAGAAGGCGTCGTTGGCTACGTCCAGTGGTGCAAGGCCGTACACCAGCAAAAATACAGCAGCGCCGAGCAGCGCCCCCAGCCAGAACAGCCGGGCGCTGCGGGTAGATTTATGGTTCAGCATACCATGCCTCACAGGGTCCAATAGAAAAAGCCGAAACAACCGGTAAAGCTGTTTCGGCTCGGGTAAATGCCGCTGACCGGGATCGAACCGGTACGGTATCGCTACCGAGGGATTTTAAGTCCCTTGCGTCTGCCAGTTCCGCCACAGCGGCATAATATATGTATTGTAGCGCAAGAAGGCGGAAATGTCAATCTTCCCGCGGCGTCTTTTTGCCGTCTTTTTGCGGAACGGGTGCAAAAAGCGGATTCCCCGCCCGACGGCACAAAAAATTCACTTTCTGCCGCTTGTGCTTTTGCTTCGAATTTGTTATACTAATATGGTATGTTTGGATAGGTGCGCCCATTTGGGCGTTTATATAAGGAGAAATTTACTTGGAAAAACTGACCTACACCCACAACGATGCCGCCGCCAAGGCGCTGGCGGCGTTCTATGAGACACCGCCGCTGGCGTATGTACGCAGCTACGGCTGCCAGCAGAACGTCAACGACGGCGAGAAGATCAAGGGCGTTTTGCAGGATGTCGGCTACGGCCTGTGCGACAATGTCGAACACGCCGACCTCATCCTGTTCAACACCTGCGCCGTGCGTGAGCACGCCGAGCAGCGCGTTTTCGGCAATGTCGGCGCGCTGAAAAAGCTCAAGGAGCAGAACCCGCGCCTGATGATCGGTGTCTGCGGCTGCATGGCCCAGCAGGAGCACATCGTCGAAAAGTTGCGCCAGAGCTACCCCTATGTGGACCTTGTCTTTGGCGTGGACGGCATTGACCGGCTGCCCGCCATGCTGGCCGAGCGCATCCGCAAGGGCAAGCGCTATCTGGAAAAGCCCGCCGAGCGCAACGCCGTGGTCGAGGATCTGCCCATCCGCCGCGATTCCGGCTTCCGCGCGTGGCTGCCCATCATGTACGGGTGCGACAACTTCTGCACCTACTGCATCGTGCCCTACGTCCGCGGGCGGGAGCGCAGCCGCGAGCCCGCCGCAATTCTGGCGGAGTTCAGGCAGCTTGTCGAGCAGGGCTATAAGGAGATCACCCTCCTGGGCCAGAACGTCAACAGCTACGGCAAGGGGCTGGAACATCCCATCGACTTTGCCGACCTTTTGAACCTGCTGTGCGAAGTCCCCGGCGACTACCAGATCCGCTTCATGACGAGCCACCCGAAGGACGCCAGCCGCAAGCTCATCGACACGATTGCCGCGCAGGAGCATCTGTGCAAGCATATCCACCTGCCCGTGCAGTCCGGCTCGGACCGGCTGCTCAAGGAGATGAACCGCCACTACAACGTCGCGCAGTACATGGATCTGATCCGCTACGCCAAGGAAAAAATTCCCGGTGTGACCTTCTCCAGCGACATCATTGTCGGCTTCCCCGGCGAGACGGAGGAGGACTTTGCCGCAACGCTCGACCTCATCCGTGAGGTGGGCTATATGCAGCTGTTTACCTTCATCTATTCCAAGCGCGCCGGCACCCCGGCGGCCAAGCTGCCCGACCCAACGACCCACGCTGAGAAGGCCGCCCGTATGGACCGCCTGCTGAAAACGCAGGAGGAGTTCGCCTTTGCCGCCACCGCCGCCATGGCAGGCCGGACCGTCCGCGTTTTGGTCGAGGCTGCTGGCCGCAATGAGGGCACCGTCAACGGACGCCTCGACAACAATCTGGTCGTGGAGTTCAAGGCTCCTGAAAGTCTTATCGGCCAGTGGGCCGACGTCCACATCACCGGCTCGCGCGCCGCACTGCTTGTGGGCGAGCTTGCTGAATAAACCTATGGCAACACCGCATAATTCCCGCCTTACGGCTTAAGCACCGCTCCGGCGGCTGCGGCACGGCATCTGCGTTGCCAAAATGCTCGATAATACACAAAG
>OCPW01001711.1_pt1 | contig 11198 bp, 16 predicted proteins | sample 1538761 | NCBI WGS metagenome assembly OCPW01 (sample SAMN04571724, study PRJEB22368) | human gut metagenome | biome: human gut; material: stool | host: Homo sapiens | place: Luxembourg | collected 2012-09-20
AGCCGGTGGTTTATTTGTTCATCAAAGTTCCGTTTCTCTTCTGAGAAACTCCACTGTGCTGAACAGGCTTAAAGCCTAACAACAAAAGACTCAGAAGTCCACGACTCCTGAGTCCTTTAACATAATTATCATATATCTATTGCATTACTGCATTCCGTTTGCTGTCTTATATTTATACAGCATTTCAGCATGATTCTGTTCTTCTACCTGAATGTCAGCCATCAACTTTCTAAGATCACTATCCCCAAACATAAATACATTTGTATTATATTCTCCGGAAACCAATTTCTCTGTTCCAATTGCATCAGTTGCAAGAAATGCATCATGCATCTTATCTTCGGACTGGCTCGCTGCTGTATAGATTGCTCTTGGTTCATAGTCTCTTCCATCACTGTCATTGCAGTCACTTGACGGTACTGTTCCATCTAAGACCTGTGTGAGTGAATCGTAATGTGTCTGCTCTTTTTTGTGTAACTGTTCAAAAAGATTTTTAAGTTCTGGATCGATCGCCTGCTGTGCGTATTTTTGATACTTTTCTATGCAGCTTTTCTCCTGTGTTCTTAGGTTTTCAATTGCTGTTCTTTCTGTCTCTTTTAATACCATGATATGAGTTCCTTTCTACTTTGGAAATTTTTATGATGGTATTATCTGCTGTTTGATGCATTTCTATGCAACAAATGACGAAAATTTAATATTCAATTACATTGAAATTCCATCGTACCATCCGTCTGTAATTCTGCTTGATCGGATAAGTAAAATTCCAAAGTCATAATATTTTTTTCATTCAATTCCAGTTTTTTCACTTGATACTTTACCATTTCACTCACAGAAAATTTACCATCTTCTTTATAAATTGTTGTCAAAATTCCTTCTGTCTTTCCATTGTTGCTTTGTAATCGGATATTTGCAAATCCTCCGGAACTATTTTGCTGTAACAATGTTATCGTTGTTGGTTTTCCAGCTTTTGTTTTTTCATAAAATGTTTTCAATTTCTCACCATGACTTGTCTTGGATGGTTTGAATTTTACTGGTGCATTTTTTGTACTATGTTTTTCTTCCCCAATCTGGGCAACAGGATAACCTTTGGATGTTAATGTATCATATAACGTTTGTAAGTCTTTTTTTGTAACTTTATTCTCATTGATTTTTATGTTTTGACAAATGTCTGAAATTTGCTTAACTTCTTTTTGTGCCTGAGCTTTTTCTCGCTTTGTTATCACCAATGGTTTCCACTTCTTTGTCTTATGATCTGTTTGTTTTGTTGTTTCTTTTATATTTGATGATCTACATGCTGTAAGTGTTGTGATACTTGCGAGTAACAAAATAGCTAGCATTAATTTACTACATATATTCTTCTGATATTTTCTTTGCTTTTCTGACCACATATTCTTCTGCCCTTTTAAAATCCTTATGAATAATCCCATATTTCATATCCTTGTCGACGTGCGGAATCATATACAGGTATCATATTCTTTTCAAGTATATTATAAAACATTTCTTTTGAATTTCCTTTTCGATATAATTCCTGTCCCGCCCAGATAGAATGAAGATTATCCTTATAACAGCCTTTAAATCTTTTATAGATTCCCATATCATCATAAATCATTTGATACATCAGATATTGATTTTGTGCAAAATTCTGAAAAAACGGATTCCATTTTGGTAATCGATTACTCTTGGATGAATTTAGTGATGCATCCATCGGCATCAGATTCCAAAGTTCATCATTCATAACAAATGACCATGGAATAAAATGATCAATATCGTATTTTTTCTTCTTCACAGGTTGTCCAGTAAAGACGTCTCTGATTTCTTGAACTTCCATGATATCTTGCCAGAGATCTCTTACTTTTTTGAGCTTTCGTACCTTTTCTTCTGTTGGGGTTAATTTATATACCAGACCGGGAACTTCTGGATTATTGTTCTGCAACCATTTTACCTTCTCGTATTGAATCCAGCCTAGAATATTGACTGTATGATCTTGGATCATCTTGATCCAGTCTTGTTGGAAATATACTTCTTTTTTTAACTTGCTGCTTGTTCCTAATATGTATGGAAGAGTTAAGACTTCTTTATTAAATTTCTGAATATACACTGTCATGCGATTTGCACTATTCCAATTTACTTTTTCATTACTCCTCGTAAAAAAGCCTGCTAATGCTCGGTATGGAACCATATGAGTCAGCTGTTCTTTCGTCGTTTTTAATTCCTTGTTATACTGCTTGATCGCATTTTTAATCTCTACTTTCGAAGTATTCGCTGATAATTCACTAAGCTCTGTTAGCAAAAGAACTGCTCTCTCCAATCCATCCTTGATCTGCCCGTCCAGTGGCATTCCACTTAAGTGAATATGGAACTCTCTTACAGAATACCATGCATTTGTGATCATTTCATCTATGATTTCATCAAATGTCGATTCTGTTTTTCCCTCAGAGATTAACTGTATGATTGCTTCCAGCCAATAAAATTTATAGCAATAGGATGGACTTTTCATCATTTTAGAAAATCCATCGATATTTAGATTGTTATAATATTTTGGCTCAATTTCTAGGATGTTTTTCCCTTGCAAATCAGGATATTCAACCATCGTTCATCACCTCGTCCTTCTCTGACATCTCCTGTTGTCCATATTTCTTTGATCTGTAATTGAGGGATCTGCAAGATAAATTCTTTCAATGAATCTTCTGTAAAATCCGTAAAATAACGCCCATTTCTCTCCCCTTCGAATTCACCATACTTAAATGATGTATAAATGATTCCATTTTCTTTTAATGCTTTATTCATCTTATGAAATACACGCAAAAGATCATTTGTTGATAAATGAAGGATTGATGCACATGCCCAGATTCCATCATAAATATTCTGGTCATTTAATTCTTCAAACAGCATTTGTTTTACTTTGATTCCTGTATATTTTGAAGCTTCCTTACAAATCTCTTCGGATCCGTCAATCGCCGTTACGTTATAGTTTCGCTTTAGGAAATATTTTGTATCACGACCAGAACCGCAACCAAAATCCAAAATTGATGCACCCGATGGAAGATAAGATAAAAATTTATTTTGTATGTTTGTAAAGTCTACGGATCTTGTTGTTTGTATGAATGATTTTGTGTATTTGTTGTAATAGTTTATGGTTTTGTTGTTCATTGGAAGCCTCTCTTAAGTACATTCTAATAACCATTTGACAGCTTTCACTAATCTCTTTTGGGCATCAGCAAAATGCCCGCCGCTGTTAAATTCTAATGTTGTTTGCTTTACCTTAGGATCATTGCGCAAAATTCGTTCCTGTGTTCTAGTTCGATCTCCAACTCTTGCCATGACCGGATTCTTTGTTTTTTCTTCTTTTCCTCCAAGGCTTAAGTAGATATTGCTTTCATGCTTTATTTGATGATGCAACACATATTCATCCCATTGTTCGAACCATAAAGAACCGGAGCAGCTTGCAATTGCTGAGAAGATATCCGTTTCATATGCTGTCCATAGAGCAAACAATCCTGCAAGGGAATATCCGATCAGATAAATTTCTCTGTTTACTCCGTAATCTGCTTCTAATTTCGGAATCAAATCATTCATTAACCATTGTAAAGTCTTTGGACCATTTCCTTTAAACTCTTCGTCCCCAAAGGCAGCAGGTGACTTCCATGGAGAAAAATCAGCATTCCAATCTATTACCTGAAATGCACAGAAAAGAAAATCCTGATCATTGACTGTCTCCATCAGACAATCCCACATATGTGCTATTTCATTTCCACGATGAGGGTACATTCCCCATAAAATGATCGGACCGCCGGAACCATTTTGTTCTATATAACATGTTTTCTGTTTTATCTGTAATTTCTGCATAAATACATTCATCTCCATAAATTTTTCTGCTCTTAATGGATTTATTTTCGTGAATTTTGGCTTATTCCCTAGTTGTAGAATCCTCCAGTTCTTCTAACGCGTCCATATAATTATCCATCCATTCCATCTGCCATTGTCTGGGATCTGTTTCTGATATCTGGCTTAACGGATCGATTTCGTCAAACATTCCAAGATTCTCTGCCATATCTAGCGGAAACAAAGTTTCATCTGGGCCGATTATTACCTGATCTCCAATTCCTAGATTCCTGTCATAAGCTGTTAATTCTTCCATCGAAATCTCTTCTGGTTCATCCATAGAATCTTCTTTTACATAAAAAGTTAACATTGGAATTTCTGCTTCTTCTGCTTCTATTTTTATGATCGTATAAATTTAAATAAATAATAAATATCAAAAACATCACATTTAAGCGGTTTGTTGAATGTTTTAATATATGTAAACTATCTCTAAATCACTGTATTTAGTAACAAATTAGTAACAGAATAATTCTATATTTTTTAGATTTTTACTGTCTTTACAATAAACTTTTTTTGGCTTATTGTCAAATGTTTCTTTAAACTTTTTTGGTTTATTTTTGCAATAAAAAAAGACCAGAGGATTTCTCCCCTGGTTCGATTTAAAATTTAAGGTATCTTGTAGCGGAATACCCTGTTACGCTCTTGTACTTAACTTTAGTCCAAGTGCTGCCTTTTTTAATTACTTCTGCTTTTGATCCTTTCGGAATCTTACCGATAACCTTAGATGATCTGTTTGCACTCTGTCTAATCATCAGTGGATCGGATTTTGTGACAACCTTAGCATATACAGTTGCTTTGGTAACTTTCTTCACTGTCGTTTTTACAGATTCCTTAGCCTTGGTAGCTATTCCAAGCTTTTTATTGCAGATTCCTTCTGCGATCAACTTAGCGATCTTATTTACGTACTTACCGATTTTATAATCGGACTTAGAATCACAGAAAAAACTCTCTGTCATGATCGTTGTTGCCTTTGTACTATTCAGCATATACAGGTTCGTTCTCTTCTGCACGTTACGATTTGTAAATCTAGCAGATACGAGTTTCTTCTGGACTCTCTTTGCGTACTTCTTACCATTTTCAGAAACGTATAATACTTCTGTTCCGTGTGCTTTTCCGTTATAGCAATTCAAGTGACCTTCGACAACAAGATCATAATTCTTTGCATTTAAACGTGTCAGTTTCCATGATTTTTCCTGTGACGCAGCGGTAAATACCTTCTCTGGGCAGATATACAGATCAACACTGTGTCCGTCGCTTTCAAGATATTCTTTTACCTTTTTCATCAGCTTTTTATTGTACTTATACTCGTTTACTCCACCGCAATCTTCTCCACTTGCTGATGTATATGATCCATTTTTAAGTAAACTGTGTCCTACGGTCAATGCGATTCTCATATGTCTACACCTCCTGTTCTGCTGCTGCCTGATTATCTTCTGTCTGTTCCTGTTCCTCTGGATCTTCTAAGTCAGTTTCATGTAACGGAGTCTCTGCGTAATTTGTCCATGTTCCGTCATCTAACTCTGTCGTATGATTGATCTTATCTTCTCTACTGACTTCCTCAACATCTTCTGAATTATTTAATTTACCGTCATCCAAAAGGTCTTTGACACCGTCAAACCATAACTGAACGATCTCTTTTAACATGCTCTCGCTTACAAATAATTGAATAGGTTTGGGCAAAAGTCCTCTGGCCATATGTATTACATAATCAAATTTCTGCTGTCCTTGCTTGGATGCACGGAAGGTTTTCTCTGCTTCTACAAACAGCTTGTAAACATCCAGCCTGATTCCTTCAAGCCCTTTTCTTGTGATATAGTTGATTAACTTCTTAACTAAAAAGACAATGATCAACGCTGCGATCACTGCCAAGAATAACACTTTATTCTGTTCAAATAATTCTTTCATCTTATCTCTCCTTCTTATAGTCCAGCTTGTTTGAGTACGAATCCGATTACTGCCCCGACAACTGCAGTTAGGACATACACAGAAATGCTTCTCCATTTTTCTCCGTCTCTGTTTTCCAACTCTTCAAGCCGTTTGCTCTGCTCCGTCTGATTAACAAGCATATGTTCCATGTTGATAGCGAGCTTTTGAACGGACAATGTAAGGTCATTGATCTGTCTTATTGTCACTTCTAACGCTTCAATTCTTTTGTTTTGTCGGGTTTGCTCATGATCAACATCACTCGCAAATGCATTATGTTCATTTCTACTTATGTATTCGTCATCTGCCATATTCTTCCTTTCTAATATCATTGCTGCATTAAATTGTTACATAAAAATAAGACCTCTTAGGGTCTTGCTCGTATTTTTATAAAATTTTTCATTTTGCTTCACCTTATGAACATCTAGGATCATCAAGACGTTTCTTTAATGTTTCATAGATTGTACCATCAAGTCCTGTTCTCGCATCTACAACTTCGGCTGCGGACGGAGTTGTAGAACTAAAATTTTTTAATAACTCATCATACTGTCTTTCTAAGCTTGTCTGTCTTGTATCGCAATCATCTGCGATATCATTTGATCTTTTAATTCCATCATGGATGGCTTGCCGCACATCTTTTCCGAAGATTGCTTTTAAGATATCATTTAAGATTTGTGTCATATCAACCATATTTTTTTCCTTTCTGCAAGCAGTAACACAGCTAAATTCTGATAAGACTTGGAAACGAATCTTTGACGGAAAATTATCTGAAGAATTTACCGTGCCCAGTCAATACAAAGAGATCGTAATTCAGATAACAATTGCATACCAAGGTGCTTCGGATATCACACTTCCTGAGATATACATCAATGATTTAGGTCTATGGTGGAATAAGATTACATCTTATCGATATAACGATGCTTACAACGCTTGTGTTTTGATGAATTACAATTACAGAACCAGGAAACTTAAAATGAATGAAACATGGTTTGTTTGTAATCCGTCAAGTGATAATATATCCTACATCGTCTATGGCAAAGAATAAGGCTAATATTTGTAAGCCAAAACAATCGTTTTATTTATAGGACAATTGCCTAGAACATGATTATCCGTCTGAGTTAATCTAAATTTGAAAGAATTGGGACCTGGAATATCTTCGAGATGTATAAGTCCATATCTCCCGTCTGTACTCATAAACGCATTAGTAATGCAATCAGTATACTTGACGTTATAAGTGTCAATACCTGGATTATCTGTCCACATCTGTCCGTATGCATCTGATGTGCCGGATAACTTCATCGATATAAAGTGCATTCCGGATATGTCAGAATTTAGCTGTGTTGTTGAGTTCTATTTATTGTTACCATAGCTGTTTAGCATGGCGATCTGTTTTTTATAATATTTTTTCGCATAAAAATAAAATCTCCTTCCCTTTTAAGCAGATTTAATAGTTTATATATTAGATTTGTTATTATTCTTTAAGCTGCATAACGAATATATTCATATTCAATCATATCGTCCGAAGCATCATAGTATGTACCGGCAGTCATATTAATGTCTGCATGACCTAACAAGATCGCAACATCCTGAAGCGGCATGCCTCGCTTAATCAATTGCGTACATAACGTCCGTCGGAATTTATGCGGATGTGCATATACATTACATGATCTTCCTAAATCTCTTACAATTCGCTCGATTCCGTCTTTTCTTAACTGATCATATGGATGCCTCTTAGAAACAAAAAGTGAAATGTTATTATCTTGTCTGGTTTCTAAATATCTATTCAGATAAATCATTGCCTGATCTGATATAAACACCGTTCGCTCTTTATCTCCCTTACCAATGATCCGCACTTTCTTTCGAATAAAATCTATATCGTTTAGATTTATACTGCTTAGTTCTGAGACACGACAACCTGTGGATGCTAACATCTCTATCAATGCCCTATTACGAATATCCGTACATGCTATACGCATACGTTCCATTTCATCGGCTGTAAACGCCTTCTTCTTTTTCTTTGTTACTTTGATTTTCTTAATTTTTCGAGTTGGATCTTTGTCGATGTACTCCTCATCAGCTAGCCAACTAAAAAACGAGGATATCGCTGATCGCTTATTGTTTAAGGATAAATTTGATATACCTCTGCTTTGCTTATACGCATATAGAAATCCCCGAATATCGGTTGCATCTATATCTTTTGCTTCTTTTCCAGTAAAATAATCTATAAACTGTGTTAAGTGTAAATTATACTGTTCAATCGTTCTGTTGGATTTATTTTCTACAATCAGCGTCGCAAGGAACGTATCTTTTAGCTTCCTTAAACTGTCATTGTATTCCGTCAATTCCGTCGATTCTTTCTTAATCTGTACATCTCGGAACTCTTCTACCAGCACCTTTTCAAGATAATCTAGCTCTTTTTTCTTGATTCTATTGCCCATTTTGATTAGCACGTTGCTTATAATTCTGTCACGCATAATACTTTCTCCTTTGTGTGTTATGTGTGCATTATACTCTTTTCCGCTGCGGAGGATTCGTAGACTTCCGCAGCTAAATTCTGATTACGATACAATCATAGTAGGAACATCTGTTTCGACAACAAGTCAAACAATTAATCATTATGGTGATCGAAAACTAAGTGATTACAAATTTATTGTGTTTGCGTTCGGTGCTAGTGATGATGATATTCGCAGTATTGTAACTGTTCCAAGGGTTATCTTCGAAAAAATAGGAAAATCCTATAGCTTCGTGGCTCATGGTTCGAATGACAGCACGATATCTGCAGTATCGTTTACATATGCAAGCGATACTGCTACAACTGTAAAACTGTCTGCTGATCATGGCGTTAAATACATAAGAGTTTTTGGGATTAAATAAAATTTCATATAATTTAACTAAATTGTATAAAATGCCTAGGAACTGTAAACATAGCAATGACTATACTGGTAGACGTACTGTCTTTGCATCGCACATTTATCTGTCCGTTTCTGGCGTTTATGTAGCCGGTATTTCCGTATGGAGTCCAGCTTCCGTCAATGATTTCGCAAGGAGCGAAAACTTCATTTTTTAAAGTGATACCATTAGGTAAATCTAATAAAGTTTGAGTTGTATTTCCACCTGTCAAACTTTTGCTTTTTCTGATATAAAACATAGCACACTGGCTATTTATTTCTATGCTGATTCCATCAGTAGAATAAGTTTTGTATTCTTTATCAGAATTTAGCTGCTTAATATCTGTGTGTGCATCCGCAATTCCCTGCTCCATATGATTAAAATTTTCCGCACTAAGCGGTGTACTTCCTTTTACCCATGTTTTCTTTGTATATGCCATTTTTTATCTCCTTTTGTTTAACAGCAATAAATCTGATCTTCGCTGTTGCTGCAGCAATAAATCATCTGTCCTTTTACAAGCTCCGCTGTTACATATTTTGTTGTTCCATCTGCTTTTGTGACAGTTAATGTTGTACCACTAGCAGATATGTTTACGATTGCTTTATTCATATCTATCTGCTTTGCTGCGTAAGATTTAATCTTACTCCAAAATTTTAACAATCCTGTTTCATCTAAGTAATTTGCCATATCAAGCACCCGCCTTTATGTAAGATTTGTATCCATCCAGGTATTTGTGATCGTTGATATACTAAAAATTTCGCCTAGTGGATCCCATGCACTGCCATTCCATGCTACATTCATACCAACACCGCCGTATGTACTAGCAGTTTCGATGTTATAAACATCGCCAACACGTTGTCCTGTTGTCGGCAATTTGTCTGTAGATGCGACAGAACCACAATACTTGTACATATTTGTGATTTCTGATTTTGTAGCATATGTACTCTGGATAGACGAATACGCCGGATATGCATCTAGTTTCTTTTTATCTGTCGTGCTCATAAGTCCATGCGTAGATTGTGTTGCATCTGCATAGGTTGTATTATTATCAGATCCCCAAACTACTGTACCATCTGCTGACCATCTTAAGATTTGCCCTGAGCTACCGCCGCTTGGTATATGCTTGTTACCAGAAGATGTAGGATGGACATATTTATTTGCACCATCCACGATCCCTGCGAGCTTTGTTTTTTCTGCTGTTGTATAGTCATTCGTAGACAGCCCCTTACCATCTACTTTATCAACTTTGTTTTTTATCGCATCTGTAATCTTTGCTTTAATCTTCTGCCAGAGATATAAGACCCCATCAGAATCAAGATAATTTTTATCTGCCATTTTCCCTCCTGTTTTAATTTAATAATCCTTCTAGTGTTTCATTTGTGATAGGTTCCATGTTGTTCCCTGATATGTTGTACATTTCTGTACGGACTTCGTTTATTTTTGTTTCTAGATTTTGTGACGATTGCACTTGTTTGTCTGTCAATGTACTGATTGTTCTTCCTAGTGTAATCTTATTGTTTGCTGGGTTCTCTAAATCCAATTCATATTTACTTACAAGATAATAAGTGTCTGGATTTCCAAACGTACTCATAATTCCATGCTGCGTTGATACGCAAGGAACCAGATCACCCAGCCTGATCGAATTAATATCAATATCTACCATATGCAGATCTACTGCTGTCAACTCAATCGTAATTGCAAGGTTAATACATTTTTGCAAATATTTCTTTGATTCAGCTAGCAGCGTGTCTGGATCAGAAATTTCCGGAAAATCAACCTTGTCAAAAATCCAACCGTAAAGATTGACGGCACTCTGATCATAAATATAATCTGTTCCATTGTGCCCGTTTGCCGCTTTAATATCGACATTTTTATTATCAACAACTGCTCCCAGCGGGATGATTGCTGTTTTAATATCTTCTGCCTTCGAATACTTCTTTAGATCAAGCAGATTCTCTCCAAAACGGATCACTTGATTACTTACTTTCCCATATTGCTTTACGTAGTCAAGATATCTGATTCCGTTTTCATGCCTTACTCGAAGATAGCCGTCGTATTTACCTAAAAAATTAGAACCAAGAAAATCCCATGTCTTTTCATAGTTCGTAGACAATTTTGTAATGGTTACGCTATCTATATCGATTACTCCAATTGTAAAACGCTTTGCTTCTTCTACCTGCGCATTATGTTCTTCAATCAATCTCTTGAATATTTCAATATTCGTATCTGCCTGACCTATTTCTGTTGTTTCAGTACCATAATCATGCGCACGTTGTACTGAATCTAACAAAAAAGCAAGCTCCCCTTCACAGGAAATCTGCCCTGTGTTTTGAAAATCTTTTTCATCCGTTAAACTTCTTCCGGAAAATAACAGCTCATCATCTTCATAAACATTGATTTGAGATTTTAATTTATTGATATCATTCACATGCGGATGTGTTTGCATCATCCCAAAATCAAGATTTCCCGTTTTATTTAATTCCAATGATATCTTAGGAGTTAATACC
>OCPW01001712.1_pt1 | contig 11192 bp, 9 predicted proteins | sample 1538761 | NCBI WGS metagenome assembly OCPW01 (sample SAMN04571724, study PRJEB22368) | human gut metagenome | biome: human gut; material: stool | host: Homo sapiens | place: Luxembourg | collected 2012-09-20
TCGAAAGGACTGATTTCAATAATGTCAAAGAACTCGATTGTCCCCTCTTTCCGGGGTTATTTGATTAATATTTAACTGGTCCCGATTTTAACGGGACACTAATGTACAAAAACACATAAATAATAAATAAATAGCACGCTATTCTTGTATTTCTCACAACAAAATCGTATTTTTGCAGTAAATCAAAACAATAGAAATATGGCACAATTCATCAATCCTTTCTCAGATTGGGGATTTAAACATATCTTTGGTCGTGAGATTTCTAAAGACTTGCTGATTTGCTTCTTGAACGACCTGTTTGCCGGCGAGTTTGTAATTAAATCGCTGGCGTTCGGCAACAAAGAACAAATCGGACTGTCGAAAGATTCAAGAGAGGTGATATTCGATATCTATTGCACAACGGACGAGGGCAAAGAGATTATCGTAGAAATGCAAAACCGAGGACAAGAACACTTCATTGACCGGGCTTTGTATTACACCTCACGCGTGATAGTGAACCAAGGCATAAAAGGAGAATGGGACTATGACATACGACCCGTCTACACAATATGCTTCATGAACTTTATCGACCCGTTGCTACCATTTGGCAAGTTCAGAACGGACATGATACTCGCCGATAGAGACAACGGAAAGATGGTGTCCGACAAGATACGCATGGTGTATCTGATGCTGCCGTTCTTCGAGAAAACAGAGACGGAGTGTGAAACCGATTTTGAACGCTGGATATTTGTTTTAAAGAATATGAATACATTTGAAAGAATGCCATTCCTGGCTAAAAACGCTGTGTTTAAAAAGTTGGCTGAGATTTCTGACCTTAGAACTCTCAGCAAAAAAGACATGGACAAATACGAGGATAGCATCAGAATCATGCGCGACGCCTACGCCACTTACAAATACGCTATAAAGACCGGATTGGAAGACGGACGAAAGCAGGGATTAGAAGAAGGAATGGCGCAGGGAATAGAGAAAGGAATGGCGCAAGGAATAGAGAAAGGAAAAGCAGAGGCAGAACACCTAAAGAACATTGAGTTTGCAAAACTCATGCTAAGCGACGGCGACTCTACTGAGAAAATACAAAGATACACGGGACTTACGGCAGAAGAAATTAACGAAATTGCGCAAAGCCTACATTAATAAGAAGTCGCTATTGCGCAAGGTAGTGTAAACTGAACTGTGTTACGCACAAAACCTGCATAAGTAAAAATAAGAAATCCGCAATGCTGAAAAACAAGCATTGCGGATTTTTTTGTTATAGTATCTGAAGCACCTCCTTGAGGTCCTCAATCTTTTTGAGTTCGTCCATGATGACACTCACTTTGCTGCGGTCGTGAACGCGAATCTCGATGGTGCCGTCGAAGATGCCCTCCTCACTCGAGATGGTGATGCGGTGCATATTGACGTCGAGCTTGTCGGAGATAACCTCCGAGATGTCGTGCAACATTCCCTTGCGGTCGATGCCGCGCAACTCTATCGTCGCATCGAAGAACATCACCTTGTGCATATCCCACTTTGCGTCGAGGATACGATTGCCGAAGCTCGCCTTCAGTCGCGAAGCCACATCGCAGTCGCGGCGGTGAATCTCTATGCGGTTCTTATTGTCGATGTATCCCATGATGTCGTCGCCGGGGATGGCATGGCAGCAGGTCGGGAAGATGTATTGCGAGATGTTCTCCTCGTTAATGATCACCGGCTTCTTTTTATTAAAGCCCTCGCCCACTATGAATAGATTCGACTTCTTGTCGTCCTTGCTGTTGTCCTTCTTAAGGAATGGCACGAACTTGCGCCATCCGCCCTGCTCTGCCTTGCGCTCGCGCAGCTCGTCGAGGTCTTTGTCACCGAGCAGGACGGAGCGTTTGCCAAGCATAAGAAACAGATCCTCGTGCTTCTTTGCCTCATGCAGTTCGCAGAGTTTATTGAGCACCTGCGTAGTCATCTCCAGTTCGTTCTTGCGCAGCCAATCGTCGAGTATCTGCTCGCCTCGCTTCTGCAGTTCGCGGTTGTCGCGGCGCAGTATCGCCATAATCTTCTGCTTCGCCTTCGCCGTGAAAACGAAGTTTATCCACGAAGCCTGCACGTGCTGCGACTTCGACGAGAGTATCTCCACCTGGTCGCCGCTTTGCAACTTGTGGCTCAGCGGCACCAGTTTGTGGTTCACCTTAGCGCCGATACAGTGCGAACCGAGGAATGTGTGTATCTGGAAAGCGAAGTCGAGCGCCGTACATTGCGCCGGCATAGTCTTGATTTCGCCCTTCGGTGTGAACACGAATATCTCGCTTGCAAAGAGGTTGAGCTTGATGGTATCGAGGAAGTCCATTGCGTCGGGCTGCGGGTCGTCGAGAATCTCCTTGATAGTAGACAGCCAGTTGTTGAGTTCCGAATCTTCATCAACGGTCTCTACACTCGACTCCAGTCCCTTCTCCTTGTACTTCCAGTGAGCGGCGAAACCCTGCTCAGCCACTTCGTCCATATGGTCGGAACGTATCTGCACCTCTATCCACTTGCCCTGCTTCGACATCAGCGTCACGTGCAAAGCCTGATAGCCGTTTGCCTTCGGGTGGTTCACCCAGTCGCGCAGACGGTCGGGGTGCGACTTGTATATGCGGTTGATTGCGACGTATATCTTGAAGCACTCGTTGATTTCCTCCGAGCGTTCCTTCGGTGTATAGATGATGCGCACAGCAAGAATGTCGTAGATTTCGTCGAACGTGACGTGCTTGTTCTGCATCTTGTTCCAAATGGAATAAGGACTCTTCACGCGCGCCTTCAGTTCGTACTTTATGCCCATCTTGTCGAGAGCTTCACGTATAGGAGCAGTGAAGTTCTCGAAAAGCATGTCGCGCTGCGCCTGCGTGTCGGCAAGTTTTCCCTTGATATAGTCGTACTCTTCGGGATGCTCGTAGCGGAACGAGAGGTCTTCGAGTTCAGTTTTTATCTTGTTCAAACCCAAGCGGTTTGCGAGTGGTGCGTAGATGTAGAGCGTCTCACCGGCAATCTTATACTGCTTGTTAGCTGGCTGCGACTGCAGAGTGCGCATGTTGTGCAGACGGTCGCAAATCTTGATGAGTATGACACGGATATCATCGCTCATCGTGAGCAGCAACTTCTTGAAGTTCTCTGCCTGCGCCGACGCCTTATCGCCGAAGATACCACCCGAAATTTTGGTCAGTCCGTCCACAATCTGCGCAATCTTCTCGCCGAAGATATTCGTGATATCCTCAACGGTATAGTCGGTATCCTCGACAACATCGTGCAGGAGTGCGGCGCAGATGCTCGTCGACCCGAGTCCCATCTCCTCCACCGCGATGCGTGCCACCGCAATAGGGTGCATGATGTATGGTTCGCCCGACAATCGGCGCACACCTTTGTGTGCCTGTCGTGCGAAGTTGAACGCCTTGGTTATAATATCAACCTTCTTTCGGTGACGCGATGCCACATATATATCGAGTACTTCCTTGAAGGCTTGTTCTATCATTTGGTCATCAGCAGACTCTCGCTGCTTGTCTTTCAGATTCTGGTCGTCCATGATTCAGGTCTCCTATATATTAATAAGGTATATGTGTATGCGGCAGGGTGCAGAGATTCGCACCAGTCTTACTTGATGCGAATCTTCTTGCCTGCACGTATGTTGCTTCCGCTAATCTTGTTAAGCTTTTTCAGTTTTCTAACGGTGGTGCCGTTGCGGCGTGCTATCTCAGAGAGCGTGTCGCCCTGGCGAATCGTTACGTTCTTGCTGCGTTCGCGGCGCGACTTTTTGCGCGACGCCTTGCTGTGTCTGCCGCTTCTGCTTGAAGAGTGGCGCGACACTACCGGAGCGTCTGTGTTTACTTCCACTTCCAGGCGCTTTGTGAGCAGTTCGTCGGGTTTGTAGGCGTAGATAGAGTCTTCGTTGTCGATGAAGTTGCCCACCATAGCCAGCGGCAAGCGAATTGCAGACGGTTTTGTGCTGCCGTTCACAACGCTATGGCGATACTGCGGGTTGAGCTGCTTTATCTGGTCAACATCCATACCGAGCACCTGAGCCACCTGCTCGAAGTGTACGTCGCGGTTTACGACCACGGTGTCGGTCTTTACGGGCAGGTCTGCACGCATCGGACAGATATTGTGCTCGCAATAGTAGTTCATTATATAGTTGGCGGCGATAAACGCCGGCACGTAGCCACGTGTTTCTTTCGGCAGATAAGGATAGATGCGCCAGTAGTCTTTCTCGCCGTTTGAGCGGTGGATGGCGCGGTTGATGGCCTCCGGACCGCAGTTGTAGGCTGCGATAACGAGGTTCCAATCGCCGAAGATCTTATAGAGATCGCGCAGATAGTGGGCTGCTGCGTACGAAGCGCGAACAGGGTCGCGACGTTCGTCAACAAGCGAGTTCACTTCGAGTCCGTACTTCTTGCCGGTGGTGAGCATGAACTGCCAAAGACCGGTGGCTCCGACGCGCGAAACGGCGTTAGGATTGAGCGCCGACTCAATGACCGGCAGATACTTCAATTCGAGAGGCAAGCCATACGACTCGAGAGCCTCCTCGAAGATAGGCATATAGAAGTTCTGTGCGCCGAGCATTACACTCACAGAGCGGCGCAGACGTCCGCTGTAGCGATCTATGAACTTCTGAACGACGTCGTTGTAGGGCAACTCGATGATGGTCGGGATGCGGCTCAGACGCTCCTTGTACACTTCTGCGCTGTAAACCGGATTCACATCAGGCATGTTGCAGTCGAAGCTCATGTGGAGATAAGTCTTGCTGTTGTAGTTGTTGAGCAGACTGTCATAATCGTGAGTAAGCGCCTCAGGCAGGTCAATCACTTCCTGCTTGCCCTGGGCGTCGGTTACTATTATTTCGTCGTCATTATTCTCGCTCTGCGCGAGAGCCTGACTTGCAAAGCCGAAAAACGCTGCGGCTATAATTATCAATGATTTCTTCATAATCTTTTGTTTGTCTTTAGAAATTCAGGCTGCAACTCAATCCCAAGCTGTTAGCCTTGAAAGGGTTCCGTTGGCGGTTGTCGTTGATGATGGTTGGCTCCAGCTTAAGGCTCAAATCCTTCGAGATGTCGAACTCTGAGAGCGACGCGTCGACGTATGCGTCAACGATTGAGAGTGCGTAGACACCCACCAGGCAGAAGAAGCTAAGGTCGCGCCAGCGGCGGAACTTGTCTTTGCGCTTTTTGAAGAGCGTCTGATAGCGTTGTATGTTCGACTCGTCGATTTTCGCTCCGAGATGCAGGAACTGGTTATAGCTCTGCGTGTTCGGGTCGTCATCCATCAAGTCGAGATAAGCCTGCGAGTAGTCGGTGTACATCTGATTGTTCCAACGCATGGCGTAGATGCAACCCACGAATCCGCCATACACAATCGGCAACTTCCAATACTTGCGGTTATATATCTGTCCGGCGCCGGGCAAAACGATGGCGAGCCACATAGCACGCTTCGGATTGGGGCGCCATGTGCTCCAGTCGCGCTTCATCTTGTAAACGCTGTCTGCCTTTATAGGCGAGAGTGCGTTGTCGGCTACGCTGTCTGCCTTTATAGATGTGAACGAAACATCCATACTATCGGCTGCTGTCTGCGCCTTCGCCGTCGTAGCAAACGAGAGCAGAATCGCAGCAAGCGCCAATGTCTTTAATATATATGTAATGTTCTGTTTCACTATTGTTTCTTGTTTATGTTTTGTCTGCAAGCTGTTGCAGGTTCTTACTTCATCTTGTCGAACACAGCCATGATATGCTCCAGTTCTTCTTCGTTTGCGAAGAGTATTGTTATCTTTCCCTTGCCTTTGGGCGAGCATGTGAGCTGCACCTTTGTCTGCAGGAACTCCGAAAGGTGGCTGCGCAGGGCGTTGTACTCCTCTGGGAGCTTCGCCTTTGCCACAATCTTCTTTGTTCCGCTGTTGACGTCTTCACCGTTCTTCAGCATCTGCGCCATCTCTTCCACCTTGCGCACGGAGTAGCCGTTCTTGAGCACTTCGTTGAAGAGTTTTATCTGCAGCGAGGGCGAGTCGATAGCGAGCAGAGCGCGAGCGTGTCCCATGTCTATCTCCTTTTTCTGCAGGGCTATCTGCACCTGAGCTGGCAAACGCAGCAGACGTAGATAGTTGGCTATGGCTGTGCGACTCTTTCCTACGCGCTCCGACACCTTCTCCTGCGTCATGCCGTCGGCGTCGAGCAGGTGTTCGTATGCGAGCGCAATCTCAATGGCGTTGAGGTCTTCGCGCTGAATGTTCTCGACGAGCGCCATCTCCATGATATTCTCGTCGGCAATGGTGCGTATGTATGCCGGAATGGCTTTGAGACCAGCCATCTGCGAGGCGCGCCAGCGGCGTTCGCCCGCAATGATTTGGAAGCGTTCGTCGCTTATCTGTCTGAGCGTTATGGGCTGAATGATGCCAATCTCGCTGATGCTGTTTGCCAGTTCCTGCAGCGCGTCGGGGTCGAAGTCGCGTCGGGGCTGGTTAGGGTTAGCCTCTATCTGGTTGAGCGGTATTTCGTTTATGGTTGATGTGCCCTGCGTGCGCACTCCTCCGGTGTCGATGAGCGCATCGAGTCCGAGTCCGCCTTCAATCTCGTCGAGTCCGCGTCCGAGCACGCTTCGGTTATATTTCTTGTGTACTGCCATCGTCTTGTTTGTTTACTTTTTTTTCGTTCTTGTTGATAATCTCCTTGGCGAGTGCCAAGTGGTTCTTCGACCCAGCCGAGTCAGCGTCGTAAAGAATCACGGGGAGTCCGTGGCTGGGACTCTCGCTGAGCTTCACGTTGCGTTGTATGACAGTCTTGAACACAAGTTCCTGGAAGTGGCGCTTCACCTCGTCGTATATCTGGTTGGCGAGTCGCAGGCGGCTATCGTACATGGTGAGCAGGAAGCCTTCTATCTCCAATGCCGGATTTAGCTTGCTCTTTATTATCTTGATGGTGTTGAGGAGTTTCGTGATGCCTTCGAGCGCAAAGTATTCGCACTGCACGGGTATCACCACCGAGTCGGCAGCGGTGAGCGCGTTCACGGTGATGAGTCCGAGCGACGGACTGCAGTCGATGAGTATGTAGTCGTAGTCGTCGCGTATCTGGTCGAGCATGTTCTTTATTACGCGCTCACGGTTCTTCAGGTTGAGCATCTCTATCTCTGCTCCCACGAGGTCGATATGGCTGGGAATGACGTCGAGTCCGTTGATGTCGGTGGTGTAGACTGCGTCGTGCACGTCGGCGTGGTCGATGATGCACTCATAGAGCGAGCAGTCAATCTCCTTGATGTCTACGCCCAGTCCGCTCGACGCGTTCGCCTGCGGGTCTGCATCCACCACGAGCACCGTTTTCTCGAATGTAGCGAGCGATGCTGCCAAGTTTATCGTTGTTGTCGTCTTGCCTACGCCACCCTTTTGGTTGGCCAATGCTATTATCTTTCCCATTTGAAGTCAAAATTATTTGGCAAAGGTACATATTTTATATGAGAATAGGCTCGTTTAAACCTTTTTTCGTACATTTGCAGTTGAAATAAAACTAAAATTATGAATACTAAAAAGCCATTAATACTTATTTCGAACGACGACGGCTACCATGCCAAGGGTATAAACTCGCTTATTGACATGCTGCGCGACATTGCCGACATCATAGTTTGTGCTCCCGAATCGGCTCGTTCTGGCTTCGCTACGGCGTTCTCTGCCACGGTTCCGCTGCGCTTGAAGCTGCGCCGCGACGAGGAGGGCATGCAGATGTGGTCGTGCAACGGAACGCCGGTCGACTGCGTTAAGCTGGCGCTGCAGGAGCTGTGCGTCGATCGTCTGCCCGACATGATTCTGGGCGGCATCAACCACGGCGACAATGCCTCGGTGAACGTTCACTACAGCGGCACGATGGGCGTAACCATCGAGGGCTGTATGAAGTACATACCGTCTATCGGCTTCTCGCTCTGCGACTTCGCGTCGGATGCCGACTTCGAGCCGCTGCGCCCGTACGTGCGCCAGATTGTGCAGAAGGTGCTCGCCGAGGGTCTGCCCAAGGGCGTGTGCCTGAACGTGAACTTCCCGAAGCTAAAGGAGTTCAAGGGCGTGAAGATGTGTCGCATGGCTATGGGCACATGGTACAACGAGTGTGCGAAGATGCGCCACCCACACGGCTACGACTACTACTGGATGACGGGCGCCTACCGCAACGACGAGCCGGAGCAGGAGGATACCGACAACTGGGCGCTCACACACGGATATGTCTCAATCACGCCGACGCGCATCGACGTTACAGACTACGACTTGCTGCGAAGTTGGAAGGAAGAATTTTGAGCCCCTCCCAACCCTCCCCATCGGGGAGGGCTTAGTTAGCAAAGGCTTAGAAAGGCTTAGTTAGGCTTAGAAAGACTTAGAAAGGCTTAAAAAGGCTTAGGAAGGCTTAGGAAGGCTTAGGAAGGCTTAGAAAAGCTTAGTTAGGCTTAGTTAGGCTTAAACACCACTTATAAAGAACATGAAATACTACTTAATAGTTGGCGAGGCATCGGGCGACCTGCATGCCTCGCATCTTATGAAGGCTCTGCTCAAAGAAGATCCTAAAGCAGAGTTTCGCTTCTTCGGCGGCGACATGATGTCGGCTGTCGGAGGCACACGCGTGCGCCACTACCGCGAACTGGCGTACATGGGCATCATCGCCGTACTGCTCCACCTGCGCACTATTCTGCGCAACATGGCGTTCTGCAAGCGCGACATCGTGGAGTGGCAGCCCGACGCCGTGATTCTGGTCGACTATCCGGGCTTCAACCTCAAGATTGCGAAGTTCGTACACGAGCATACCAAGATACCGGTCTACTACTATATCTCGCCGAAGATATGGGCGTGGAAGGAGTATCGCATCAAGGAGATAAAGCGCAACGTCGACGAGCTGTTTTCAATACTGCCGTTCGAGGTGCCGTTCTTCGAGCAGAAGCACCACTACCCTATTCATTACGTGGGCAACCCTACGGCTGAGGAGGTGCGCCAGTTCAGCGCAGCGTACAACGTACCGGGCGAGGAGTTCCGTCGTGAGCACGGGCTCGACGAGCGCCCCATAATAGCGCTGCTCGCCGGAAGCCGCAAGCAGGAGATTGCAGGCAACCTGCCGCAGATGATTGCTGCGGCGCGCAGATTCGGTGGCTATCAGTTGGTGCTTGCTGCGGCGCCGGGCATCGACGCCGAGTTCTACGACGCGTTCACGGCGGAGTGCGATGTGCGCATAGTGCGCGGCGAGACCTACGCTCTGCTCTCACATGCCGACACGGCGCTCGTGACGAGCGGCACGGCGACGCTCGAGACGGCGCTCTTCCGCGTGCCGCAAGTGGTATGCTACAATACGGCGCTGCCTAAGCTGGTGGGCTTATTGCGACGTCTCGTGCTGAAGGTGAAGTATGTGTCGCTGGTGAACCTCATCGCCGACCGCGAGGTGGTGCCGGAGCTGGTGGCCAACACGTTCTCGGAGGCTAACATCGCCGAACAGCTCAAGCGTCTGCTACCCGACGGCGCAGCGCGCAGAGAGATGCTCGAGGGCTACGAGGAGGTGTGGCGGAAGATTGGCGAAGACAGTCCGTCGGAGCGCACAGCGAAGGAAATGGTTTTAAAAATAAAAAGGTAAAAAGTAGCGGAGGTCTCCGGCCTCCGCAGCAAGCTATGTTGACAATAAAAAATGCATTTATTGATGCTGCGGAGGCCGGAGACCTCCGCTACTAAGACAATAAAAAAATGCATTTTTGTGCTGCGGAGGCCGGAGACCTCCGCTACTAATCATGCAAATATAGTACAAGCAAACTCCCGCGAAAAAACTCATTCTAGAGATTTGAAAACCGCAAAACGAGCGTTTTCGCTGCTGTTCTTCACTCTAAAATCATAAAAATTGAGACTTTTCGATGTAAAACGATAGGTTTTGCATTGTATTTCCTATCACTTTACCCTGTAATTCGATAGACTTTACATGGTAAAACCTATGCTTTTACCGGGTAAAGCTATCGAAAAGTTTGATTTCTCCTAAGCTAAAATTGCACACTTTCGCAATTATTGCCACAACACTTTGTAAGCCAAACGCTTACAACTGCACGCTCAAAACTCGCGAAAAATGCACAAAGGATTTTGTTTTTGATTTTTCGCGAGTTATTAGCGCTTAAAAACTGCAAATATCGTCTCGGCAAAAACCATGCCAAAACCAATTAAAGGTACTTCTCCACAAAGCCCACCACCCTGCGCGCGTACTCCTCTTTATAGTCGGCATACGCATCGGCGTGCTTGCTGCCGTGCGCTATCCAGAGCGCCTTGGGCTGCGGCTTCGCCTCATAGAGCGGATAGACCATCCATGTAGGCACGAACGTGTCGTTGTCGCCATGGATGAAAAGCATCGGCTTCTGGCACTTCGCAACCTGCTTCAGCGGCGACGCCTCGTTGAAGCCCCAGCCGTACTTCGCCTTTACGACCCACGACGCCGTGTACATCAACGGGAAGTCGGGCAGCGAGAAGCGCGCCGAAATCTCATTCGAGAACTCGTCCCAAACACTCGTATAGCCACAGTCCTCCACGAAGCACTTCACGTACCGAGGCGTCTGCTCACCGCTGACGCACATAGTCGTGGCAGCGCCCATCGATATGCCGTGAACCACAAGGCGCAGCGAGTCGGCAGTCGTGCCGAACATCTTTGGCGCAAGACTTATCCAGTGGAGCACGTCGAGACGGTCTTTCCATCCCATCTGTATCGCCTCGCCGTCACTCTGCCCGTGCGCATAGAGGTCGGGCAGCAGCACGTTGGCGTTCATCTCGCGGTTGTAGATGCGCGCTATTGGCAGCATGCTTGTAGCTTTGTCGCCGTAGCCATGCACGAGCACAGCGGTGCGTCCCTCGGCACGCGGCGAACGCACGTAGAGGGCGTGGGCGCGCTTGCCGGTCTGCGGCATCATGACGAACGTGTCGCGCAGGGCGCCGGCGGCTTGCAGACTGTCGAGCCACGGCTTCACCTCGGGGAAGCGCTTCTCTATCTTCGACATATCCGAGTCGCGGTCGCGCTGAACACTCACAAGGGCGTAGTCGACGAGGTAGAACGAGGCTGCCGTGATTATGGCAAGGAAGAGCGCAAAGATGGCGCCAAGGGTGACGAATAACTTTTTATGTTTCATAACCTGTTGGCGGAATTAATTTAGTGCATACTTAATTCTGCCAATGGGCTTGTCGTTAATGAAGTTTACGTATTGCAGAATGGTAAGTGCACTAA
>OCPW01001717.1_pt1 | contig 11172 bp, 8 predicted proteins | sample 1538761 | NCBI WGS metagenome assembly OCPW01 (sample SAMN04571724, study PRJEB22368) | human gut metagenome | biome: human gut; material: stool | host: Homo sapiens | place: Luxembourg | collected 2012-09-20
CACGGAAGGGAGGGGCCACCTTGTTCTTGACAATCTTGGCGCGGGTGTGGTTGCCGATGAACTGGCCGGAGGAATCTTTCAGGCCCTCCACACGGCGGATATCAATCCGGACAGAGGAATAATATTTCAGCGCGCGGCCGCCCGTGGTGACTTCGGGGTTGCCGTAGACGATGCCCACTTTTTCACGCAGCTGGTTGATGAAGACGCAGACCGTGTTGGTCTTGCCGATGACCGAAGTCAGCTTGCGCATGGCCTGACTCATCAGGCGGGCCTGCAGGCCCACATGGCTGTCGCCCATTTCGCCCTCGATCTCAGCCCTCGGCACCATGGCGGCAACCGAGTCCACCACGATGGCATCGATGGCACCGGAGCGCACCAGTGCTTCGCAGATTTCCATGGCCTGCTCGCCGGTGTCCGGCTGGCTGACCAGCAGATTGTTGATGTCCACGCCCAGCGCTTCGGCATAGGTGGGGTCCAGTGCGTGCTCCACGTCAATGAAGGCCACTTCGCCGCCCTGCTTCTGGGCTTCGGCCAGAATGTGCAGAGCCAGCGTGGTCTTACCACTGGATTCCGGGCCGTACACCTCAATGATGCGGCCGCGGGGCACACCGCCCACGCCCAGAGCCAGATCCAGACCCAGACTGCCGGTGGAAATGGCATCCACCTGCATGGAGGCGTTATCACCCAGCTTCATCACGGCACCCTTGCCGAACTGCTTTTCGATCTGGGCCAGCGCAGTGGCCAGCGCATCCTTTTTGGCCTCCGGCTCGGTCTTTTTGGTCGCCGGGGCAACGGTGTTGTTGTTCTGATTTTTTGCCATAGCGTGCTGCTCCTTTTCTTCCTGCTGCCCGCCGTGCGCGGGCTGTCCGTATACTTTCCAGTATAGTATACCACAAAATCAAAATATTACAACAAGAAGTTGTTTCTATTTTCACTTTTATTTTTCGGGTCTGTGGGCGATCATGCACCGGTCATTGCCGCCAAAATCCTTGCGGCACTCAATATCTGCCCAGCCGTTTGCAGCCAGCAGTGCCGCCACAGCCTGCCGCTGCTGCCAGCCGATCTCCAGCACCAGCGCTCCGCCGGGCCGCAGTGCATTCTGGTAATGCTCTGCAAGGGCACGGTAAAACACAAGGCCGTCCTTTCCTGCTTCCAGCGCCATGGCCGGTTCCTGTGCCACCTCGGGCTGCAGGTGCCGCATTTCCTCGGCGGTGAGGTAGGGCGGGTTGGATACGATCAGATCAAGCTGCCCTTCCGGCAGGCCCTGCCAGTATGTGAACAGGTCGCCCTCCACCGGCTGCACCGCATAGGCTGGCTTTGCCTTTGCGCGCAGAGCGTTCAGCGCCGGCCCCCAGTCAAAGGCCGGGGCATCTGCCTGCTCAAACGCGGTAGGCTCCAGCAAGTCCTCCGTCTGCCCGCCCTGCCCTTTCAGGGCGCAGCGGCAGTTCTTTTCCAGATAAACAAAAGCTTCCGGGCTTTTTTCCACGCAGGTCACCTGCGCCGCCGGGCAGAAGCGCTTGACGCCCAGCCCCAGACAGCCGGTCCCCGCGCAGAGATCCAGCACCCGGGGCGCTGCAATGCCCGTCAGGGTATTGGCAGCCGCTTCCGCTACCACCTCAGTGTCTGCCCGGGGGCAGAGCACACCGGGGCCAACGGCAAGGTCAAAATCCAGAAAGCTCCAGATCCCGCACAGGTATTGCAGCGGTTCCCGCTGCTCACGGCGCGTGCAGAGGGCTTCCAGCTTTTCCGCTTCCTCCGTGGTCAGCACCCGGTCGGAAAGGCGGGCATCCCGCCCGGCTGCCACGCGGAACAGCTCCCGTGCATCGTAATCGGCATCCGGACACCCTGCAGCGGAAAGCCGGGCTTCCACGGCCCGCACCGCTTCGCGCGGGGTCAAACCAGCAATTACCATCTGCCATCCTCCGGGTCCTCGGGCAGCACAGGGGTCACAGCGGCAATGGCCACCTCGATCATGCTGTCGTCCGGTTCAAACACGGTCAGGTGCTGCACCCAGATGCCGGGCTGGCGGATGATGCGGGTGGCAATGTTATCGGACCGGCCGCACCACTTGAGCAGCTCATAGCTGATGCCCATGACCAGCGGCAGAAGCAGCAGCTTGAACAGCACCCGCAGGCCGATGCTGCCCCACGGCAGCACGCTGTAGAGGAACACGCTGACGATGACCACCAGAATGAGGAAGCTGGTGCCGCAGCGCGGATGGAACCGAGTGTACTTGCGCACATTCTCCACGGTCAGCTCATCACCGGCCTCATAGCAGGCAATGGTCTTGTGCTCGGCACCGTGGTACTCAAACACGCGGTGGATCTCCTTCATCTTGGAGATGGCCACCATATAGGTGAGGAAGATGCCAACTTTCAGCACCGCTTCCAGCACCACCTTGGCCCAGCGGCCCAATGTTACAAAGTGGTTCACGCCGCCCACGATGAGGGTGGGCAGCACGGTGAACAGCAAAATCGCCAGCAGTCCGCCCAGTACGGCGGCACAGGCCAGCAGTGCGTCCTCTGCCTTTTTGCCCAAGTGGTCGCCCACCCATTTTTCAAAGGCAGTCTCTTCCTCTTCGGGGTCGTAGTCGTCACCCATGCTCACCTGAGCCGAGTACATCATGTAGCGGTAGCCCACGATCAGGCTTTCGATCATGGAGATGGCACCGCGCACCAGCGGGATCTTTGTCCAGATGCCGTGGTTCTTCACAGGGTCGATCTTGGTCTCAATGGTGCCGTCCGGCTTGCGCACGGCGCAGCAGATGAGCTTCGGGCCGCGCATCATGATGCCTTCCATCAGCGCCTGCCCGCCGACGCTGGTCTTAAAACGTTCCTTTTTGGGTTGATTCATTGGGTTCTCCTATCGGATCATATTTTTCCCGGTTATTTTACCACAGAATTGTGACAAAATCTTCACGCCTTATGGTACAGCGGCAAGCCCAGTGTGACCACTGTGCCGCGGCCCAGCGTGCTCTTGATGTCCATGGTGCCGTCCAGTGCAGTCATGATGGAATCCACCAGCGCAAGGCCGATGCCGCTGCCCCGCACCGAATTGCTGCCCTTGTAGAACTTGGTCTTGACATTCTCAAGGTCTTCCGGCGGGATGCCGCGGCCCTGATCGATGATCTCCGCAAAAGCCTTGTATTCGCCCGCCCACAGCTTGACCGTGATGCGCCCGCCGGGGGCCGAGTACTTGATGGCGTTGTCCATGATGTTGATGAACACCTGCCGCAGACGGTCCGGGTCGGCATAGACCGGGATCATCTCCTCCGGCTCGGTGTAGCTGAGCACAAGGCCCTCGCGCTGGATGCGTGCTTCACAGAACAGCACCGCATCGGTCAGCTCTGCCACAAGGTCCAGCGGGCGGCAGTCCATACGGATGCGGCCGTTCTGCAGACGGCTGAAATCCAGCAGCTCTTCCACCATGTTGTACAGGCGGCCCGTCTCATTGTTGATGATCTCAAGGCCCTTGCGGTAGTTCTCGTCTGCCGGGTCGTCCAGTGTGCGCAGGGTCTCCACCCAGCCCCGGATGGAGGTGAGCGGCGTGCGCAGCTCGTGAGAGACGGAACTGATGAACTCGTTCTTCATCTTCTCGGTCTCTTCCAGCCCTTCGGCCATCTGGTTGATGGTGCCGCGCAGGCGGTCCACCTCGTCGTGCTCGTTGCCGGTGACCGGCAGGCGCACATCCAGCTCACCCCGGGCGATGCTGGCTGCGGTGCGCTCCACCTGTCCCAGCGGCACCACGATGCTGCGGATGAAGTACAGGCCGGACATCACGGTGAAAGCAAGGATCACCGCCGCGATCACAACACTTACCGCGAGGGCGTTCTTGATCTGCGCTCCCACAAGGGTCAGGCTGGTGACAAGACGCATCGCTGCCACATCCTCGGCGGCATAGGGCACCAGATAGCAGGCCGCCATCACCAGCTCGCCGGACTGGGTGCGGTAGACCGCCACACCAAGGCCATCAGAAGCCTCCTGCGCCTGCTCAAAGTCGATGCCGGTCACAATGCCGTCCGCATTTGTGCCGCTGGAGGACGCAATGACCCCGCCATAGCTGTCCAGCAGCATGAACTCGTATTTGTCCTTATCGGCAAACTGCTCCACCATGCGGCGCAGGGCCACGCTGCGGGTAGCCGCCGTGCTCTGCACCGTATCGCCGGTGTACATTTTCAGCTGGCCGGACACCGAAGAGAACCGCCGGTACATGGTCTGCTGCACGCTGTTATAATAGCTGCGTGTGTAGTTGTACAGGAACATGGTTTCGGCCAGCAGCACCAGCAGCACGGTGATGAGCAGGTTGCCCCGCAGCCACCGGCGGGTGATCCCGCTTCTCATTCTTCCCATCTGTAGCCGTAGCCCCACACAGTAAGGATATGGGTGGGATGGCTGGGTTCATCCTCCACCTTCATGCGCAGACGGCGGATGTTCACATCCACGATCTTCACGTCACCAAAATAGTTCTCGCCCCAGACACCCTTCAAGATCTTCTCGCGCACCAGCGCAATGCCGGGGTTACGGAAGAACAGCTCCATGATCTGGAATTCCACCTGCGTCAGCTCAATAGGCTGGCCTGCCTTGAGCAGCACGCGGCGGTTTTCGTCCAGCACAAATTCGCCGCTGGTGAGCATCCCCAGCGGGTTTTCCTTTTCTTTTTCGTCCCCGCCTGCAGTACGGCCGACGCGGCGGCACAGCGCTTTCACACGGGCCAGCAGTTCGCTTACGCTGAAAGGCTTGGTCATATAGTCATCGGCACCAATAGAAAGGCCGCGGATCTTGTCCTGCTCCTGTCCCTTGGCGCTGAGGATGATAATGCCGATCTTCTGATCGGTGCGGCGGATGGTCTCGCACAGGGAGAAGCCGTTCATGCCCGGCAGCATCACATCCAGAATGGCCGCATCGCAGCCCGGCTTCTTCTCCAGCAGCGGCAGAGCCGCCTCGGCGCTTTCGGCCTCCACAGCCTCCATGCCCGCAAGGCGCAGGTTCAGCGCGATCATCTCGCGGATGTTGGCTTCATCTTCAACGACAAGCACTCGTACCATGAACTGTTCCTCCGTTCTTTAGTTGAGCAGATACAGCGCCTTGGACAGGCGGTAATTTTTATCACGGATCTCCACATCCGGGGCAAGCTTCGCCTGCATCTGGCGGGATGCCACGATGCCAAGGCGGGTCCAGCCCTTCAGGCTGGAGGTGGTGCGCACCAGACGCAGGGTCATTATCAGCTGGTCTTCGTCCACCGTGCGCAGCTCCACTGCACCATCATATTGTTCGCTGTCGGTCAGTTTGAGGTTGCCCTCCCACTCCATGGGCAGCTCGATATAGCAGTTGGTCTCTTCGTCCAGCAGCCCGAAGCTTTTTTCCGGGTGCGGGCTGGTATAGTCCATCCACACGATAAAATCCATGCGGCGGCTCTGGCTCATGTTCAGCAGGCCCGCTTCGTCCGGCTGGGTGGGGATCTCCACGATGCCGTCGCCGTCCAGATCCTGGCTGACCAGACTGGGCACATTGCGCAGGGATGCGGTGTAAAGCTTTTCGGTGCTGATCTGATCGGCAGGCACCATCTGCTGCGTGTCCTCGTCAAAACGCAGCAGCACGCTGGCCAGATTGTTGCCGGAAATGCCGGTCCAGCCATCCAGCACCAGATAATGCCTGCCGTCCGCACCCACACCCGCCGCCACCGAGGCGCAGCCGGCGAACCGATTGGCGGAAAGGCCCATAACAGCCACCTGCTGGAAGCTGCCCTCTTTATCCACGGTCAGCAGTTCGATCTGCACGCCGCCGTCCTCCAGCGTAGACATCAGGATCAGATCCTGATTGCCGCCGCCGGTGATATCCTCCACCAGATACTGCTGGTACTGCTGCTCCAGGATCGTGGAAAGCACGCCGTCGGTGTAGGAATACACAGCCAGATAATGGTCGCCCTGTGCCGCTGTATAACCCACCACCAGTTGGGTGGCATCGCCGGGCTGCAGCTGGGCCAGCCCCACCGACTCTACCGTGTCTGCAAGGCCCTCTACGTTCTGGCGCACATGCCAGATGTCGGCATCATCCTTCTGCAGGATGGCAATGCACACGTTGGAGCTTTGGGCGGTGGTGTAAAGCACGGCGGCATCCTGCCTGCCGTCACCGTCCAGATCCTGCAGCAGGAAAGGCGAAAGCAGGTCGCCCTGCATGGGATATTTGAGCTGTGCGCTCTCCCCCAGCCAGTCGTTCAGGGCAGTCTGCACATCGCCGTAATCGCCGGAAAGCTTGGGCGCACGCAGAAGCTCTTCCACCTGCACCTGTTCACCGGGCATGCTGCAGCCTGCCAGAAGCAGGCACAACAGCACGCAAGCCAACCACCGGCCAAAATGATTCGGATGTTTCAACCGCTGCGCCTCCTCTGTGTGGAAAACTTGTCCGGCCAAAGGCCGAAAACATGCTATTGTCAGTATACCACGGGGCGGGCGCAATTCCAACACCCGAAAACGAGAAAAGGGGCTGCTGCACCACATTTGGTGCAGCAGCCCTTTTGGGGTCCTGATTTTTATTCTTCGGTCTTGTCAAACAAGCCTTTTTCTTTTGCGGCGTTCCAGGTCAGGCAGGTGCGCAGCTTGCTGACGGGGAAGGCCGGGTGGAATTTATTGTTGTCCGCATCGTCCTTCATCAGATCCTGCTCCACTGCCCAGCGGGCGGCCTTTTGTGCGTCGGTATCGCCCTCGTCGATGTCGCTGTAGAGGGCGGTGCTTACAGGCTCAGGCTTCCCGGCGTGCTCCCACAGCAGCTCGGCCAGCTCGATACGGTTGGAGGGCATGGGGATGCCGGGCATATTGATGACGCGGTAGATGCCGGTGCCGGCTTCATAGATAATAGCACCTGCGGCAGCACCGATCACCACAGCAGAGATCGCGCCCTGAATGTTGCCGGTATCGCTGGGTCCAACCGGGTCGGGTTCAGGAATGGGGTCCTCCGCGAAGGTTGCCGTCACCTCTACATTAGCATCCGGCATGGTAAAGGTCACCTTGGTGGGGTCGTTCTCGTCCGGGGTCGTCAGGATGTTTGTCGGGTCGTCTTGCTTAACACCATTCAACTTCACCGTCCAGCCGATGAAGTGCTGTCCATCCGGCACAGTGGCTGTCAGGTGCACAATTTTATTCTTTGGCACGGGCACAGTGCTGCCGCTCGGTACGGACGCATCGCTGCCTTCAATGGTCGCCGTCACATGGTCGCCGACCCTCAGAGTGGGGTTCAGAGTGGGGTTGCTCGCAAAGTTTGCCTTTATTTCCACGTTCTCAGCCGGCATGACAAAGCTCACTTTGGTGGGGTCGTCCGCGTCCGGTTTCAGGAAGGTGTCCGTGTCTTGCTCAACACCATTCACCGTCACCGTCCAGCCGGTAAAGCGCTCGTTGGCTTCCGGCTTCCTGCGCGTTGCTGTTACAGTATCGCCCTTAGCAGCTTCGGTCTTATCCACAGTGCAGTTTACAGCTTTGATGTTATACGGAATATTGCTATAATACGGTTCCGCCTTAACATTATAGGCGGGCATGGTCAGGGTCGCGGTAGTGGCGATGCCATTCTCCAACAGCTTGGCAAGTTCTGTTTCGTCCGTGATTTCACTCTCAGTATCATTTACAACTTTATACAGCTTCCAGCCTGCAAATGTCTTTCCTTCGGAAGCATTTCCGGCAGTCAAAATCACTTCAGTGCCTGCGGCCACAGGAGCCTTCAGTTCTTCAGTTTCGCTCTCAAGCTTTGCAGTGGCATTGACTGTGGTCACAGTGTACAGCGGACGCACATAACCGCATGTATTGCAGTCCTTGTCTTTTGCATTGTCGTAAACATGGGGGGCTTTTGCCTCCTGCGCACCCGTCAGACCCGGGCAGTTTGCAGTAATGCACTTCCTCCAGTGTTTGGTACCGTCATGTTTCCACCGGTAATTATGCCAATGCACATTCAGTACGACATTCATTTTTTTGTTGGGTTGTCCGATATCATAATCGTAGCGGAACGTCTTGGAATTGGGATCAACCGTAAGGATATTTCCATTGATTGTGCCGCCACGTATAGCAGTTGCTTTGCTTGCGTCAAAGTGTCCCGGCAAAGTGGTAAGGTCAAACTTTCCATCACCTTCAACTGCAATATTATAGCTGCAGTCCTTCCCATTAAACTCCTCCAAAGCCGTATTGTTCGTTGCATCCAGCGACGTCAGATTTGTTTTATTAACATACAACTTCTTCAGCTTCGTGTTCGCACTTACATTCAATGCACTCAGTGGATTTTTCCAGCATTTTAACACTTCCAATTCTGTCTGATTCCTCAGATCCAGATTGCTCAATTTACTCTCATAACACGAGAGCTCTTTAAGTTTTTTATTTTCCCTGACATCCAATTCCGTCAGATTGTTGGTTCCGCAGCTTAATTTCACTAATTCCTTGTTTTGACTTACATTCAATGTATCCAGGTGGTTATCTTGACAATCAAAATCTTCCAGCTTCTCATTTTTGCTCACGTCGATCGACGGTAACGCATTGTGCCCACAGTAGAATGTTTTCAATAGCGGCAACCCGCTTACATCCAGCTCTTTCAATTGGTTATGATGACAGTTAATATACGACAGGTTTTTGTTGTGGCTCAAATCTATCGTTGTCAGATTATTATAATAGCACTCGAGGAGCCAGATGTTCGTAAAAAACTCGATTCCCTTTAAGTTACTTATTTCTTTATTATCACAAGAAATCCACTTTGCGTTCGCGATCTCACTTGGGCTGAAATACTTGTCGCGATTTTTATCCCATTCTCCCGCCACATAGTCTCTAAAATTTTCGTCCGGAAAGTTTTTCTCGTTGATTGCAATATACCCCTCCGGCACAGCAGCATCCGCCTGCGCACTCGCGCCATTTTCCTGTTCTTCCGCCCCCGGCTCCGCCGCAAACGCGCCCACCGGCAGAACCGACAGCATCATGCACGCCGCAAGCGCTGCACTGAGAAGTCTCGTACTCTTTTTTCTCATGTTCTCTTCCTCTTTTCGTTTGTTATTTGCAGGCACCTACCCCCAAAGGCACCGTCTGCTCTTTAAGTCTACCCCCCCCCCCCATACAACATATCAAGAGGCATTTTGCTAGAAAATAGGTTCGAGTTTTTAGTGGAATTGTTAAAATGTTTGCGGTTTTGCCCGCTATTCCCGGGAACATTCAGAAACAATAAAAATGCCACGCAAAAAAAGCCCTCTCCCATTGCTGGGAAAGGGCTTTTGAACACTGTATCAAACAGTCAGAGCAGATCAGACGAGCTCCAGAACTGCCATCTCAGCTGCGTCGCCGCGGCGAGCGCCGATCTTGATGATGCGGGTGTAGCCGCCGTTGCGGTCAGCGTACTTGGGGCTGATCTCATCAAACAGCTTCTTTGCAACATCTTCCTTGGTGATGTAGGCGTAGACCTGACGCTTGGTGTGCAGGTCGCTGGCCTTACCCAGGGTGATCATCTTCTCGGCCATGGAACGAACGTCCTTAGCGCGAGTGACAGTGGTCTCAATCTTGCCATTCTCTAACAGGTAGGTAACCATAGCGCGCATCATAGCGTTGCGGCTGTCGCTGGTTCTACCGAGCTTTCTGGTACCGGGCATCCCGTTTCACTCCTTAACTTAATTATTTACTCATCGTCTGTGTTCAGCTTGAAGCCGAGGGAGTCCAGCTTTGCCATGACTTCCTCCAGGCTCTTGCGACCGAGGTTGCGGACCTTCATCATCTCGTCCTCGCTCTTGCTGACCAGATCTTCCACCGTGTTGATGCCTGCGCGCTTCAGGCAGTTGAAGGAACGCACGCTCAGATCCAGCTCTTCAATGGTCATTTCCAGAGCCTTTTCCTTGTCGTCGTTGGTCTTCTCCACCATGATCTCAGCGCCGGCTGCCTCATCGGACAGGTTGACGAACAGGTTCAGGTGCTCGGTCAGCACACGGGCAGCCAGAGAAACGGCTTCCTGCGCATTGATCGTGCCATCGGTCCAAACCTCAATGGTCAGCTTGTCATAATCGATCGCCTGGCCAACACGGGTGCTCTCGACGTTGTAGTTCACCTTGAGCACAGGGGTGTAAATGCTGTCAACGGGAAGAGTGTTGATATCGTTCTTCTCGATGATAGCCTGTTTGTTGCGCTCTGCGGGCACATAGCCGCGGCCCTTATCGAAGGTCAGCTCCATGACGAGCTTGCCGCCCTCGCCCAGGGTTGCAATGTGCCACTCAGGGTTCAGAATTTCGATGTCGTCGCCCTGCTTGATGTTGTCAGCGGTGACCTCACAGGGGCCGACTGCCTCAACACGCACTGTCTTCGGACCATCGGTGTACAGCTTTGCAGCAATACCCTTCAGGTTCAGGACAATTTCGGTAACGTCTTCCTTGACGCCCTCAATGGTGGAGAACTCGTGAACCACGCCGTCGATCTTGACGCTGGTCACGGCGACACCGGGCAGAGAGGAAAGAAGCACACGACGCAGGCTATTGCCCAGTGTGATGCCAAAGCCACGCTCCAGCGGTTCTGCCACGAATTTGCCGTAGCGGCCGTCCGGGGACAGGCTTGCCGTTTCGATTTTGGGACGTTCAATCTCCATCATATCTATGCCCTCCTTGTCAAACCGATGTACTCATCGGCCCATTATTAAATTCTTTCAAAGAAAAGAATGCGAAAGATAGTCCTCCACAAAGGAGGCCCAGCCTTCTTAATGGATTACTTGGAGTACAGCTCGACGATGAGGTGCTCTGCGACTTCGTAGTCGATATCGCTGCGCTCGGGCAGCTTTGCGACAACACCCTTCAGAGAACCGGTCTCACGGTTCAGCCATGCGGGCAGAGCAACAACGGGAGCCTCGGGGCCGGTCAGCTTTGCAAACTTTGCAGAGCTGCGGCTGGACTCGCGCACTTCGATCACATCGCCGGCCTTCACCTGGTAAGAGGGGATGTTGACCTTCTTGCCGTTGACGGTGAAGTGAGCGTGAGACACCAGCTGACGAGCATCGCGGCGGGTCTGAGCAAAGCCCAGACGGAACACGACGTTGTCCAGACGGCACTCCATGATCTGCAGCAGGTTCTCACCAGTCTTGCCGGGGCGGGCCTCAGCACGCAGGTAAGCATTGTGGAACTGCTTTTCCAGAACGCCGTAGATAAACTTGACCTTCTGCTTCTCCTTCAGCTGAGATGCGT
>OCPW01001727.1_pt1 | contig 11130 bp, 7 predicted proteins | sample 1538761 | NCBI WGS metagenome assembly OCPW01 (sample SAMN04571724, study PRJEB22368) | human gut metagenome | biome: human gut; material: stool | host: Homo sapiens | place: Luxembourg | collected 2012-09-20
AGCGGTATAGCGTGCTATGTTGAATAGTCCGACGCTATCGATATTCCAACACTTTCATGCAATACCGCTACGTAGCCCCCTCAGCCCTTCGGGCAGCTCCCCCGATGGGGAGCCAAGAACGTTCTGCCGCTTAACTTAATAGCATTACTCGTGGGGGGCATGCGAGAGAGGGGGAGCGGGTTCTATAGGTTCAGAGGGTTCAGCAGGGGCGGCGCATAAAAATCAGAAGCGCCGCGGAGTATACATAATGGCGATGTCCGAAGGCTGGCATTCCAGTCATTAGCCACTCATCCCTGCTTTCAAACTTTTTGAGGATACCCTTTTCCGTATCGTCATCCCGAGCGCAGCCCTCGATCTTTCTTGCACTCAGGTCAGGATCACATAAGCACTGTACGGAAACGACGCCTTGGTGCTATGTATTTCTCCTTTTACACATCCTTCGTTTATCGGTCTGCAAGGAAGATTTCTCGCTTCGCTCGAAATGACGATACGGGAATCTGATGTCTAGTCCCTGGTGACCAATCCCTAATCCCTAGCCACTCATCCCTAGTCACTAGCCACTAGCCACTAGTTCCCAGCGTCCTTCTTCACTCTTTGATCGATATCAAAATCACTGACGACACGTTCGCCGCGATCCTTCCGGATCCCCTGATTCAGCGCCTCGGTATAGGCTCTGCCATCCTCTTCGGAGGACAACTCGTAAATGACCGTATTTCCGCAGCAGATCCGATCTCCCTCAAGTACGGCATCGGGGACATGCCCTGCGTGATAGAGCTTCACGAGCTTGCCCGCGGTGAGATAGAGACGTTCCTTCTGGCTGTACGCATTGTCCGAAACGGGTGAGAAGGCTTTCTCCCCATTCACCACGATCCAGTCATCCTTGACCTCGACATGCTTGCCGGAGTACGCATTCATCCATTTGAGATTCTTATGGATGCGGTCACTGGTCTTGGGGTGATTGCCCGGAGCAAGGACCGCCTTGATGCCTGACGGCGAGCTCTCGCCGTATTTCGCGCGCAGCACTTCCATGGACGCCGCACCGCCTCCCGGATTATAGCCCGCTTCGACAAGGTACTGGAAGCCCCAGTCATCCGCCTGCTTTTCCTGATCCTTGGTGAAGACCGCATTCGACACATAGTTCGCCGCGATATTTCCCAGAAGGTACTCGCCATACGAGGCGTCTCCGAGATAAATATTCAGCGCCGTCACCAGTCCCACGCGCTTCTTGAGGCCGCTCACGCTGTGTCGCTTCTCGCCGTGAGCGATCTCATGCGCCATGACGTAGGCCAGCTCATCATCATCCATCTGATCGAGCGTCCCCTTATTCACGCAGAGCACACCGCCCAAGCTGGCAAACGCATTGATATCCTCGCTCGGCGACACGTAGACCTTGTAATCACGCAGCACATGCCCCGTATCCTTCAGATTCTGGTACACGGTCTGCACACGGTTATCCGCTTCCGCCGAGTCATAGACACCCGTCTCCTGCTGGCACTGATCCAGAAGCTGCAGCTGGTTGTGATCGTCCATTTTGGAATAGTAGCTGGAAATGAAAACCATCGCCGCCGCGCCATACAGGATCTTCTCCGCCGTCGACGCCGCATACGCTGTCATCGGATACGCCATGGGCGCCGCCACACAAGTGAGCGCCAGAGCCGCAGAGATACTGCGTTTCTTCCATAATCTCATAGAAACACCTCCTCATCATGATCGTGTCATTCTCTAGTCATATTGTACCACAAAACAGAGGGCGATTTCGGGATGACGATGCGGGAAAAGGATTTGCTATAGGGGAAGCCGGCATTCTCCCTCCTTCCCTTGGAAGGAGGTGCCCCGAAGGAGCGGAGGTTGGCTCACAGCAGAATGAAAAGAAATGGGAAGAGGTCTTTCCCCGTTTCGTCATCCCGAGCGCAGCCGAGGGATCTTTTTCGTTGGCGGTAAGGCGGAGAGTGTTTGACAGCAGGGAACGGGAAACACCGTATCGCGGAAGGGCGGAGGCGGTGCTTCCCCTAAAAGGCTTAGCGAAGGGGTCATGGGAAAAGAGGACGGAAAAGATTTCTCGCTTTCACTCGAAATGACGATGCGAAAAGACGGTATTCTCCCGCCTTCCTCCACAAGGGGACGCCCCGAAGGCGATGTGCGAGGAATGGCAGCCCTATTCCTGCGGCATTCTCCCTCCTTTCCTTGGAAGGAGGTGCCCCGAAGGGGCGGAGGTTGGCTCACAGCGGAATGAAAAGAAATGGGAAGAGGTCTTTCCACGTTTCGTCATCCCGAGCGCAGCCGAGGGATCTTTTTCGTTGGCGGTAAGACGGAGAGTGTTTGACAGCAGGGAACGGGAAACACCGTATCGCGAAAGGACGAAGGCGGTGCTTCCCCTAAAAGGCTTAGCGAAGGGGTCATGGGAAAAGGGGACGGAAAAGATTTCTCGCTTTCGCTCGAAATGACGATGCAAAAACGGCATTCTCCCTCCTTCCTTTGGAAGGAGGTGCCCCGAAGGGGCGGAGGTTGGCTCACAGCGGAATGAAAAGAAATGGGAAGAGGTCTTTCCACGTTTCGTCATCCCGAGCGCAGCCGAGGGATCTTTTTCGTTTCCCGTTTCCGTTTTCCTTCGTAATGCTGTCTGCATGAAGCACCGTGATCCTCAGTTGTTTGGAGAGCGGTGCTTCCCGCTATCCGCTCCCCTCACAGCTTTTGCCTGACCGCGAACGAAAAAGATTTCTCGCTTTCGCTCGAAATGACGACAGGGGGAAGGCGGAAGAAGTAAAGGAAAAATCGGTCAACCGCAAAATGAGCCACCAAAAATGCGGCGCATTTTTAAGGAAACGCTGATTAAATCGCAGAATCAGATTTCATCAGTGTTTCCTTAATGCGCCGCAGCTTTTCGCTTGAGGTTCCAGGGAAACTCCCAAATCACCAGTCCCTAGTCACTAGTCACTTCTCTCTCTGGAAGAAAAGGAAGATCATCGGGATGACGAGGAGCGTGAAAAGTGTCGAGGTGATGAGGCCGCCGATGATGACCCAAGCCATAGAGCTTCGTGTCTCCGAGCCGGCCGTCAGTGCGAGGGCTGTCGGGAGCATGCCGACGATCATGGTGAAGGTCGTCATGAAGATCGGGCGCAGACGCGCACGGCCGGCCGCTATGACAGCCTCTTTTGCCGCCATGCCGTGCTGATGCATGAGCGTCAGCGTATAGTCAAGGAGCAGCGTGCCATTCTTCGCGACCACGCCATCCATGACGATGATCCCGATCATGGAATAAATATTGATGGTATCATTCATAAGGAAGAGGAAAAGAAGCGAGCCGATCAGGCCGAAAGGCAGCGAGAACATGCGGATGAAAGAGGTCTTCACCGATTCATAAAGGACGGAGAGGATCATGTACACGAGGAGCATCCCCATGAGAAGCGCTGACAACAGCTCTATGAAGCTTTCACGCATGCTGTCAGCCTGTCCGGAGAAGCGGAAATTCACCGATTTTGGAAGCCCCGTCTGATTGAGATCCTTCGTGAAACGCTGGATGAGCCCGTTCAGATCCTGCCCGCCGGGATTCGCACCGATGATGACGGCACGCTGCTTGTCCGTGCGCAGGATGGTGATCGGCCCCGTTTCATCTTTGAGCTCCGCCACATCAGACATGCGGACGATGCCCGCCTGCCCTTTGATTGGGATCGCCGCGAGGTCACTTGTCCTGTACGACTCCCCACCCTTGAAATAAACGTTGATATCCGTGTCATTGCCGTTATTTTGCGGATCATTCGGCAGGACGCCTGCGCCTGCGCCGCTGATCGCGGACGACAGCGTGTCATAGAGAGAGCCGACCGTGACGCCGTAGTGTTTCAATTTCTCACGGTCAGGGATGAGGGAGATCTCCGGCAGCCCCTCCTGATACGTACAGCTGACATCCGTCACGCCGTACGCGCCGCTCTTCAGCATCTGCTGCGCCATCTCGGAGGCACGAATAAGATCAGCCATGTCATTGCCGCGCAGCTCCAGGCGGAAAGCACCCCCGCCATTTCCCAGACCACCGCCGGCAGTACCGGAGACAGACGCCTGATCCTCCTTGATGCGGACATCGCCGTCTGTGATATTGTCATCGATCCATGTGCGCATCTCGTTTGTGATAGACCAGATATCACGGCTGCGATCCTGCCGATCGACAAGAGAGACGCGGATACGGCCGGAATTCACCCCGCTGCCCCCGCCGACCATCGCCATGTAGGACTTCACCTCAGGCACCTCGGCAAGGTAGCTCTCGAGCTTAGTCGTGACAGCATCCGTGCGCTCGACAGACGCATCCGTCGGGAGCTGGATCTTCACATTGAAGCCGCTCTCATCCGTGCGCGGCATGTACTCCATCCCGATCCAACCGAGCGGCACCATCGCCATGAAAACGAAGAAGGCGATGGCGACACCGCCGAAGAGCTTCTTCTTATGCCTAAAGCTCCAGGCGATGGCCTCTCCGTATGCATCCTCCATCCTCTGCTCGATCTTCTCTACCGTGCGCCAGAGCTTCGTATCCGGGACATGCACGCCGTTCTTGAAAAATTTCGATGCCAGCATCGGTGTCAGCGTGAAGGAGATGAACAGGGAAAAGAGAGAAGCAAAAACGATCGTGAGACCGAACTGCTTGAAAAACTGCCCCGTCATGCTCGACATGAAAGCGATCGGGAGGAAAACCACCACATCGCAGAGCGTGATCGCAATGGCGGCCATGCCGATCTCCATACGCCCTGTTACCGCCGCCTCCTTTGCGTCCTCCCCCTTGGCCAGATGTCGGTGGATATTCTCCAAAACAACGATCGAGTCATCGACAAGGATCCCTACACAGAGCGTCATCCCCATGAGCGACATCATATTGAAGGAAAAGCCTGCCATGTACATGACGAAGAACGTGGAAATGAGCGACGTCGGGATCGCAATGATGACAGACGCCGTCGAGCGCCAGCCGCGCAGGAAGAAGAAGAGCACGAGCCCCGTCGTGATGAGTCCTTCGATGAGCGTCGAAAGCGTATTATGGAGCGCCGTGCGCACGTAGTCCGCCGAGTCATTCACTACGACGAACTGATAGTCCGGATACTCCGCCCGCATATTCTCCAAGACCTTCATCACACCATCTGCCGTCGAGACGAGATTGGCATTGCTGTTCTTATAGATAGAGATCCCGATGGCATCCTGTCCATTGATACGTGCAAAGCGCGACACCCTCTGGTCCTGACGCACGACCTCGCCCACTGCGGAGATCGGGATCACCGCGCCATTTCCGCAGGTGAGATGGATCTTACGGATATCCTCCACCGTATCATACTGCGCTGAGAGACGGATCTGCGTCTGGCGCGTATCCGTGTAGGACGAGCCCGCCGGTGCCAGCTTATTCTCCTTCTTCAAAGTGGAAATGATATCATTCATCGTGATGCCGTAGTAGGCGAGCTTGTCGCGGTCCACCTTCACCGCGATCTCCTTGCTTCGCCCCCCGTGCAGCTCCACATCCGATACACCGTCTGCCTTCGTGAAATCATTCGTGAAGGTATTATCCGCCATGGAATACATCTCATCCAGCGGATGGCTCGACAGTACCGCCAGATCGATGATCGGCGCCGCATCCATATCGCGCTTCTCCACGACAGGATCATCCGCATCATCCGGCAGCTTTCTGCGGATGCGGTCCACCTTCTCCGACGCGTCGATCGCCGCCGCGTCCGCATCCGCATCGAAATTCAGTTCCAGCGTCACATCCGAACGCCCCGTGCGCGACTTCGACGTGATGTGCTTCACATTCGACACCGAAGACAGCGCATCCTCCAAAGGCTTCGTGATCTGCTGCTCGACCGACTCCGCATCCGCGCCATCATAGCGCACCGACACGATGACATAGGGCACATTGATATTCGGATACAGCTCCACACCGATGCGCCAATAGCTGTACAGCCCAAGCACCACGAAAAACAGCACGATCATAAAAATGCCGATCGGATGCGTCACGGAATACCGGGTCAGATTGAATGACTTCATGCATGCCTCCGGAAATAACGATGGAAACGGGAACTAAGTGACTAGTAGCTAGGGATTAGGGGCTAGGGATTAGGGATTAGGGATTGGTCACCAAGGACTAGACATCAGATTCCCGTATCGTCATTTCGAGCGAAGCGAGAAATCTTTCTTGCAGACCGATAAACGAAGGATGTGTAAAAGGAGAAATACATAGCACCAAGGCGTCGTTTCCGTACAGTGCTTATGTGATCCTGACCTGAGTGCAAGAAAGATCGAGGGCTGCGCTCGGGATGACGATACGGAAAAGGGTATCCTCAAAAAGTTTGAAAGCAGGAATGAGTGACTGGTGACTGGTAGCTGGGGATTAGGGGCTAGGGATTAGGGATTGGTCAGCAGGGACTAGGAAATCAAGAGACATCAGATTCTCGTATCGTCATTTCGAGCGAAGCGAGAAATCTTCCTTGCAGACCGATAAACGAAGGATGTGTAAAAGGAGAAATACATAGCACCAAGGCGTCGTTTCCGTACAGTGCTTATGTGATCCTGACCTGAGTGCAAGAAAGATCGAGGGCTGCGCTCGGGATGACGATACGGAAAAGGGTATCCTCAAAAAGTTTGAAAGCAGGGATGAGTGGCTAGTGACTGGAATGCCAGCCTTCGGGCATCGCCATTATGTATACTCCGCGGCGCATTTCGTCATCCTGAGCGGAGTGAAATGTCGAATGTTCGAAAATGTAAAGGCGGAACAGTGAGAACTGAGTCGAAGGATCTGGCGCCGCACCACCCCCGCTGAACCTATAGAACCTGTTGAACCTGTTGAACCTCTTTCGCAAACAATCAAGGGACGATACGCCCCAGGGGCTAACCCCTAGTCCTTCACCTCTACGACCATTCCATTTTTGAGCTTAGACAGATTCGTCACAGCCGCCCTCTCGCCAGCTGCCAGACCGCTCCGGATCTCCACCATCTCATCATTGGAAACGCCGAGCGTGACAGGCACCTCTTCTGCGCGGCCATCGTCATCCACCACATAGACCAATTTCTTCCCATTGTGATCGATGACAGCCGTCTTCGGAAGGAGGAGCACATCCTTCTTCTGCATCGCCGTCACCTCCATCCGGCCAAACATCCCGCCGCGGATCTGCGCTGCGGGATCTGTAAGTACGAGACGCACCTTGTACGCATGCGTATCCGCATCCATCGCCGGACTGATATAGCGGATCGTCCCCTTCACCGACTCCCCGAGCGAATCGATCGACACATCCAAGCTCATCCCCTCTTGCAGGATCCCGACATCCTGCTCCGCGACCTGACAGTCCAGATACAGCTCACTCGTATCGACGACCGTGAGCAGCTTCTCTCCTGCCGTCGCCCACTCGCCCGCTTCTGCCCTCCGATAGCTTACGATACCGGAAAGAGGAGAAAGAAGCGTCATGTCCGCCTGCTGATTCGTGAGCGCCTCCACCGCATAACGCGCCTTCTCCGCAGCCGCCTCCTTGCCAGCGATCACCGCCGGACGGCCGCCGACAGACTGGCTTGTCAGACCTTCGAGCGCCGCCTTCGCCTCCATCATCGCGCGATACCTGTCATCGCGATCCTGACGGGACACCGCCCCCTCATCGAAAAGCTGCTGGTAACGTTCATACGTCGTCAGCGCATTCTCATAGTCACTCTGCGCCTTCATCGTCCCCGCGTCATACTCTGCACGGCTCGTCACCGCCTCAGCCGCTGCCTGCGCGCTGCCTGCGCGGTTCTCTCCGATAGAGATCGAGACATCCTTCGTATCCTGACGAAGGAGCACATCCCCAAGAGACACCGCATCCCCCAGGTCCACCGCCACCTCTGCGATACGGCCAGCATACTTCGGAGAAATATCCACCGAAGCCTTCGGCACCGTCTCCCCCGAGAGCACGATCCGCTTCATCATATCCTGCCGCACAAGCGTCACGACCTTCACCGTCGGACGCACCTCGGCCTTCTTCACCCCCTGCCCCCCGCGATGGGTATAGACATAAATGCCCCCCATCAAGAGAAAAAGCAGGACAGCGAAGGAAATATATTTCATGCGCTTCGAATGAAGCCAGTCAGATAACATAGTGCCTCCTTGAAAAAAGGAATATAGATGCAGCCGGTTCTAACGGTTCTGAAGGGGAGTGCCGCCCGAAGACGTTACCCCCCCAGCCCGTCCATATCACTTGTTTTATTATACTGGATTCGTAAATACTTTTACAGAGAACGGCAGAACATTTTATCCTTATCCGCCTCTTCGGGGCGGAGGTTGGCTTTCGTAGCGGGATGAAAAGAAATGGGAAGAGGTCTTTCTCCGTTTCGTCATCCCGAGCGCAGTCGAGGGATCTTTTTCGTTGGCGGTAAGACGGAGAGTGTTTGACAGCAGGGAACGGGAAACACCGTATCACGGAAGAGCGGAGGCGGTGCTTCCCCTAAAAGGCTTCGCGAAAGGGTCATGGGAAAAGGGGACGAAAAGGATTTCTCGCATTCGCTCGAAATGACGATGCAGGGAAGCCGCTATAGGTTGAAAAAGAATGTGAGATACGCCTTTCCCCGTTTCGTCATCCCGAGCGCAGTCGAGGGATCTTTTTCGTTGGCGGTAAGACGGCGAGTGTTTGACAGCAGGGAACAGGAAACACCGTATCGCGGAAGGACGGAGGCGGTGCTTCCCCTAAAAGGCTTAGCGAAGGGGTCGTGGGAAAAGGGGACGAAAAAGATTTCTCGCATTCGCTCGAAATGACGATGCAGGGAAGCCGGCATTCTCCCTCCTTCCTCTGGAAGGAGGTGTCCCGAAGGGGCGGAGGTTGGCTCACGCTATAGGTTGAAAAAGAATGTGAGATACGCCTTTCCCCGTTTCGTCATCCCGAGCGCAGTCGAGGGATCTTTTTCGTTGACGGTAAGACGGAGAGTGTTTGACAGCAGGGAACGGGAAACACCGTATCGCGGAAGGGCGGAGGCGGTGCTTCCCCTAAAAGGCTTAGCGAAGGGGTCGTGGGAAAAGGGGACGAAAAAGATTTCTCGCATTCGCTCGAAATGACGAATGTGGGGGAGCGGTATTCTCCCTCCTTCCTCTGGAAGGAGGTGCCCCGAAGGGGGCGGAGGTTGGCTTTCTTTTTTGCGGCGAAGCCGCCACCACAACCCTGAACCCCGAACCCTGAACCATGAACCATGCTATAATAAGAAAAGTTTTGAAAATGAAAGGAGCCCCATCATGAAACTTGTCATCATCAATACCCTCTCCGAAGACAAAATCAAATCCCTGAAAAAAGCCGTCCCCGGTGCTATCGTCGAATCCTACAAATCACCGAAAGAAGCCATTCCCCATGTCGCAGACGCTGACGCCATCGCCATGTGGGGCTTCCAGGACGCAGAGCCCATCCTCGCCGCCGGGCCAAACATCCGCTGGGTACACTCCCTCTCTGACGGCGTCGAGCGACTCCTTTCCCCCTCCATGCTCTCACGCCCCATCCACCTCACGAATTCCCACGGCGTCCACGACCGCGCCGTCTCCGAACACACCCTCGCCCTGCTCCTCGCATGGATGCGCCGCATCCCCGACGCCGTCCGCCACCAGAGCGCCCATGAATGGATACGCCCCCACGGCGACACCCTCTTTGGCAAGACCATCCTCATCGTAGGCTTCGGCAGCATCGGCCGCGCCATCGCCCAGCGAGCGAAAGTCTTCGAGACCCGCATCCTCGCCGTAAAGAAACACCTCTCTACAGAAATGTTCGCTGACCATGTCTACCTCGAAGACCAGCTCGCCGAAGTCCTCCCGGAGGCCGACATCGTCATCGCCGCCCTCCCTGCGACGCCCGAGACAGATCACTTCTTCGGGCAGAAGGAATTCGCCCTCATGAAGAGATCCGCCCTCTTCATCAATATCGCCCGCGCCTCCGTCGTCGATGAAGCCGCCCTCATTGACGCCCTCTCGCAGAAAGAAATCGCCGGTGCCTGCATGGACGTCTTCTCGAAAGAGCCCCTCCCCAGCGATCACCCCTTCTGGCAGATGGACAATGTCATCATGACCCCGCACATCGCCTCCATGGTTCCCGACTTCTGGGACAAGCTCACCAGCCTCCTCCAGATGAACTTTGTCGCCTTCGCCCACGGAGATAAACTCATGAACGAAGTCGACAAGAAAAAAGGATACTAAGATTTAAAAAATGCGGCAAAAAGGAGATAGCGATGTTCTCGTTCCGTAGCCTTCCCCATAGGAAGGAGGGAATGACCACGCGAGCCCCTTCCCTTGGAAGGGGCTGCCGAGCGCAGCGAGGCGGGGTTGGCTTCCTTTTTTGCGGCGAAGCCGCCTCCTCTTAGCCTTCCCCATTGGGGAAGGGGGACCGCGCAGCGGTGAATAGGGTACTCTCGCAAACGGTGCACTTGAGACGCATTTCCCATTTCGTCAGAAGGAAAGTATTAAATGAGCTATAAAAGTCTAGCAAAAGCCAATCGAAAAAATATGACTCCAGAAGGGAAGCATCTCTGGTATGATTTTCTGCGCTCATGTCCGGTTCCCTTTACACGTCAGCGTCGAATTGAGAATTACATCGTTGACTTCTATTGCCATCAAGCTAGACTTGCCATTGAGATCGACGGCAGTCAGCACTATACAGAAGCCGGACAATCTTATGATCAGAATCGGACAGCCCGCTTAGAACAGCTCGGAATCCTCGTTATTCGATATACCAATTTTCAAGTCATGGATCATTTTGATGTTGTTGTTCAAGAAATTGCCAGAATCATTTACGAACGCACAGAAAAAAACGTATTCGAATAATATCTTTTCTGAAAATGCGGCGAAGCCGCCTCCTCTTTGCCTTCCCCACGCGGGGAAGGCTTTGTTCGTCGATATTGTTTTCCCCACATATGCGTGTATTCGCTCTGATAATAGAGGGATAGCGGTATTCTCGTATCGTTGCCTTCCCCATTGGGGAAGGGGGACCGCGCCAGCGGTGGATAGGGTACTCTCGTATATCGTCGACTTGAGACGCATTTCCCCGCTCTTTTTCATACCGCCATCTCCATCCAACCTCCGCCCCTTCGGGGCACCTCCTTCCATAGGAAGGAGGGAGCGTCCACGCGAGCCCCTTCCCTTGGAAGGGGCTGCCGAGCACAGCGAGGCGGGGGTGG
>OCPW01001728.1_pt1 | contig 11129 bp, 9 predicted proteins | sample 1538761 | NCBI WGS metagenome assembly OCPW01 (sample SAMN04571724, study PRJEB22368) | human gut metagenome | biome: human gut; material: stool | host: Homo sapiens | place: Luxembourg | collected 2012-09-20
TGTAATTCTTTCTTTAATACTCTGAATGATTCAGGTAATCCTGGTTCTGGCATTGGTTGTCCTTTAACAATAGCTTCATATGTTTTAACACGTCCAACAACATCATCAGATTTAACAGTTAAGATTTCACGAAGTGTATAAGCAGCACCATAAGCTTCAAGTGCCCAAACTTCCATTTCCCCAAATCTTTGTCCACCGTTTTGAGCTTTACCTCCAAGTGGTTGTTGAGTAACTAATGAGTAAGGTCCTACTGAACGTGCATGTAATTTATCATCAACCATGTGTGATAATTTAACGAAGTACATAATACCTACAGATACAGGAGAATCAAAATATTCACCCGTACGTCCAGAAATAACAGGTTGTTTTCCATCTTCATTCATTCCTGCTTCTTTCATTAATGCTTCTAAGTCTTCACGATGTAAACCATCGAAAGCAGGAGTAGCAATATATAAACCTAATTGTCTAGCGGCATAACCTAAATGTAACTCTAATACTTGTCCGATATTCATACGAGATGGAACCCCTAATGGATTTAACATGATATCTAATGGTGTACCATCTTCTAAGTGTGGCATATCTTCGATTGGTAAGATTTTTGAAATAACCCCTTTATTACCATGACGTCCAGCCATTTTATCTCCTTCAGAGATTTTACGTTTTTGAACGATATAAACATTAACAACACGGTTAACACCTGGTTGTAATTCATCACCATTTTTACGATCAAAGATTTTAATATCATGAACGATACCAGCCCCACCATGAGGAACTCTTAATGAATTATCTTTAACTTCTCTTGACTTTTCACCAAAGATTGCAAGTAATAATTTTTCTTCTGCTGATAATTCAGCTTGACCTTTTGGAGTAACTTTACCAACTAAGATATCTCCTTCTTTAACTTCAGCACCAATCATGATGATACCATCACTATTTAAGTTTTTACGTGCTTCATCCCCAACGTTAGGGATATCTCTTGTAATTTCTTCAGGTCCTAATTTTGTATCACGACATTCAATTGAATATTCATCAATATGAATAGATGTATATACATCTTCTTTTACTAATCTTTCAGACATAATAACGGCATCTTCGTAGTTATAACCATTCCATGTCATGAAACCAACTAACACGTTTTGTCCTAATGCTAATTCACCTTGTTCCATTGCTGGACCATCAGCTAATACTTGACCAACAACAACTTCTTCTCCAACTTTAACAATTGGTTTATGGTTGATACAAGTTCCTGCATTTGAAATAGCAAATTTTGTTAAACGATATTTGTGAACAACTGCTTCATCATCCACGATTTCAATACGTTTAGCATCTACATAACTTACAGTACCGTTATGTTTACTTACTAAAGCTGCTCCAGAATCTCTTGCAGCTTGATATTCCATACCTGTCCCAACAAATGGTGTATGTGGATTTAATAAAGGTACAGCTTGACGTTGCATGTTGGCACCCATTAAAGCACGAGTTGCATCATCGTTTTCCAAGAATGGAATACATGAAGTGGCAACAGAAACGATTTGTTTTGGAGAAATATCGATAAAATCAACATCTTCTCTTTTAGCCATAATATTTTCACCTAAATGACGGGCGATAACTTGTTCATCTAAGATTTCACCTTCATCAGATGTTTGTACATTTGCTTGTGCAATAATGTAATTTTTTTCTTCATCAGCAGTTAAATAACGTACATCGTCTTCATCGATAACACATTTATTAACTTTACGATATGGAGTTTCAATAAATCCATATTCATTGATTTTAGCATAAGATGCTAAAGTTGAAATTAACCCGATGTTTGGACCTTCAGGAGTTTCGATTGGACAAATTCTTCCATAATGGGAAGCATGTACGTCACGGACTTCATATCCTGCACGGTCTCTTGATAAACCACCTGGCCCTAATGCAGATAAACGACGTTTATTTGTTAATTCGGCTAATGGGTTAATTTGATCCATGAATTGTGATAATTGTGATGACGCAAAGAATTCTTTCATTGCGGCAGTTAATGGACGAATATTTGTTAAAGATTGTGGTGTTACTGAATCCACTTCAGATAATGACATTCTTTCTTTAACAACTCTTTCCATTCTTGATAATCCAATTCTGAATTGGTTTTGAATTAATTCACCTACAGAACGTACACGTCTATTTCCTAAATGATCGATATCATCTAATAAACCTATACGAGCCATATGAGATACTCTATCTTCAGGTGCTAAATCATAAGAATTGAAAATATCAACTAAGTTTAACATATATGAATATGCTGCAATCATGTCAGAGATTGTAACATATTTACAATTTAATGATAAATCTGTACCAATTACTTTCATAACTTTAGTACGTGATTCATCAACATAAACATGAACTACTTGTAATACACCATTACTTTCTAATCTAGGATTAGTTTTCATTTCAACAGTGTGTGCACCTGCTTCAAAAACAGGTCTTAATGTATCAATAACTTCATTTGTAATAACTGTTCCTTTTGTACAAACAACGTTACCATCAACATCTTTAACATCTTCAGCAAGAACACGTCCTGCAATACGATCTAATAAACTTAATTTTTTCTTAAATTTGAAACGACCAGCTTTAGCTAAATCATAACGTTTAGGATCAAAGAATCTAGTATATAAAAGGCTTGTAGCACCTTCTAATGTAGCAGGTTCTCCTGGTCTTAATTTATTATAAATTTCAATTAAAGCTTCTTCTGTGTTTGTTGTATTATCTTTTGCTAAAGTGTTCAAAATAAATTCATGATCACCAAAAACATCAATAATATCTTCATTACTAGAAAGTCCTAAAGCACGTAATAAAACTGTTCCTGGGATTTTTCTATTACGGTCAATACGAACATTTAAAACATCTTTTGCATCATTTTCGAACTCTAACCAAGTCCCTCTTGATGGGATAATACTACCTTCAAAGACAGTTTTACCACTTTTATCAATGGCATCAGCAAAGTATGCCCCTGGTGAACGTACTAATTGAGATACAATAACACGTTCTGCCCCATTAATAATGAAAGTTCCTGAATCAGTCATTAATGGGAAATCACCCATAAATACTTCTTGTTCTTTAATTTCACCAGTTCCTGAATTGATTAAACGTAAAGTAGCACGAATTGGTGCTGCATAATTTGCATCACGATCTTTACTTTCGTTTACGGAATATTTTGGTTCATCAAAGGCACAATCAACAAATTCTAATGATAAAGTTTCATTAAAGTTTGTAATTGGGTAGATATCATCAAATACTTCTTTAATTCCTACTTCTTTAAACCATTTATAGGAATTTGTTTGAATTTCTACTAAATTTGGTAACTCTAAAGATCCTGAAATCCTAGAGTAATTACGACGAGTAATCTTGCTTTTTGCTGTAGTTGTATGCTTTTCCACGAATTAACTCCACCCTTCTTTATCTCTATTAAACTGTTTTTGAGCGCACAAAAACGCTTGATTTTAAATATTAATAGTCATTATTGTATTTTAGATAAAGCTTTCAAAAAAGTCAATACCTTTTTTTATAAAAAATAAAAAAAAGAAATATTATCTTTTTACACTATGTAACAAGTAATATCCCTTATCTCTTTTAACAATTTCACAATTCCCAAAAACTTCTTCCATTTTCTTTTTAGCCGAAGGAGCGCCTTGTTTCTTTTGTAAAATAACCCATAAACTTCCATTTTCATTAAGATGTTCAATTGATTCTTGTAAAATTGTAGTTACAACTTCTTTACCCGCTCTTACTGGTGGATTTGTTACGATCACATCATAACTTCCTTGAACATTTTCATAAATAAAGCTTTTATAAATATTTGCATGAATATTATTATTTTTAGCATTTAATTTGGCAAGTTCAAGTGCACGATCATTGACATCGACCATATCCACATTTAAATATGAATAAACTTTATTAAGACATATTCCGAAAGTTCCATAGCCACATCCTACATCAAGAAGTGTTTTTTCATTTGTAATTTCGATATTGTCTAATAAAACACGTGATCCATAATCTATCATGCTTTTAGAAAAAACACCATTATCACTTGTAAATAAAAGATCATATTTATGAAATCTAAAAATAAATTGTGATTGTTCACTTTTTAAATCAGTATTATCTGTAAAATAATGTTTCATTTGTATTTCCTCTATTTCCTTTTTCTTTATTATACAAATAAATAGAATTTTAACCAATAAAAAAAGAAGAATCGTAAGATCCTTCTTTTAAATCAAAGTTATAATTATTTAACTTCTACTGTAGCTCCAGCAGCTTCTAATTTTTCTTTGATTTCTTTAGCTTCATCAGCAGATACTTTTTCTTTGATTACTGAAGGTGCTTTGTCAACTAATCCTTTAGCATCAACTAATCCTAATCCAGTGATTTCTCTTACAGCTTTGATTACAGCAACTTTAGTTCCACCAACTTCAGTTAATGTTACGTTAACTTCTGTAGGTTCAGCAGCAGCTCCAGCATCAGCAGCAGCAGCTACAGCAACTGGTGCAGCAGCAGTTACATCAAATTTTTCTTCGATTGCTTTTACTAAGTCATTTAATTCTAAAATAGTAGCTTCTTCTAAGTAAGCTAAGATATCTTCATGTGTTAATTTTGCCATGTTTATATTCTCCTTTTCATTAATTCTGCTTATTCAGCAGCTTCTTCTACTTTTTCTTCAGCAGGTGCTTCAACTGGTGCTTCTCCACCATTTCTTCTCTTGCATCTGCTACAGCTTTTACAACTCTAGCGAATTTGCTAACTGGTGCTTGTAACATACCAAGTAACATTGAGTACATTCCTTCACGTCCAGGTAATTTAGCAATTTCATTAATTTCTTCTACTTCTAATACTTTTCCTTCAACAATTCCAGCTTTGATTACTAAAGCTTCATGATCTTTAGCAAAGTTAGCTAAAACTCTTGCAGGTGCAACGGCATCACTATGACCGAATGCAATAGCGTTTGGACCTACTAATTTATCATTGATTTCAGCATATCCAGCGCTTTCAGTAGCTCTTTGAACTAATTTGTTTTTGTAAACTTTGAATTCAACATCTTCTTCACGTAATGCTTTACGTAATTCAGTGACTTCTGCTACTGATAATCCACGATATTCTACTACTACAGCAGATTGTGAATCATTAAATTTACCAGTGATTTCTTCAACAACGACTTTTTTCGCATTGATTGCTTCTACTGACATTGCTACACCTCCTATAAATTTTTATATATGCAACAATATACGCGCTATATTTAAAACTCCCATACGTAGATAGGAGTTCAAGTTCTTCATAAACTCAACACCTCGGTAACAAATTAAGGTTTCCCAGTTACTGTCTACGGTATATTGATTGCGACATTTTTTACAAACTATTTAGTAGTTTGAACTTTGATTGCAGGTCCCATAGTTGATGAAACTGCAATATTTTTAATATAAGTACCTTTAGCTGATGTTGGTTTTAATCTTACGATTAAATCATAAATTGTGTTGAAGTTTTCAACTAATTTAGCATCATCAAATGATACTCTACCGATTGGTAAATGAACATTACCTTCTTTATCAGTACGGTAAGTTACTTTACCAGCTTTTGTTTCTTGAACTGCTTTAGCAACATCCATAGTTACTGTTCCAGTTTTTGGGTTAGGCATTAAACCTTTAGGTCCTAAGATACGACCTAATTTACCTAATTCAGCCATCATGTTAGGAGTAGCGATCATAACTTCGAAATCTAACCATCCTTTTTTGATGTCTTCTAAAATTTCTTTACCAGCAACGATATCTGCACCAGCATCTTTAGCTTCTTGAGCTTTTTCTCCTTCAGCTACAACTAAAACTTTTTTAGTTTTACCAGTTCCGTGTGGTAATACAACAGCTCCACGTAATTGTTGATCTGCTTGTCTAACATCTAATCCTAAATTGAAAGCAACATCGACACTTGCATCGAATTTTACATTACTTGTTTTTTTAACTAATTCAATAGCTTCTTCAGCTGAATAAAGTCTTCCATTTTCAATTAATGCAGCTGCTTCTGTATATCTTTTACTTTTCTTTGCCATTTAATTTCCTCCTTAGTGGTTATAACGGATTATCCTTCCACGTGATGCTTACGCATCGATTCCTTCAACTTTAACACCCATGTTTTTAGCTGTACCAGCAACGATTTTCATTGCAGCATCTAAATCATAAGCATTTAAGTCAGGCATTTTGTATTCAGCGATTTCTTTTAATTTGTCAGCTGATAATGTTCCTACAGTAGTTGTTCCTGCATTACTAGAACCTTTTTGTACTCCTAAAGCTTTTTTAATCATTTCTGAAGCTGGAGCAGTTTTTAATACAAAGCTGAAATCTTTGTCTTCATATACTGTTAAGACAACTGGTACTGTTTCTCCCATACGATCTTTAGTTTGATCATTGAAAGCAGTACAGAATTTAGGCATTTGGATACCTGCACCTGCTAATGCTGGACCAGGTTTAGCTTGCCCTGCTTTGAATTGAATTTTCATAACTCTAACAACTTTCTTACTCACGCGACATTTCCTCCTTGTAAAAATTTGTCCGTGTTGTGGTCAAATGGGTGTTACCCTTCCACACAACAATGAATGCGCAATTAACCTATTGCGTCGACAACTAATTTACCATTATCTCTTGATAAATGCAATACTTTTTTATATTTTTTTGCATTTTATCAAATAAATTTAAAAAAAAGAAAAACTCTAGGAATTTTCCTAGAGTTTAAACAACAATTAGTCTAAAGCAGCAATCATTGCTTTGTATGAATCTTCAACTAATGAAGCTCCACCAACTAAAGCACCATCAATATCAGGTTGTTCTAATAATGCTTTTAAACCTTCAGGTTTAACAGATCCACCATATTGAATTCTTACTTGATCAGCAACTTCTTGTCCGTATAATTCAGCAACTACTGAACGGATGTATCCACAAACATCTTGAGCGATTTCGTTTGTAGCAGTTTTTCCAGTTCCGATAGCCCATACTGGTTCGTAAGCGATAACGCTTCTAGCAGCACATTTAGGACAAACATCTTTGTAAGCAGCAACTACTTGAGTTTTAACAACATCTTTAGTAGTTCCAGCTTCATATTGTTCTAATGTTTCACCAACACATACGATTGGAGTCATATCATTTTTAAGAACTTGAAGCATTTTAGCGTTAACTGTTTCATCAGTTTCCCCAAAATATTGTCTTCTTTCAGAGTGACCTAAGATAACCCATTCAACACCGATTTCTTTTAACATTTCAACAGATACTTCACCAGTATAAGCTCCGCTATCTTTGAAGTGTACGTTTTCAGCAGCTACGATTAAGTTTTTAGCTCCTGCTTTTGCAGTTTGTAAAGCTAAGTATGGAGTAGCAATTCCCCAGTCAGCTTTATCAGTTACTTCTGGATCAACAGCTTCTACAAATGCTTTTGTAGCAGCGATTGTTTTATTCATTTTCCAGTTTCCTACGATAATTGGTTTTCTCATGATTACAAATACCTTCCTTATTATTTATCATCAATTGCAGCGATACCTGGAAGAACTTTACCTTCCATATATTCTAATGAAGCTCCACCACCAGTTGAGATGTGAGAAACTTTATCAGCATATCCAAGTTGCATTACTGCAGCAGCGCTATCTCCACCACCAATGATAGTGTTAGCACCTTCTAAACCAGCTAAAGCTTCACATACAGCGATTGTTCCTTTAGCGAATGGTTCCATTTCGAATACACCCATAGGTCCATTCCATACAACTGTTTTAGCACCAGCTAAAGCAGCTTTGATGTTTTCTACAGATTTAGGTCCGATGTCTAATCCCATGTATCCATCAGGTACATCTTCACCACAAACTTTAATATCACCTTCTGCAGCAAATGCAGTATTGATTACAGAATCAACTGGTAAGATTAATTTATCTCCAGCTTTAGCTAAGATATCTTTAGCTACGTCAATTCTATCATCTTCAACTAAAGAGTTACCGATTGAATGACCTTGAGCTTTAGCGAAAGTATAGCACATACCTCCACCAACGATAACTTTGTCAGCAATTTTTAATAAGTTTTCGATAACTAAGATTTTATCAGAAACTTTAGCTCCACCTAAGATAGCAAACATTGGTCTTTCTGGATTACTTACAGCTTTTCCAATGTAGTTGATTTCTTTTTCTACTAAGAAACCAGCTGCTGATGGCAAATGAGCAGGGATTCCAGCTGTAGAAGCATGAGCTCTATGAACTGAACCGAATGCATCTTCAACAAATACATCACCTAATGAAGCCCAGTATTTTCCTAATTCAGGATCATTTTTACTTTCTCCAGCTTCATAACGAGTGTTTTGAACTAAGATAACTTGTCCATTTTCAGCGTTTTTAACAGCTTCTTCTAATTCAGCACCACGAGTGCAATCTACGAATTTTACATCTCTACCTAATAATTCAGCTAATCTAGGAGCAACAACAGCTAAATTGTTTTTAGCTTTGTCTTCTTCAGTTTTCACTTTACCTAAGTGAGAGAATAAAACGATAGCTTTTGGAGATTGTTCTAATAAATATTTGATTGTTGGTAATGCAGCAACAATACGATTATCATTAGTGATTTCTCCTGTTTCTTTACTTCTTGGTACGTTGAAGTCAACACGAACTAAAACAGTTTTTCCAGCGACTTCAATATCTCTAATTGTTTTCTTATCCATTTTTATAATTCCTCCATGGCTGAATTATATCATCTATAATCATTGTTTTCAATTAATTTCATATTATATTATGAGGTGAAAAATATGAAAAATACGAATGTAATCCCTATCCAAAAAATCCCATCTATGTTAGAGAATGATTATCAATTTGTCGATTTAAGAGATCCCTATGAGTATAAGAAAATTCATCTAACAAAATTCACAAATATTCCCTATGAAAAGTTCAATCTCAATCAGTATCATTTTTCTAAAAAAGAACCACTTATTCTTATCTGTTATAGCGGAGCTAAATCAAAAAAACTAGCAGATGATTTATGTCAACAAGGTTATGATGCTTACAGTATTGAAGGTGGATTCTATTCTATTTTGCATCAAAAGACATAAAAAATTAACGAGTGCATACTCGTTAATCCAATGGTTTATTATAAAAACGTCCTATAAAGTTTTCAACTTTAGTTACAGAAACAATAATCTTTGGATCAGTTTCCTTTAAAGCTTCTAAAACATCTCCGACTTCATAACTTGAAACAATTGCTGTTAAATAGCTTACAGGATGATGTGAATATCCTCCATAACCATCTAAAGCAGTGATCCCATGATGAAATTTTTCTAAATAAGTATCCACCACTTCGTCTTTTTTTACAGTATAGATGTGTAACATAACACGTTTATATCGTGTATGGAAAGTAGAAATTGTTTTTGTTGAGATAAATTGGAACAAAATAGAATACCCTGCTTTATCAAATCCAAAAATAACTCCAAAAACACATAAAATCATAGCATTAAAGGCAAAAACTTGCATCCAGATTTCTCGTCCATTTTTATTAGCAAAATACAAAGCAATAAAATCTGTACCACCTGAAGAAGCACCCGCTTTTAAAGCAAGTACAATACTCATTCCCCAAATATATCCACCAAATACAACATTTAAAACTTGTTCATCAAATAATGGATAATTTGGAATAATTTGTAATAAAAATGATGTTAAAAAGACTTGTAATAATGAAAAGAATACAAATCGTTTTGATATTTTCTTGGCACAAATAAGCGCAACAGGTACATTTAAAACAACTAAAGTGAATGCTGTTGGAATTGATTTTCCAAATAAATCAGCAATCATATCTACAAGTAAGGCAATACCCATAAACCCACCTGACAATAAGTGCGCTGGTCTTACAAATGTTTTAGTTGTAGCAGCCATAATCAATGAAGAACAAAATACACAGGCAAAGCTAATTAAATCTCTTTTTTTTATCTTTTTCATGATTTTTCTCCCTAAATTCCACTACATTGTACTCTTTTAGAAACAATTTACAACAGGCGATTATAAAAAAACAAAGTTAATTTATTAACAAAGAAAAAGGATTAAATTCACATCTAATCCCCTTATCTATTCTTTCCATTTTTATGATAAATATTTTCAAAAAAATCATACAACTTTAATTCATTTTGTTCAAAAAAATCAATTACTTCATCACTTGCTTGAATATCAATATTCTTATTTCTTAATATTTGATAAGCCATTTTAGGATTTTCCTCAACTGATTTTCCCATATCAATGATAAATTCAAATCCATCTTGAAAGATAAAACTAAATTGCATCACATAAAGTGTATGTAATCCTTGATGCCATGCGCCACCTTTTTCAAAATAGAGACCTATCTTTACTCTTCTTAAATCCTGCCAACTATATTCCTTATTTTCATTATTTTCTTTTTTAGTTATCAAGCTTTTTAAAATAGATTTTCTACTTTGATAGTGATAACTACAAATTGAAATCTTATTATCTGTTAATTCAACATATTCTAATTTAGTTTCACAAATAACAAATATAATCAAAAGAATAATAAATGAAATACACATAGAAAAAATAATGAGTTTCCCTGATGCTTTATAAAAAGGTATTTGAAAATGTTGTACTGAACTTCGTGTTTGTTCGTTCACATAAGAAATCATATTAGGAAATGCTAAACCAATTAAAATTCCAAAAATTCCAGATATAAATAAAGATAAAACACTAATGCCTAACAGACTTCTTGGTATCGACTTATAACCAATAACTACTGTTTGATCTTTCTTAAAATAATCAAATACTTTCTTTAAGTCTTTTTTCTTAACTTTTTCATTCCCTATTTGATTATCTTCAATTACTTGATCTAATAAAGGAATATTCTTTTCTTTTAAATCTTCACACATGTTTTTTATATATTGTAATGATTCTATTTCGGTATTTACTTTTTCAATATGATTTTCTAAGACATCTTGAAATGTAACTTTATTATTTAAGATATCTTTAATATCTTCTATAGGTACATTGATATCTCTTAAAAACATAATTCTTTCTATTTTGTGAATATCTTCTTCACTGTAATTTCGATAACCATTTTCATCACGATAAGGTTGAATGAGTCCCATCTTTTCAT
>OCPW01001735.1_pt1 | contig 11089 bp, 10 predicted proteins | sample 1538761 | NCBI WGS metagenome assembly OCPW01 (sample SAMN04571724, study PRJEB22368) | human gut metagenome | biome: human gut; material: stool | host: Homo sapiens | place: Luxembourg | collected 2012-09-20
AAATCCCATGCTGATGCTAAAACACCAACATGGAATTTACGGCAGTAATTTTTTTAGATATTTGCCATGTCTATCTTGACAGGGGCTGATCATTTTGTTCATGGCTCTTTTGTTTATGGTGCATGTCTGGTAGCAGGAAACGGAAACACCGTATCGCGGAAAGTGGAAAAGGCGCGTTTCTCGTATCGTCATCCCGAGCGAAGTCGAGGGATCTTTTTCGTTGGCGGTAAGACGGAGCGTGTTTGACAGCAGGAAACGGGAAACACCGTGTCGCGGAAAGGTGGGGGCGGTGCTTCCCGTAAACGGCTTAGCGAAGGAGGAGGGAAAAGGGGGACGGAAAAGATTTCTCGCTGCGCTCGAAATGACAGCGTGGGGGATGGCTATCCCGTGCATCATACAAAGAATTTGAGAGAAAAGCACGTTTCCCGTATCGTCATCGGAAGCGAAGTCGAGGGATCTTTTTCGTTGGCGGTAAGACGGCGAGTGTCTGACGGCGAGAAACGGGAAACACCGTATCGCGGAAAGTGGAAAAGGCGCGTTTCTCGTATCGTCATCCCGAGCGAAGTCGAGGGATCTTTTTCGTTGGCGGTAAGACGGCGAGTGTTTGACGGCGAGAAATGGGAAACAACGTATCGCGGAAAGGCGGGGACGGTGCTTCCTGCAGACGGCTTAGCGAAGGAGGAGGGAAAAAGGGGACGAAAAAGATTTCTCGCTGCGCTCGAAATGACAGCGTGGGGGATGGCTATCTCGTGCATCATACGAAGAATGTGTGGGAAAAGCACGTTTCCCGTATCGTCATCGGAAGCGAAGTCGAGGGATCTTTTTCGTTGGCGGTAAGACGGCGAGTGTTTGAGAAAGAGAAATGGGAAACACCGTATCGCAGAAAGGTGGGGGCGGTGCTTCCCGTAAACGGCTTAGCGAAGAAGTCAGGGAAAAAGGGGACGAAAAAGATTTCTCGCTGCGCTCGAAATGACAGCGTGGGGGATGGCTATCTCGTGCATCATACAAAGAATGTGTGGGAAAAGCACGTTTCTCGTATCGTCATCCCGAGCGAAGTCGAGGGATCTTTTTCGTTGGTGGTAAGACGGAGCGTGTTTGACAGCGAGGAACGGGAAACACCGTGTCGCGGAAAGGCGGGGGCGGTGCTTCCCGTAAACGGCTTAGCGAAGAAGTCAGGGAAAAAGGGGATGAAAAAGATTTCTCGCTGCGCTCGAAATGACAGCGTGGGGGATGGCTATCCCGTGCATCATACAAAGAATGTGTGGGGAAAGCACGTTTCCCGTAGCGTCATCGGAAGCGAAGTCGAGGGATCTTTTTCGTTGATGGTAAGACGGAGAGTGTCTGACGGCGAGAAACGGGAAACACCGTATCGCGGAAAGGCGGTCTGTCATGGCAATAAAAAAAGAGGGGGGGATCCCTCTTTTTTTATTTATTTCGATGGCAGTGCGAGCAGCTCTCTCAGCTCTCCCACGGTATCTGCGATCGCGTCTGCGCCGTGGGCGGCGAGCTCTTCGCGGCTGCCGTAGCCGAAGGAGACGGCGATGCAGGGGAGATGGTTGTCATGTGCGCCATCTACGTCATAGCCGGTATCACCGATCATGACGGTCTCCTTCGCAAGACGCGCTGCGTCATGGCCCTTTTCGCAAAGAAGGGAGAGTGTCTTGGCGATGATGCGCGCCTTCTGGCTCATGGTCGCATTCTGGCTTAGCTCATCATCGGGATCGCTGCCGCAGATGACATCGAAGTAGGATGTGAAGCCGAAATTTTCAATGATCCGCTTCACAAAAGGCTCCGGCTTGCTCGATGAGACGGCAAGCACATAGCCGGCGGCTTTTGCGAGAGAGAGAAGTTCGCCGATGCCGGCATAGGGCGTGCAGTCGAAGAGCGCGCCCTTTTCTTCATACAGCTCTCTGAATTTCGTGATGGCGGTCACGATGTCATCGTCTTTCATGCCGTAGAGCTTTTTCATCTGCGTATTGAGCGGCGGCCCGATGAAGGTGCGGAGCTTTTTCTCATCTGTCTCATGGATGCCGACTGCGTCAAGGCCGTACCTGACGGAGCGAAGAATGCCGGGAGCAGACTCGGAGATCGTGCCGTCCAGATCGAAAAGAAGGGTGGTGTAGTGGGGCATAGGGACCTCGGTTCGAATAAAAGTGACTAGGGATTAGGGCTCAGGGTTAGCCCGTGGGCGGGGCGCCCATGGATTGTGGATGAAAGCCTCGTATGAATGAGAAATTAGAAATGCGAAATGGTGGTGCGGCGCCAGATCCTTCGACTCAGTTCTCACTGTTCCGCCTTTACATGATCGAACATCCGACATTTCACTCCGCTCAGGATGACGAAATGCGCCGCGGAGTATTGAAATAAGCTTAAAACGCGTCCCCCCTTGGAGAAGGGGGTGCCCGAAGGGCAGGGGATAGACTGCCTCGAAGAGGCAGAATTCTGCAGAATGAGAAACAAGAACTGTTGAATAGACTAGAGTAGATAGCATGAGCTGCTATGTAGAAGGGGGCCGTTACGCGGCACATCCATCCTGCGACTTTGGTGCTCCTAATCCCTAGCCACTAATTTCTAGTCACCAGTCACTAGTCCCCATCATTTGAAGATCAATTTCTTCTTCATCCGATCAATGGAGAAGGTGCGCAGCGGCTGTCCCGTTTCCTTCAGAAGCTCTTTCGGAGAAGAGAGGGATCTCTCGGCCAGTGCCGCACGCACGATGTATGCACAGGCGCGGGCATCGTCCAAGGCCTGGTGGTGATGGAAGGCAAAGCCCAGCGCTTCGGCGACGGTATTCAGCTTGTGATTTTCCATATCCGGCCAGAGCTTGACGGAGAGCGGGACGGTATCGCCATAGCAAAAGTGCAGGTCGGGAAGACCGTAGGTAGCGATCGACGAGGCGAGGACGCCCATGTCGAAGCGGGCATTGTGCGCAAAGACCACCTGTCCCTCCAGACGCTTTCGGATCTCTTCGAAAAGAAGCGGGAAGGCGGGCTCCTCTGCTACGTCGGCGGGGGAGATGCCGTTCACCTTCTGGCATTGGGCATCAAAATTCATGGAGAGGGGATGGATGAGATGGTACCACTCGTCGATGACTTTTTCGCCATCGCTGGTCACGATGCCAAGGGAGCAGGCATTCGCCGGGCCCCAGTAGGCGGTTTCAAAATCGATTGCAATGTAGTTCATGATGATTGAGGGTTCAGGGTTCAGGGTTCAGGGTTAGCCCTTGGGGCTGGGCGCCCTTTGATTGCGTGCGAAAGCCTCGCATGAATGAGAAATTAGAAATGAGAAATGCGAAATGGTGGTGCGGCGCATAAAAATATGGAAGCGCCGCGGAGTATTGAAATAAGCTTAAAACGCGTCCCCCCTTGGAAAAGGGGGTGCCCGAAGGGCAGGGGATAGACTGCCTCGAAGAGGCAGAATTCTGCAGAATGAGAAACAAGAACTGTTGAATAGACTAGAGTAGATAGCATGAGCTGCTATGTAGAAGGGGGCCGTTACGCGGCACATCCATCCTGCGACTTTGGTGCTCCTAATCCCTAGCCACTAATCCCTAATCCCTGCTTTCAAACTTCAGGGTTCAGGGTTAGCCCGTGGGGCGTGCTGTCCCTTGATCCTGAATAAAAGCTTTGCGCGAATGAGGAATTAGGAATGAAGGTGGCGGCTTCGCCGCGATCCTTCGACTCAGGTCGCAGTTGTTCTGGCATTCGTTATCTCACATACGACGTTTCTCGCCGCTCAGGATGACGAAACGGGGCGATGCTCGAAAGCAGTATTTAGTCACCAGTGACTAGCCACCATCAAATATCCGTCTCGAAGGTATGCGGGGCTTCTTCGATCCAGCCGACCTCTACCGCACGGTCGAAGGCGGACTTGACGCGGCGGGCGAGTTCATTTCTTGCAGCGGCGACTTTCTTTCGGTTCGGCGCAAATCCGGTGATGAGGATGAGAACGTCTTCGGTCGCCGGAGTGATCTCTCCTGCCTTTTGATCTTCGGCCAGCCAGCCGGTGGTGCAGGGGTCGTCTCCGAGAGAAACGGTGACATCATCCTCTGTTTTTCGGATGGAGAGTGTCCGGCTGCGGTCGCCCATGTCGTAGGCGTGGATATCGACGTGGAATTTCAGCATGCCGGCACGTACCATGTCGAGGATCGGATTCTGGCGCGGCAGCACATCAGAGCCGGCGAGTTCATCCAGTGTCGCCGTCTTGGGGGCAGGAAGGATCTCTATGGGAGTCTCTGCCGCCTCTTCCTTTTCGAAGAGCCCCAGGTCCTTCTTGTATTCCGCAAAGGTCTTTGCCAGACCGGACTCACCGGTGATGGAGAGCTTTTTAAGGACGTTCTGATAACGCTCGATCTCTTGGTCGGCGATATGGGGATTCATTTTGAGGAGCAGGTTCGCCTCGGTGCAGCAGCGGCGGCGGAAGGCTTCTGCTTCCAGATTCACATCGCGGTTGTCAGCGGCGCGCAGGGCGACGACGCCGATGCACAGGCCGGGGATGGTATCGAATAACTGATCGTCTACAGTGATTTTCATGATTGCCTCCAAATGGGGAAAAATGTGTCTTCACTATTATAGCATAGATAAAGGGCTTGGGTTGATGGGTTCGGGGTTAGCCCGCAGAGCGGGTCGCCTTTTGATTCCGTTTGAAAGCAAGGGTGAGTAGCTAGGGATTAGGGATTGGTGACTAGTGACTGGTGACTAGTGACTAGTGACTGGGATTCTCTGGCATCGTCATCCCGAGCGCAGCCGAGGGTCTTTACTGCACTGCGGGAATCAGCGTGTATGCGCCGAGGGAAAACGATGTCCTGGTGCTGTCTCACATCAGGTGATGAGCGTTCTGCAATAAAGATTTCTCGAATACGCTCGAAATGACGACGACGCGAAGCGCTATCAAAATTCTGCGGCGCTTCTATAGTTTTATGCGCCGCACCACCATTTCTCATTTCTAATTCAAACGAAGCTTTCACCCGCAATCCATGGACGGCACGCCCCGCGGGCTAACCCTGAACCTTGAACCCGGAACCCCGAACCCTTTATAATAATGACAACCAATGAAAGTCAATCGAAAGGGGAATGAATTTTGCAACTGGAACTCATAGTATCGGAGGCCCAGGCGGGGCGGATGGTGAAGGACGCGGTGAAAGTGCTGCATTTGTCCGGCGGATTGTGGAAGCGGATCAAATGGAATGGGCGCGTGACGGTGAATGGCGAGGAGGTGCACAATGCGCGCAGGAGAGTCGCAAAGGGCGATCGCATTGTGCTCACATGGAGCGAGGAGAATGATATCGTTCCATCGGACATCCCGCTCTCCATCACGTATGAGGATGAGGCGCTCCTCATCGTGAATAAGGGGCCGGGCATGATCATCCATCCGACGGCGCGCGGCGCGCATGATACGCTGGTGAATGCGGTCGCAGGCTATTATGCGCGAAAGCACATCGAGGCGGGCATCCATCCCATTTATCGTCTTGACCGCAATACGACGGGGCTCGTCGTGGTGGCTAAGTCAGCGAAGGGGCAGTATGACCTCTCTAAGAGCCATGACCAGATCTACCGCGAGTATCTGGCTCTCGTTTCCGGACATATGGATGAGAAGGCAGGGCGCATCGATCGCCCCATCGGACGCAGGGACGGTTCGATCGTGGAGTGGATGGTCAGGGAAGACGGTAAGCGTGCCATCACGGACTATGAGGTGCTGGGCGAGTATGAAGGGTATTCGCTTTTGAAGATCCATCTTCTGACGGGACGCACGCACCAGATCCGCGTGCATTTTGCGAGTCTCGGGCATCCGCTCTTAGGGGATGACCTCTACGGCGGGCCCCTCGGCCTCATGACGCGGCAGGCACTTCACGCCTATACCGTCCGCTTCGCTCATCCGGAGACGGGAAAGGAAATGAAATTCACCGCCCCTGTGCCGGAGGATATGAGGGCGTGGATGGGGAAAAATGAGGAGTGAGGAATGGTGGAGCGGCGAGATCCTTCGTCTCAGCCCCCGCTTCCGGACTTCGTGAGAAGTGCTGGAATGTCTTGGCTCCCCATCGGTGGAGCTCCCCGAAGGGGAAGCAAGTTGCTACGACGTTAATTCTGGCTGCATTTGTATGTCGATTGAATCAGTGTTTCCCTAGTGACTCCTAATCCCTAATCCCTAGCTACTAGTCACCAGTCCCCAGTCCCTAGTCACCAATACCTGGTCACTTTGAACATAGAACCCTTTCCCTCTCATCCCCCGCCTCTTTTTATTATGCTATAATAAGAAGACATATTTCCCTTTTTATTCGCATCGAAAGGTGGCTTTGGGCTTATGAAATTTATTTCCGCAGACGGGATCCTTTACATGACATTCGACTGTTATCAGGGACAGGGGGTCGTAGCGGCTGTGTCATGCCGCACTGGCGGGGTGAGTGAGCCGCCATTTTCCTCTCTGAATATGGGCTTCCATACGGGCGACGATGCGGATGCAGTGCGTGAGAACCGCCGCCGCTATTTCGAGGCACTGGGGCTTTCTGCCTCGCGCCTTGTCTCGGGAAATCAGGTGCATGGCACCTACATCTACAAGGTGACAGAGAAGGATGCCGGACGCGGCGCACTCACGATGGAGACGGCGATTCCTGCCTGTGATGGCTTCATGACGGATGAGAAGGATATCCCGATCACGATGAATTATGCCGACTGCACGCCGCTCTTTTTCTACGATCCAGTGAAGCGGGCGATCGCGCTGTCTCATGGAGGCTGGAGGGGGACAGCCGGCAATATCGCTGCGCTCACGGTGGCGAAGATGGAAAAGAACTACGGCTCGAAGCGGAAGGATATCCTGTGTGCGATCGGTCCGGCGATCGGACTGGAGTGCTTCGAGGTGGGTGAGGAAGTGGTAGAGGAATTCTATAAGCTCTTCAATGAGAAGGAGATCTCGCGCCTTTCGGTCAAAAAAGCCAATGGGAAGTACCTCTTCGATCTGCACAATGCGAACCGCCGCCTTCTCGAAAAGGCGGGCATCCCTGCTGACCATATCGAAGACTGCGGGCTCTGCACCTACTGTCACGATGATCTTTTCTACTCGTATCGGAGATCCGGCGGAAAAACAGGCCGTCACATGGCGGTGATGGCGCTCGTTTGATCGGTGGAAGATAAAAAAAGCTCACGGCTTCTGTCGTGAGCTTTTTGATTGGGGTGACTGGGGACTAGTGACTAGGGACTGGTGACTAGGGACTAGGGATTAGGGATTAGGAGACTAGGAGACTAGGAGACTAGGAGACTAGGGGACTGGGAGACAGCAGGCTCTCTCGTATCGTCATTGAAAGCGTTGCCGAGAAATCTCTATCGCAGAATGCCCATTGCCGCATGTGAGGCAATGGGCATCGTCTTTCCTCGGTGCATACGTGCTGATTACCGTAGTGCAGTAGAGATTCCTCGGCTGCGCTCGGAATGACGATACGGGAAAGGTGGTGTTCTCGTATCGCCCCTGAACCCTGAACCTTCCACCTTTATCCCATCGTATTCTTTCCGAAGACGGGGTGACTGCAGGGCTTGAGGCTTCGTTTCTCGACGAGGGAGAGGGCTTCCTGCATATCGACATCATGGCGTTCTTTTCCTGTCTCGTAGACGAGCATGGGAGAGGCGGCATCCAGCTCGCTGGCGGGAAGGTAGATGTATTCCTGCATGTGCGGGTCGCCGTAGATGAAGCCGGCGAGAAGTTTGCTTTCGGCAAGTCTATGCATGGGGCGCCTCCAGATCACAGATGAAGTATGGCTTGAAGTCCAGATAGTCCGAGCTCGTCAGGCAAAGCGGGACGCCCAGGAGGGAATCCGGCAGATTTTTGAAATTCGGCGCGCCGTGGATGTGGCCATAGAGGCAGAGGTCTGCGCCGCCGGCGGCGATGATTTCCATCATGTGCGAAGGCCGCCGCATTTCATCGAAAGGCGGGTAGTGCAGGATCGCGATGATCCGGTCTGCCTTCATCTGCTTTGCCAGGGCGAGCGAGCGCTCCATGCGCCCTTCTTCGCGCAGGATGATGGACTTGTCGGTGTCTTCTTTATATGTTTTTGCCGTCTCGGAGATCCATCCGCGTGTACCGGCGAGCGCTACATTTCCGACCTGAATGGCGGAGTTGTGAATAAATTCGAAGGCGCCATGCGTCATGGCGGTCATCTTCGTGACGGTGGACCACCAGAAGTCGTGGTTGCCGCGGACGATGATCTTACGTCCCGGGAGCGTGCCAAGCATGGTGAGGTCGGAGATGGCGCTCTCCATGCTCATTGCCCAGGAGAGGTCGCCTGCCATGATGACGGCATCGTCTTCGCGGATCGTCTCCTTCCATGCATTCACGATCTTTTCCCTGTGGTTCTTCCAGTTCTCTCCGAATATATCCATGGGCTTCGTTGGCGGATCTCCGGAGAGATGGAAATCACTGAAGGCATATAGTTTCATAGGGTAACCTCGTTTAGGGATGGGGGATTAGTGACTAGTGACTAGTCACTGGGAATTAAGAGACGCGAGTGAGTGGTGACTTGAATACTACTTTCGGGCATCGCCTCATATATATTCGCGGCGAAGCCGCCACCACAAGTTTGAAGTTTGAAAGCAGGGATGAGTAGCTAGGGATTAGTGGCTAGGGATTAGGAGCCTCGAGTGACTAGTGACTTGTGACTAGTGACTGAAATGCCATCTTCGGGCATCGCCACCATCTATACTCCGCGGCGCTTCCATATGATTATGCGCCGCACCACCCCTGTTGAACCCTCCGAACCTGTTGAACCCGCTGAACCTCTTTCGCACGTAATCAAAGGGCAGCACGCCCCGCGGGCTAACCCTGCGCCCATTATCATTTCCCAAAATACTTTTCAGACCTGAGCGTCTCGATGATCCGCTTCTTGCTCGCTTCGTCCATCACATTTGTGATGCGGTAGCCCATGTAGAGAGGGCTTGCTGTGAAACGGGGGAAGATCTTGGCGTGGATCTGATTTTTCAGATGATAGAAGAAAATGTTGTAGCTCGAGCAGCGGATAGGGAAGTCGGAGAGGACGTAGCGTGCGAGGGTCTGTATGGTGTCAGCAAAGCCGTCACTTCCTCCCTCTTTCTTCAGTGTCACGTTCAGCTCGCCGACGCCGCTCAAGGGGTACTCTGCGAGTGAGGCGTAGCAGTCGTCATTTTCATAGATGACCTCGCCCAGGAAATTTTCGCCCTGCAGATTGTCGCGGTAGTCGTACTCCTCAAGTCCGATGATCTGCGAGTGCGGGTGGCGCTGGGAGCCGCCGGAGGTGGGGCCGAAGTTGCGGAAGTAGATGACGGAGCGGAAACGCTTGTCACTTTCCATTTCTTTCCACTTGGCAAGGCCGAAAGCGATCACCTCGTGGAGCTTCTCGGGCGAATAGGTGCTGAGCTCGCCGTCGTGGTCGGCTGTCTCGACGATGACGGTGGGGACAGTCTTCTCAAAGACGGGATACTTGTTCATGAGCCAGATGATATCGTCTTTCCGGTCAAGAATATGTGTGAGATCTTCAGGATGGCAGAAAGGGCAGACTTTTTGTGTGCCGGAATGAGGCTTCTCGCTGCCGATGGATATATTGAATGTGATAGGATTGGTCATGGTGTACACCTCATCTTTCCGATTCCTATTATAGCATAGAAGGGTTAGCCCGTTGGGCGTGCTGCCTCTTGATTGCGGATGAAAGCTTCGCTTGAATGAGAAATTAGAAATGAGAAATGCGAAATGGTGGTGCGGCGCAGAAAAAAGAAGCGCCGCAGAATTTTGATAGCGCTTCGCGCTGTCTGCACCAGAAGCGTTGGCGAGAGATCTTTCTTGCAGAACGGTCAGCGCATCCATTGCACTATTTCAAACATCGCATGCTCCTAATCCCTAGCTACTAATCCCTAGTCCCTGTTCACCAGTCACGAATCCCTTTTTATAATATTTCACTTCTTTACTTGACAAAAGGATTTTTATAGGATAAGATATGTGCATACCGATACTTTACTGAGATAAAGAAATGAAGATTTCAAAAATGGGAACAGGAGAGATGACCATGAAAATGAAAAAATTGATGATCGCCGGAATGCTGGCTCTGGGTGCTTGTGGAATGCTCGCAGGATGCGGCGGGGGAGACAAGGCGGCTTCGAGTGCGGCCAAGGCCGCATCCGGCAAGCCGGCGAAGATCGTAGCCGGTATGGATGATACCTTTGCTCCGATGGGCTTCCGCGATGACAGCGGCAAGATCGTCGGCTTTGATATCGATATGGCAGAAGCGGTATCGAAGGAGATCGGCGTGCCGATCGAATTCAAGCCGATCGACTGGGCTTCCAAGGAAACGGAATTGAATTCCGGCCGTATCGACTGCATCTGGAATGGCTTCACCATGACGCCGGAGCGTACCAAGAAGCTCGCCTTCACGAAGCCGTACATGGATAATGTCCAGGTCTATGCGGTATTGAATGACAGCGCCGTCAAGACGCCGGAAGACCTGAAGGGCAAGAAGATCTCCATTCAGGAAGCCTCCACCGCAGAAACGGCGCTGAACCGTGATGAAAACCTCAAGAAGTCTTTCTCTGAGATCAAAGCATACCCGGATCTCACGGCCTGCTTCATGGATCTTGAGTCCGGCCGCTGTGATGCCGTCCTCGCTGACTCTGTCCTCATCGAATACTATATGACGAAGAAACCGGGACAGTTCAAAGAACTCGAGGGTGTCGTTTCTAAGGATACCTTCTCCATCGGGATCAAGAAGGACAATCAGGCTCTCGTCGATCTCTTGAATGATGGCATCGCCAAGGTCGTAGCCAGCGGCGAAGCCAAGAAGATCTCTGAAAAATGGTTCGGCAAGGATGTCGTGCTGAAATAATTTGAGATGATTTTTGAAAAGGGGCTATGAAGAAATGAATCCTCATTTCTTCACTGCCCCTTTTTACTTTGCTTTCATTTGGTTTAGGGTTCAGGGTTCAGGGGTGAGGGTTGAGGTGGCGGCTTCGCCGCCTTTTTTGGAAGATGGTATTCTCATATCGTCAGCCTTCCCCTCTAGGCAATGCTATTAAGTTAAGGAAATCGTTAGCTACGTAACGTCTTGCTTCCCCCTTCGGGGGAAGTGCCGAAGGCAATAGGG
>OCPW01001747.1_pt1 | contig 11018 bp, 6 predicted proteins | sample 1538761 | NCBI WGS metagenome assembly OCPW01 (sample SAMN04571724, study PRJEB22368) | human gut metagenome | biome: human gut; material: stool | host: Homo sapiens | place: Luxembourg | collected 2012-09-20
ATATGATAAACTTATATAAGTAAAATTGTAGGGAAATACGCTTTTTTAAAATAAACATTTGAGGTGAGAAATATTGGATAAATATGAATATAGGGTGAAGACCGAGCAAATGCTTGATCATCTAGAAAAGAAGGAGTACCAGCAGGCAAAGGAAATTGCTGATGGTATAGACTGGCGAAGAGTAAAGAATGCGTCAATGCTCAATACAGTCAGTGAGATTTATGAATATAACGGTGAGTTTAAGAAGGGGAGAGATATACTGTTCCTGGCATTTGACAGAGCACCGGGAAGCAGAAAAATTGTATATCGTTTAGGCACACTGGCATTGAAGATCAAAGATATCAGAGAAGCAACGGATTGTTATGAAGAGTTCGTAAAGCTGGCACCAAAAGATCCGAATCAGTATATTTTAAAATATAAGATTCTGAGAACACAGGGGGCATCGCTGACAGATCAGATTACAGCACTGGAAGAATTTAAAAAAGCGGAATATATTGAAAAGTGGGCATATGAACTTGCCAAATTGTATGATGAAGCCGGAATGACAGCAGAATGTCTGGAAGAATGTGATGATCTGATCTTGTGGTTCAGTGAAGGAAAATATGTATACCTTGCAATGGAACTGAAGATGAAGTATAAGCCACTGACACCACTTCAGCAGGAGAAATATGACAGCCGTCCGGGAGCGGTTAAGAAGAAACCGGAACCGGAGAAACAACCGGAATCAACACTGGAAGAAGTGGATGACGAGAATGAATATAATGAAAGTACAGAAGAGACTGTTGACGTACAAGAAGAGCCGGTCAGAGAGCCAGTGACAGAAAGAGTTGATGAATCTGAAGTTCAGGAAATTCCTCCGCAGGAAGTACCGATGCAGGAAACTGTTGTACAGGAAGAGATTCCACAGGAAGTACCAATGCAGGAAACTGTTGTACAAGAAGAGATTCCGCAGGAAGAAATTGTAGAAGAAGTCGTGGAAGAAGAACCGGTATATACTGAACCGGAAGAGGCTGCGGAAGAACATGGATCAACGATCAAACAGGTTGTGACGGGAGCTACTTTGGAGGAAGCTTTAGCGCAGGGCATGGCGGTTGCCAATGGCATTACAATTGAAGAAGAAGCAATGAAAGAGCGTGAAGATGAGATTCTGGCGAATGGTCAGATGATGATCGATGATATTCTTCAGAAATGGGAAGAAAAACAGAAAGACCACGAAGCAGCAATCGAGAAGCAGAAAGCAAAAGATGAAGAGCGTCTTCAGAAAGAAAGAGAACAGGCTCGTATCCGCCAGGAAGAAGAACGCAGAGAAGTTGAGAGAAAAGCGGCGGAAGCTGAGGCAAGAAGAAAAGCCGAGGAAGAAGAGGCAGCAAGAAAGGCGGCCGAAGAAGAGGCAAGAAGAAAAGCCGAGGAAGAAGCAGCAAGAAAGGCAGCCGAAGAAGAAGCAAGAAGAAAAGCTGAGGAAGAAGCAGCAAGAAAAGCGGCCGAAGAAGAAGCAAGAAGAAAAGCCGAGGAAGAAGCAGCAAGAAAAGCGGCCGAAGAAGAAGCAAGAAGAAAAGCCGAGGAAGAAGCAAGAAGAAAGGCCGAGGAAGAAGCAGCAAGAAAAGCGGCCGAAGAAGAGGCAAGAAGAAAGACCGAGGAAGAAGCAGCAAGAAAGGCGGCCGAGGAAGAGGCAGAACCGATAAGCAAGACACAGAGAATTCCGGATGATATTGTACGTCTGATGGAAGAAATGGGAAATGAAGAGTCGGAAGAAGAACTCTATGAAGAGGATTTTGAAGATGGTTCGGAAACGGAAGAAGACTTCATTGAAGGAATCGAAGAAGAACTTAGCGGAATCGATATGAGTGGAAGCAGTTTTGAAGAAGCCGATTTCGGTGATGAAGATTTTGAAGAAGCTGATTTCGAAGAGGAAGACTTTGAGGATGAAGACTTTGAAGAGGCTGATTTCGAAGAGGAAGACTTTGAGGATGAAGACTTTGAGGATGAAGACTTTGAAGATGAGGACTTTGAAGAAGCTGATTTTGAAGAGGAAGACTTTGAGGATGAAGACTTTGAAGAAGCTGATTTCGAGGATGAAGACTTCGAAGAAGAGGACGAAGAAGAAGCTGATTTCGAAGAGGAAGACTTTGAAGAGGAAGACTTTGAAGAAGCTGATTTTGAAGAGGAAGACTTTGAGGATGAAGACTTTGAAGAAGCCGATCTTGAAGAAGAAGACTTCGATGCTGATTTTGCGGATGTAGATGACGAAGAAGAAGACTTCGACGATGATTTTGCAGATGTAGACGATGAAGAGACAGATTTTGATGACGAAGACTTAGAGATTGAAGACGATGAAGAAGCGGATGAAGAGTTAGAAATCGAAGAGCCATCAGAGGAAGAGATTCAGGCAAGAATCAAGAAATCTAAAGGCGGTGTTCCGTTCGATACAGGATTTGTTGTAACCGGAAGATATGATCTGAGTGCTACGAGTGAGATCGGTCTGAAAGCCGGACTTACAGAAGAACAGAAGAAGCTGTTCTCATATTTTGTACCGGTGAGAGGAATGAGCGAACAGATCGTTGAAGTACTTGATAACGACAGAAGGGCACAGAGAGAAGGAACATCCAAGACAGGTAACCTTCTTGTGATTGGTAGAAAAGGATCTGGTAAGACAGTCCTTGCGGTTGATATTGTAAAAGCAATTCAGAAACAGAGAAGTCTGAAACAGGGTAAAGTAGCAATCGTTACAGGTGAATCTCTTAATAAGAAAGAGCTTACGAATATTATTCAGAAGCTGCGCGGCGGAGCGATCATCATCGAGCATGCAGGAAAATTGAATGCGAGAACTGTAAAAGAGTTAAATTATCTGATGGAGAAGAAGACAGGAGAATTGCTCTTTGTACTGGAAGATCAGAGAAAACCTCTGGAGCGTCTGATGACAGCAAACCCGGAATTCAAGAAGAAGTTCAGTTCTAAGCTGGAGCTTCCGGTATTCATCAATGATGAGCTGGTAACATTCGGTCAGACGTATGCGAAAGAGAATGGATACAAATTGGATGAGATGGGAATCCTTGCACTGTACAGCCGTATCGATGTAATGCAGAGAGAAGATCATGCAGTATCAGTTGCTGAAGTAAAAGAGATCATGGATGAAGCAATCTCACATTCACAGAAAGCAAATGTAAAACATCTTGCACGAAGAGTATTCGGCAAGGGAACCGACGATTCTGACAGAATTATTCTGAAAGAAGAAGACTTTAGAATTTAACAAAAACGAATACCTGTAAGAGGCTGTCGAGAACAGGATTTACAGGTCGGATTTTGAAAGAGTTTTGACAAACTAAACGGTCAAAGCTCTTTCTTTTTGCCTGTTTGTAAAGTATAATGTTCTTATAAATATGCAGCAGAATGCGAGGGGTAATTATGGCTGAAAAAAAGAAAAAACCATATGAAATAGGTGAATTGGATCAATACCTTTTCGGACAGGGCAATCATTATGAGATTTATGAGAAGCTGGGCGCACATCTGGTACAGAACGGAAAACAAAAAGGTGTGTATTTTGCAGTGTGGGCACCGCATGCGCAGGCGGTATCGGTAGTCGGAGAGTTCAATGAATGGGACACAGAGGCAAATCCGATGAAGAGAGAAGAGCCGCTCGGGATCTATACCTGTTTTATACCAGGTGTGAAGAAGGATCAGATGTATAAATATTGTATCGAAACTTATTCGGGAGAACAGATATTTAAGGCAGATCCATATGCCAATTATGCGGAGTTAAGACCGGGAACAGCATCCAGGGTCACAGATATTGAGAATATCAAATGGACAGATACAGAGTGGATGACACGTAGAAAGACCTGGAATCATAAGCACGAGCCAATGTCTGTCTATGAGGCACATATTGGTTCCTGGATGCGTCACCCGGGAAGGGAAGATGAAGGATTCTATACATATAGAGAATTTGCCAGGGCAATTACCAAATACATAAAAGAAATGGGTTACACACATGTGGAACTGATGGGAATTGCCGAGCATCCGTTTGACGGATCCTGGGGATATCAGGTGACCGGATACTATGCACCGACATCCAGATATGGGTCGCCGGAAGATTTTGCATGGATGATCAATTATCTGCATAGAAATAAAATCGGTATCATTCTCGACTGGGTACCGGCACATTTCCCGAAGGATGCACACGGACTGGCAGATTTTGACGGAACACCGACGTACGAATATGCAGATCCAAGATTGGGAGAACATCCGGACTGGGGAACGAAAGTATTTGATTTTGGAAAGAATGAAGTAAGGAACTTCCTGATCTCAAATGCGTTATTCTGGGTTGAGAAGTTCCATATAGACGGATTGCGTGTGGATGCGGTTGCTTCGATGCTGTATCTGGATTACGGACGAAAGGACGGAGAATGGGTTGCAAACAAATATGGCGAGAATAAGAATCTGGAGGCGATCGATTTCTTCAGACATCTGAATTCTGTTGTACTTGGAAGAAACCCGGGAGCACTTATGATCGCAGAGGAATCTACGGCATGGCCGCAGGTTACCGGAGATGTAGAAGAAGGTGGATTGGGATTCAGTCTGAAGTGGAATATGGGATGGATGCATGACTTCACAGAATATATGAAACTGGATCCATATTTCCGAAAGGATAACCATCATCTGATGACATTTGCCATGAGTTATGCATACAGTGAGAATTATATTCTGGTATTGTCGCATGATGAGGTGGTACATCTCAAGTGTTCGATGTTGAATAAGATGCCGGGACTTGGATTTGATAAATATGCGAATCTGAAAGCCGGATATGCATTTATGATGGGACACGCAGGAAAGAAACTTCTGTTTATGGGACAGGAATTTGCACAGCTTCGTGAATGGAGTGAAGAACGGGAACTGGACTGGTTCCTGCTGGCCGAACCGGAACATCAGCAGATGAAGATGTGGGTAAAAGACCTCTTACACCTGTATAAGAGGCATAAGGCAATGTATGAGATGGATCAGAGCTGGGAAGGATTTGAATGGATCAATGCGGATGACGGATACAGAAGTATCTACAGCTTTATGAGACATTCGAAAGGTGCAAAGAAGAATCTGTTGTTCGTCTGCAACTTTACGCCGATGGCAAGAGATGATTACAGAGTCGGAGTGCCGAGAAAGAAACAGTATAAACTGATCCTGAACAGTGATGAGGAGAAATACGGCGGAACCGGAGCAGATCGTAAGAAGATATACAAAGCGGAGAAGAAAGAATGTGATGGAAGACCGTATTCATTCGCATACAAATTGCCGCCTTACGGAGTTGCTGTATTCGAGTTTTAATTATATGAAGTCAGTGGCAAAAAACTTTGATGCCTGCGGATAAAAATGCCGGGAAGTGTTGAAACTTCCCGGCATTTTTCGTTTTACTATACATCTTTATTAATGACTGTATTTAGTTGGAAGAACTGTCGGCTGAGGAATCAGAAGTATCGGAACCAGAGGCATCGGATTCACTACTGTTTTGTGTGTTGCTCTGGTTATCAGACTGGTTATCTGTACTGTCATTCAATGAAGAATCATCAGCAGAGTTGTCTGTTGTGCTGTCATCTGAAGAATCAGCATCGTTGTTCAGAGAATCGTTCTGTGTGTCGCCAGACGGCTCATCAGTGTTATCAGAGTTATCTTCTGTAATGGCATCATCGTTACTCTTGTCTGTGTCGTCTTTCTTAGAATTGCTTCCACCGAACAGATCTTTGAAGAAATTCTTGATCTTGCCCCAGAACCCGCTGTCATCACTGTTGTCATCCGAAGTATCATCCGAAGCGGCATCTGAACTGTCTGTGCTGTTGGAAGAATTGTCGGAAGAATCCAGTGTACTGTTAGTTACGACATCATCACCGAGTGCGCTGTCATCCGTGCCGTTAATGATTCCGCCATCGGAACTGTCATCGCCACCGAAGATACCTTTGATAGAACTCCAGAGGTTGGAGAAGAATCCGCCACTCTTTCCGTCAATGTTATCTAATGTATTCTTCAGAGCTTTGACATCATAGTCATACTGGGAAATGTTTTTCATCAGATCGGAGATCTTGTCGATCTGTTCCTGTGTCAGCGTGACGTTGTTATCCTTGGCAGCGTTTTCAACTGCATTCTGAATGTCATCTGCATCCGTTAATCCGCCCTCGATCACATCTTTTTTTACATCGTTCATGACACTTTCCGCTTTGTCCTGGCCGATGTCATTGGCCAGGTCTCCTGTGGTGACAAGTTCATCGGTCGCAGCTGCTTTCTGATCGTCATTCAGAGTTGTTCCGGTGGCTTTTTCATAAGCCATCATGATACCTGTCAGTGCACCGGTTCCGGATACTTCGATCGGAGAAGCGGCAACGACATTACAGTTTTCAACACCGGATGTCAGAAGCGTACTGGAGATCATAGAGCTTGTAACATAAGTTAAGTTGGAAACCTTTACCTGGATTCCGCCGCTTGTGGTCGGTTCTACATAAGAACAGCTGTAGGTACGGGTACCGATTTGTTCGTCGGGAGCGACCCCTTCCAGATATTTTCTTTCATCTGCATTGGTAACTTCGATGACTTCTGCTTTGTCAGATGAAGTTCCGAAATACTCATACATAGAATTCTTCTGTGAATCAGTCAGATTGGCGCCAAGTGTTACAACTTTGGATGAATCTGCTCTTACAACCAGTGGTGCCGCAGTAGATCCAAGTACGATTGCCATGGCAACTGGTAATGCTCTTTTAAATTTTTTCATAATGCGTGGTGTGTTCACCATGCCCCCTTTTTATTAAATATTTTTATCCCTGTTACTTTTTTAATATAACATAAAACAGTGTGTTTTCCTAGAAAATATAAATTAACTATTTCTAAAGATTTTCTGTAGATTGCGTCCGCATCTGCACAGTCAACAACTTTTGCAGGCGTGAGTCCAGCTCCTTTTGCGGTATCATTCCCTGCATGGTGGCAATCAGTTCTCGGTCTTTGAAAATGAGAAATGACGGAAGAAGAGCGGTCTGATATTGCGCAGCAAGAAGTGCGGATTCAGAGGTCTCTACTTCAAAAAAGCAGATGCTGCCGAAATATTTCTTCTGATATTTCTTTTCCAGATCTTCTATGACAGGGCGCATCATTGCACATTTTCCACACCAGACAGCGTAGAACATGACTACAGCCAGTGTGGGATGCTCCGGTCCAGCCTTTGTCGGTGTATCGGAAGAAAACTGCCAGTGGTTCATCCGGCAGATATCAAAGTTCTGTGTCGTCAGATGTAACATAAGCTTCCACCCTTTCCCATAAGAAACAGGAGCATAAGATATGCTTTCTATTAATATATGAAAGGAAAGGGAAGAAGTGCAGGCAGACAGGATCGGTATATAAGTTCGGATATTGCAGCATGTTATCTGCGCTTTGCGATCAGTTTACAGATCGGATTGCCCATAGAAGAGAACTTGGCTTCATATTCAGTCATAATATTGCCCTGATTCATCGTACTGTCGTTATGAAGATCATAGGATAGCTGATCCAGAACGAAAAGTTCGGAAGTTTCGAGTTCTTCTACTGAAAAGTCAAAGAGCGGCCGGTTGTCGGTCTTGAATTCTACCGTTCCATCTGCGGTCAGGACTTGGTCATAAAGCTTGAAGAATTCATTGGAAGTCAGTCTTCTTCTTGCATGGCGGGCTTTCGGCCACGGATCGGAGAAGTTCAGGTAGATACGTGATACTTCTGCCGGGGCGAATACGGTTGGCAGGTCATTTGCATCCATACAGATGAACCGGATGTTGGCAGGAGCTTTCCCCTCCGCTTCCAGTTCCTGGAATTTCTCAACGGCACGCAGCAGAACGCTGGAATAACGCTCAATGCCGATGTAGTTAATTTGTGGGTTTTTGGCTGCCAGGGTCAGAAGAAACTGACCTTTTCCCATGCCGATCTCGATATGCAGGGGCTGCTCTTTTTTAAACGTCTGGTTCCAGTTTCCGCGTAAGCTTTCCGGATCTTTCACAACTTCTTTGCAGGCTTCGAGAACGCTCTCTGCACGTGGTATATTTCTAAGACGCATACGTGTATTCCTCCTTATAATCACTGGGTTTGCAAATCGTTCTTAGTTTATCGTCTGTGCAGGAAAAAGTCAATGGAAGCAGAAATTGTCAGAAGAATTGAGAAGAAATAATACAATATATACAAAATAATTGTGGTAATTTTAAAAAATAGGTGTATTATTATAACATGGATAAAAAAATAACAATTATTTGTTGTGAAATGTGCAAAAAGGAGGGCGGCTTATGAACTCTGTAATTGAAAAATTGGCTGAAGTAGAGATGACGGCGGAGACGATCGTAGAGCATGCCAGACAGCAGAAGAGTGAAATTGAAAGACAGATACAGGAAGAAAGAGATCAATTTGACCGGGATCTGGAAGAAGAGACACAGAAAAAACTGGAGAAGATAAAAGAAAAGTCGCAGCAGGAAGTAGAGAAGGTCCTGGACCGGGAACGGAAGAAGAACCAGACTGCAATTGATGCGCTGAAGCAGGAATATGAAGAAAATCACGAGATTTATGCAGAGGAAATCGTAAGACATATGATCGAGGTGTAGTGTATGGGAAATGTGATGGCTTACAGTGGGATTACGACAAAGGTACGTGCAATGTCGGCAAAGCTTTTGACAGCGGAGGATTATGACATAATTGCCGGACTTGGGACAGTAACGGAAGCAATTGAATATCTGAAAGACAAGACGGCATATGCACCTTATGTGAACCGGATGGACATTTCGCTGTATCACAGGGGAAATGTGGAGAAGATCCTGTATCAGTCTCTGTTCGATGATTATTCGAGACTCTTCCGTTTTGCCGGAATGAAACAGAAGACATTCTTAAAATTATACTGGAAACGTTATGAGATTGATCTGATCAATTATTGTCTGAGAATTGTGTTCAATCATTATGACAAGCCGTTTGACCTGGAATATAAGAAAGAGTTTTTTGACAGATATTCACAGATTTCCATTGACCGGTTGATAACTTCGAAAAATATTGATGAGCTTGTGGATAACTTACGGGATACGGAGTATTATGATGCACTTGCCAGAATTAAAGATTCCGGAGCGGGAACGCTTTTTGATTATGATCTGGCACTGGATCTGTATTATTTTTCCACTATGTGGAAAAAGGGAAAAAGGGTTCTGAAAGGACATGAACAGAAGATATTTTTAAAAGATTACGGGACGAAGATCGACCTTCTGAATCTACAGTGGATCTACCGTGCGAAGAAGTATTATCATATGCTTCCGCCGGACATTTATTCGATGACGATCCCGATTCATTACCGGGTTCGTGTGGAAGAGTTCAAGAGCCTGGTAGAGACTCCGACACTGGAACAGTTCGAAACCGAAGTGGGAAAAACGTACTATGCGGGAAAGTATGATTATATGCAGGCAGATAAGACACTGGAACAGATGTACCGTGACTGTCTGCGGAAATTGTACCTGACCGATAAAAGGAATGATCCGTATTCGATCGCGATCGTCAATACGTATCTGTTCCTGAAAGAAGAAGAAATCTATAAACTAACGACAGCCCTTGAGTGTATCCGTTACGGTTTGACGAAGGGAGAGACATTAGGATACTTAGGAGGTGTGAATCAATGATTGTTAAGATGAAGTTCTTAAGCATCAGCGGACCGAAGAATGACATCGACCGTGTCTGCGAGGTGTATCTGTCGAAATACGAAATGCAGCTTGAGAATGCGGCGGCGGAGCTTAAGACGACCGACAACCTGCAGCCTTTTGTGGAAGTCAATCCATACAAAGAGCCGCTTGCGAAGGCAGAACAGTTCAGCGCACTGTTAGCGGATGAAGACCAGAGGATCGATGTATCGATGAATCAGGAGGATATGCTGAACCTGATCCGGGATGTCAATCATGACTATCTGGATCTGCTGGAGAAGAAAGAGTTAACGAAGAAGCAGGTAGATGAATACAAAGAAAAGCTTCTGATCATGGAGCCGTTCCGGACACTGGAATTGGATATGCAGAAATCATTAAAGTATAAATATATGAAAGTCCGGTTCGGACGGGTAGATGTGAATTATTACAAACGTCTGGAAAAATATTTGTTTGATGATCTGAATGCGGTATTTATCGAAGGCATAAGGAATGAAAATTATGTGTACGGATGTTATTTCGTATCGAATGCGGATTCCAGTAAGGTGGATTCGGTATTCAATTCCTTACATTTTGAAAGGATTGCAATTCCATCCGAATACATAGGAACGCCGGCGCAGGCCTGTGAAGAGCTTGAAAAAGAAATTGAAGAAAAACAGAAAGAGATTGCTGGGATAAAAAAACAGATCAGTGAACTGATGGCAAAGAATGCCGCAAAGCTCCGAGGTGCAAAGAAGCGTCTGGAAGAATTGGCTACGAACTTTGATGTCCGCAAGCTGGCGGCAAGGATCGAAGAGGGAGATAATAAAGAAGACTATTACATCCTGTGCGGATGGATGGGCGAAGATGATGTGAACAAATTCCTGGCGGAATCGAAGAATGATGATAAGGTATTCGTTGTTGTAGAAGAAGACAAGGAGAAATTCTTCGGAGAGCCGCCGACGAAGCTTAAGAATCCAAGGTTCTTCAAGCCGTTCGAGATGTTCATCCGGATGTACGGGCTTCCGGCAAATGATGAGATGGATCCGACGATGTTCGTGGCACTGACGTATACATTTATCTTTGGTGCGATGTTTGGGGATGTCGGCCAGGGCTTATGCCTGTTTGTATTCGGCGGGCTTTTGTACCTGATTAAGAAGATCAACCTGGCTGGGATCATATCCATTGCGGGACTGTTCTCAACATTCTTTGGATTCATGTTCGGAAGTATCTTCGGATTCGAAGATGTGATACAGGCACACTGGTTAAGGCCGGTGGATGCGATGACGAACCTGCCGTTTATCGGACAGCTCAACACAGTATTTGTGGTTGCCATTGCATTTGGCATGGGACTGAATATCCTGGTGATGATCTTTAACGTGATCAATT
>OCPW01001749.1_pt1 | contig 11014 bp, 11 predicted proteins | sample 1538761 | NCBI WGS metagenome assembly OCPW01 (sample SAMN04571724, study PRJEB22368) | human gut metagenome | biome: human gut; material: stool | host: Homo sapiens | place: Luxembourg | collected 2012-09-20
CCGAACTGCGGCCCCGTTGGGTGCTTGGGGAAAATGTTGCTGGCTTCATCAATATGGGGCTCGACAAAACGATCTTTGACCTGGCAAAAGCGGGATACGCTGTTCTCCCATTCGTATTTCCGGCTTGCGGTGTCGGCGCATGGCATGAGCGCCAACGAACTTTTATCGTCGCGGCTGATGTTTCCCACACCCCTTGCCTCCGACAACAACACCGCCAGGGACGCGGCAAGCCTGGATGTGTTCCTGTCGGACAATGGGATATTCCGCAAGAGGAACCGAAACGGGGCGATCTGGAGCCTCAGCCTGTCGGCGGCGGTATTCTATCTGACCCCGGTGGCGTCGGACGGTTTCCGCTCGACCTTGAAGCCATCGGCCTTCGATCCGACGAAGAAGGACGGGAACCTGTCGGCGCAGATCATCTCCCAGGAGCGGCCGGTGTCCGAAACGGCAGCACTGAACCCGGATTGGGTGGAATGGCTCATGGGCTTTCCGAAAGGATGGACGGACGTATCCTCTGGGCCACCGAACCGGAAGGAATCCCCCGCATGACCGAGCGCATGGATGACCGGGCGCTGCGGCTGAAAACATTGGGAAATGCGGTCTGCCCGCCCCAGGCCTATCCCATTTTCCGCTATATCGCCATGATCGAGAATGGCACCTGCGGTGACTTCTGCCCCTATGGAAAGAAAGGTGACTGCCTATGAGGGAACTGAAAGCGACCGATAAGATCACGCAGAAAATGACCCGTGACGGTGCGGTATCGGAAAACCTTGCCACGGGAGAGGTGGAACATATCAGCAGCCGGGAGCCGGAAACGGAACTGTCCGCTTCTTCGGAAGAATCCGCTGGCGCTGTGGCTGACCTTGCCCTGCGTGCGGCGGAACACCATGAGAAGAAAAGCGCACGAAAGGCGGAAAAGACTGACACCCAGGCGGTGCGGGATGGTTCTGCCGCAAGGCAGCGCCCGTCCTCCCGCCTGCAATTTACCGAGGAAGAACGTGCCGATCCCGTACTTGGAAAGTACATCGACCGTTCTGACCGTGCGGCGGACAGGCTGGACGCGGCAAAAGCCGCTATCCCCACAAAGAAATTTCTCCGTACCGAGCGTGTTTTTGACGAGACAGCTGGAAAAGGCAAAACGCAGCTTCACTTTGAAGAAGTGGAGAAACGCCCCAATGGACGCCTGCGGCACAATCCGCTTTCTCGGCCGGTCCATGAGATCGTCCACGCTGCCCATGCGAAGGTGCATGAGGTGGAACAGGAAAATGTGGGTGTTGAGGCCGGACACAAGGGCGAGGTGCTGACGGAGCGTGGGCTTGCCTACGGAAAAGGCAAAGTCCGTGCCGCCGTCCACCATCACCGCACAAAGCCCTGGCGTGATGCGGCGAAGGCAGAGCAGGCTTCTTTTAAGGCAAACGCCGATTACCTTTACCAAAAGGCACTGCATGATGATCCTGCATTGGCGGCTTCTAACCCGGTATCCCGCTTTCTGCAGAAACAGCGGATCAAGCGGAACTATGCAAAGGAACTGCGACAAGCAGAGAAAACCGCAAAGAACACAGCGGCCTCGGCGAAAAGTGCGGCACAGAAAGTAAAGGACGCATTCAAGGAAACCTTTCTCTACATCAAGCATCATAGCCGGGCGGTTCTGTTGGTGATCGGCATTGGTGCCTGTATTGCCTTGCTGTTTGGCGGGGTATCTTCCTGTTCCATGATGGCGGGTTCCGGCATAGGTAGCGTATTTACTTCCTCTTATCTCTCCGAGGACGCGGATATGCTGGCTGCAGAGGCGGCCTACTGCGAATTGGAGCAGGAGCTTCAATATGAGCTGGACCACTATGAGACTCTGCACCCCGGATATGACGAATACCGTTTTGATCTGGACGAGATCGAACATGACCCTTATGTGCTAATCTCCATTCTCACGGCGTTCCATGAAGGGGTGTTCACCATCGACGAGGTTCAGGAGGAACTGCAAATGCTCTTTGAAAAGCAGTACATCCTGACGCAGACCGTGGAAGTGGAGGTGCGCTATCGGACGGAGACACGGACAGACAGCGAGGGAAACGACTATGACGTGGAAGTACCGTATAACTACTATATCTGCAAGGTAAAGCTGGAAAACTTCGACCTTTCCCATGTGCCGGTCTACATCATGGATGAGGAAACACTTTCCCTGTATGCGGTCTATATGGCGACGCTGGGGAACCGGGAAGATTTGTTCCCAGGCTCCGGCTATGTAGACAAGTACACCAAACCGCCAACCACCTATGATATCCCGCCTTCCGCACTGGAAGATGAAACCTTTGCGGCGCTCATTACCGAGGCGGAGAAGTACATCGGCTATCCCTATGTCTGGGGCGGCAGCAATCCGAACACTTCTTTTGATTGTTCCGGCTTCGTGTCTTGGGTGCTGACGCAAAGCGGCGTCTGCAATACGGGCAGGCTGGGAGCCCAGGGGCTCTACAATATTTCCACCCCGGTATCCTCTGCCAACGCAAGACCCGGCGACTTGATCTTTTTCGTCGGCACTTACGATACACCGGGCGTTTCCCATGTGGGTATCTATGTGGGCGGTGGAAAAATGCTGCACTGCGGCGACCCCATTCAGTATGCAGATATCAACACAAGCTACTGGCAATCCCACTTTTACGCTTTCGGGCGACCGCCCTACAACTAAAAAACGATATGGAGGTAATTTGATTTATGGCAACGACACAGAAGATCCGCAATGACATTGCGAAAACCAAAGAAAAGATCGCGGAGCAGCAGAAACGCCTTCGTACGCTGGAGGCCCAGCTTGCGGAGGAAGAAAATCTGGAAATCGTCCGCATGGTGAAAGCCGTGAAGATGGATAACAAGGAATTGACCGCCTTCCTGAAAGCCTATGCCAGCGGTATGATCTCCCTGCCGGAAGGTATGCTGCAGGAGGGCAATACCGAGAATGAGGAAACGGAGGGATACGAGGATGAAGCATAACTTTATGACAAAAATGGTATCGGCTCTTTTGGCGGTGGTGCTCAGCACTGCCGCTTTTTCTGTCACCGCCTTTGCCAGCGGCGGCGAGGAAACCACGGAGCCCGTGACTGAACAGGAAACGGCTGGGGATGTTTCTGATCTGCTTTCCGCTCTGGCAGGCAGCCAGGTCACGGTATCCGTTACCGAGGATGGTATCCAGTTCAGTTCCGGTGGAAATGACTCCGGGCAGACCGGCACCGTCACCACGGGCGGCGGCAATCTGAATGTCCGCACGGGTGCGGGAATGGATTATACCGCCTTCACTCAGCTCCCCAACGGAACGACCGTGAAGGTGATCGGCACGGACGGCGACTGGCTAAAGGTCATCCTGCCGGAGAAAGTCGGCTATGTCTATTCCGGCTACATGACGGTAAGTGACGGCGAGGCTGGCTCCGGGGAAGGTTCTTTCTCTCTGGACGCGGAAACGCTGGAAAACCTGCTGGGTATGCTGGGCGGTGGTTTGAATGGCGGTGCCGCCCTGACACCGGATGGGAACCTGTCGCTGATCGACGATATTGGCAGCCCAACCGCCAGCGGCAAGCAGTTTATTACAGTAGAAACGAAGAACGGCAATGTGTTCTATCTCATTATCGACCGTGACGACGAGGGCGAGGAAACCGTGCATTTTCTGAACCAAGTGGATGAAGCCGATCTCATGGCGCTCACGGAGGACGGAGAAAAGGCGGAAACACCTATTGTCTGCACCTGTACGGAGAAGTGCCAGGCCGGAGCGGTCAATACCGCTTGCCCGGTCTGCGTAAAAAACCTTAGTGAATGTGTTGGCACAGAACAGAAAGCTGCGGAGCCCACCGAGCCGGAGAATCCGAAGCTTGAAAAGAAAAGCAATACCGGGGCGATCCTGGCGGTGCTGCTGATCCTTGCAGCCGGAGGCGGCGCAGCAGTCTATTTCCTGGTGCTGAAACCGAAGCAGGGAAAGAAAGTTCCCGCTGATCTGGATGATTTCGACCTGGAGGATGAAGAAGAATATCTGACTGAGGACGAGGAAACGGAGGAAAAGAATGAGTAAACTGATTATCGCAGAAAAACCGAGTGTGGCAAAATCTATCGCATCGGCCCTGGGTGCTTCATCCAGGGCTGATGGCTTTTATGAGGGCAGCGGCCTTCTTGTATCCTGGTGTGTGGGGCACCTAGTATCCCCGATGGATGCGGGCGGCTATAACGAACGTTTCAAGAAATGGCGCTATGATGATCTTCCCATTCTGCCGGAGCCGTTCCGTTATGTGCTTGCACCGGGCAAGGAGGACGCTTTTGAAAATCTCCGTGCCCTGATGGATCGCCCCGACGTGGATACCATCGTCAATGCCTGTGACGCCGGGCGTGAAGGCGAGCTGATCTTCCGTCTGATGTATGAAATGGCTGGTTGCCGCAAGCCGGTCCTCCGTCTCTGGATTTCCTCAATGGAGGACAGCGCTATCCGGGAGGGCTTTTCTGACCTGCGCCCCGGCACCGATTATGAAGCCCTGTATCAATCCGCCCTCTGCCGCCAGAAAGCGGATTGGCTGGTGGGGATCAACGCCACTCGTCTTTTCTCCGTTCTCTATCATCGTACCCTGAATGTGGGCCGTGTTCAGACCCCCACACTGGCAATGCTGGCGGAGCGTGACGCGAAGATCACGCTGTTCCACAAGGAAAAATATCATCTGCTGCGCTTGACGCTGAACGGAGCCGAAGCGGTGTCAGAGAAGTTCACCGATCCGGCGGAGGCGGAACAGGCAGCGGCTATGTGCAAGGATGTGACCGTCACCTGTACTTCCGTCACGAAGGAGCAGAAGAAGGAGCAGCCGCCGAAGCTCTATGATCTTACCACCTTGCAGCGTGAAGCGAACCGCCTGTTCGGATACACGGCGAAGCAGACCCTTGACTACGCCCAGAGCCTCTACGAAAAGAAGCTGCTGACCTATCCCCGCACGGACAGCCGGTATCTGACCTCCGACATGGCGGAAACAGCCTCCTGTGTGATCCATCTGGCGGCGAAGGTGCCGCCCTTTGACGGGATCAGCAACTTCTTCCCGCTGGTGGAGGCCATGATCTCCGACAAGGATGTATCTGACCACCATGCTATCATCCCGACTATGGAGATTGAAAAAGCGGATTTGAAATTGCTCCCCGTTGGTGAACGAAACCTTCTGCTGTTGGTCTGCTGCAAGCTACTGTGTGCGTCGGCGGAACCGTATGAATATGAGGCGGTCACGGCCACCTTTGACTGCTGCGGCCATTCCTTTACCGCAAAGGGCAAGCGCATCCTCTCCGAGGGCTGGCGGGAGATCGACCACATTTTCCGTACCTCCCTGAAAGAAAAGCCTGTTGATGGGGACGGCGGCACGCTCCCGGACTTCACCGAATGGCAGACTTTTGACGGTGCGGAGGTTTCCGTTACCGAGCATTTCACCCAGCCGCCGAAGCCCTACACCGAAGATACCCTTCTGTCCGCTATGGAGAACGCGGGCAAGGACGATATCCCCGACGAGGCAGAGCGAAAAGGTCTTGGCACGCCTGCGACCAGGGCGGCAATCATCGAAAAACTGGTGGCAGCCGGATTTGTGGAGCGCAAGGGCAAAAACCTGATCCCCACGAAAGCCGGTATCAACCTTGTCACGGTCCTGCCGGAGCCACTGACCTCTCCCATGCTGACAGCGGAATGGGAACAGAAATTAACGAAGATCGCAAGGGGCGGCGCTGACCCGGATACTTTCATGGACGGTATCTGCACGATGGTTCAGGAGATCGTGTCCACCTATTCCTGCATTTCCGAGGACGGCAAAAAGCTGTTTGCCCCGGAGAAGGAAGTAATCGGCACCTGCCCCCGCTGCGGTCAGCCGGTCTATGAGGGCAAGAATAACTTTGCGTGTTCAGATCGGTCCTGCGGTTTTGTCCTCTGGAAAAATGACCGCTTCTGGACGAGCCGCAAGAAGGAACTGACAAAGAAGATGGCAGCGGACCTCCTGAAAAAGGGTCGTACCAATGTCAAGGGAATGTGGTCTGAAAAGAAACAGGCCACTTATGACGCTGCGGTGATCCTGGACGACACGGGCGGCAAGTACATCAATTTTAAGCTGGAATTTCCAAAAAGAAAGGTTTGTGCTGATGGCAGAAAATAAGACTTTGGAACATTTACCCGAAGTGAGGGCGGCGGTGGCTGCCCTCTCCCCGGAGGATCGGGAGGTGCTGGCGGCGGTGCAGGCCTCGCCCTTCAAGCTGACAGCGCCGGAGCAGTTCAAGGAGTTTGCGGCCAACATCGACTATTTCGTATTTGAGCCCAATATCCACGATCTGAACGATCTGGGGTGGCGGTATCTGGCACAGCACATGGATATGCTGCTGCCCCCGGAACTTCTGAAAGCAATCGACCCTGTTCCGTTTGGCAAGTACGCCATGCAGGAGGAACAGGGCCATTTTACGGAACACGGATATATTTCTCTTTCCGGCGACGAGTGGAATCATGAACGCCCTGCGGAGCCGGAGAAAAAGCCTTCCATCCGGGAACGGCTGGAACAGGGCAAGAAGGAATGTGCGGAGAAAAACAAGGCGCAGCCCCACAAGGAAAAGTCTGCGCCGGAACTGTAAGGAGGTGCTGATATGCCATATTACGATCACGACAAGGATTATCCCTTTGCCGCCTTTATCACCAATCTTGGGAAGTACAATGAGGGCGAGCTTGTGGGCGAGTGGGTGAAGTTTCCCACCACCGCCGAGGAATTGAAGGAAGTGTTTAAGCGGATCGGGATCGGCCAGAAGGATGACTTCGGCCAGCCCTATGAGGAATGGTTCATCACGGACTATGACTGCTATGTGGACGGTCTTTACAGTAAGCTGGGTGAATATGAGAATCTGGACGAGCTGAATTATCTGGCGTCGAAGCTGGATGAAATGGACCAGAGCGACTATGCGAAGTTCCAGGCCGCTATGGAGATCGGCGACTATACCAGCAGCCTGCAGGAAATCATCAACCTCACCGAGAATCTGGATTGTTATGAGATTTACCCCAATATCGAGGATTATGACGATCTGGGGCGTTATTACCTCGAAGAACTGGAGGTTTCAAAAGTTCCCGCCCACCTGCAGAACTATATCGACTATGAAGCCTATGGCCGGGATGTGGCGTTGGAGGAAAACGGCACTTTCACCGATCAGGGCTATGTGTGGGATACCAGAGAAGCCTTCCATGAGTATTATGACGGCGAGCGCGGCAGTATCCCCGACGAGTACCGGGTGATGACTTTTCAGGACGATCTTCCCGAAGAAGAAAAATCTGAATGGGCTATGGATATCGCCTTTGACATGGATGAATTTTTCCGTCAGAACGATCCGCAGTATGCAGCGGAGCACCCGGAGGCACACGCCGCAAAAGAAGAACTTTACGAAAACCTGATGGCGGGACGCATTTCTGCGCTGGATGAAAAGCTGGCGGCGCTGGGGCAGACGCAGGAGGACTATCTTCCTTCGGAGATTGAAAAGTTCAAGGATGCCACGGGCTATGAGGAATTTCTTGATTTTGATCCGGCGGAGGTCAAGGCCGCTTTGGATGACCCGGAGAAGTCCCATGCGGATGAAACGCTGTCCGCTGCGGAGAAGGTTGCCTCGGAAAAGATGACTGTGCTTGTAGTGGAGCCTATGAAGGGACCCTATGTGAAGGAGATCGACCCCGATCTTCATTCCCTGCAGGCGGAGGTCGGCGGAGACATTGGCGCAACTTATCCCTATTCTGACCCGGTGGCGCTGGTTTGCAATGATGAAGGAAAGCTCATAGGGCTTGATCTGAACCGTGGGCTGCGGGATGAAAATGGGGAAATTTATGATATCGTAGCAGGGACTTTCCTGGTGGTTGGACTTGGTGAGGAAGATTTCGCCTCCCTGTCCCCAGAACTGATTCAGAAATACACGGAACAGTTCAAAACGCCGGAACGATTTATGCAGATCAATGGCAATATCGTTGTTCTCCCTGTCCCGGCAGAGAAGCAAGACCTCACTTATCTGCCAGACCGTTTTGAAACTGGCGAACGTGTGCAGACACCCAGGGGCAGCTTTCAGGTGACGGCTATGAGCCGGGAGCAGATGGAGGCGGCCGGTTACGGTGTCCACCATATTTCCGATGATGGAAAGTATCTTATCATGGGAAACGGCACACGGGCCTTTGCCGTGGCAGCGGAACAGCCGGAAAAGGACAATCCTCTCCGCACCGCTGAAATGACGCTGGAGGATGACTACGGTATGATCGACGGCGTTATCAACAACGGCAGACGCGGCGAGGAATTGGAAAAAGCCCAGGGGTACGCAGAGCGGACGACGCCGGAGAAGCCTTCCATCCGTGAGCGGTTGGAGGACGCCAAACGGGAATGTGCCGAGCACAAGCCCCCGGAGGGCAAGAAGCCCGGCCGTGATGTGCCGGAGCATGACTGCCTATGAGTCGAAGCAAGAAATGGCGGCTGGAATGGGCGTTCTTCCTGGGTGAGAACGGCAGGCGGCAGTATAACCATATCTGTAAAAAATGTGTTCACGGCTGCAAGCAGAGTTTCCGGGCGTGTCTGGTCGCTTGCCCGCATTACAGTTCCAAACGGTCTAAAATCTGTGAGGATAAGGGGGCGAAAAACGCAGAATAATTCCCTGTATCCGTATTTTCAAAGGGAGCCTTTATGATTTCTCATGTGTCGGTCTGCTTGCTGGCACATGAAGAAAAAGGCTTGATTTCAGACACTTTCAGGCACACAAAATGGGAGTACAGCTTTTCGGTTCGTCCGATCGGCTGTACTCCCGCTTTTTCTTTTTGCTATCATCAAATTACTTTAACACGGTTCTGTTGTTTGAACAGGGGTACAAATTGTACCTCCGTTGAAAAGGAATTTCCATAGTATTTTCTCATTAGGATTGGATAGGAAAGGATGGATAGCCGCCGCAGTAGGCGTTGTGGGAATGTGTGTAAACTGCCAGGATTGTGAGGCTGTGGGAAAGCTGTTTGCAGGCCTGTGGGAAAAGGCTTGTCTTTTTCCATCAGGTTGTGAATGGTTTTTCCATCGGCACGAGCGGCAGTTTTCCATATTTCCATGACGCAAGAAAATCATCCAACGATCAGCCGGTACACCGTCAGCGGCACATACCACACCGCCACGATCAACCGCCATGCCAGAATGAAACCACCGATCACACCACCGATAATAAAGTTCAATGCAAACAGGGCGATCCCTCCACCCAGGGAGCCGCCGCCCGGCACGATCCAGAGGCACATCCGATGGAGGCCAAACGGCAGCCCGCAGAGTATCCAGAGCCATACATAGTCAAGCTCTCCGTTCTTCATGCAGGCGGATTTGAAGATACAATACAGAATCAGTGCCACGGTCACGGGCAGTACACTTTTGAAGAAAAATGCTTTGATTGCTTCGCTTCTTGTCATCGGTAAAACCTCCTTCCGCAGTTCCATTATACAGGATGCCGGGAGCTGCGCCCAGCGTCTTTCAAAGAAATTTATTCAAGTTCATGCCGACGCTGTTGTTCCTGTTCCTTTGGAACGGTCAGCAGTGCATCTACATTCTGTTTAACAGTATCGTATTCCTGGGCTTCGGTTCTTGCGGCTTTGTATTCAGCAAGGAGCCGTTCCTTTTCTGCGTTGAGATTGGCAAGCTCCGTTTTCATGCTTTCCGTTGTCGGCAGCGGCACAGCCCCCAGCCGTTTCAATTCTCTGGCGGCCGCTTCAAAAAGGATGATCTCGCTCTCATGCCCCCGCAGGAACTTTTCTTTATCATTCGATTTACGGTATCGGTCATAAAGCGGCTTTAGCTGACGGTAAGTTCCGGCGTGCTTCATTACAAGGGCAAGTTCGGCACTTCTGCTTTCTATCTGCTTGATCTCTGCATGAGCGGTATCTCTCCGTGCGGATACTGCGGTCAATTTGCTTTCCAGTTCTCCATAGTTGCTTATCCCGTGCTCGGTCAGGAAATTCATGGTCTTGGCGGCCTGTTTCAGATTGTTCAGCTTCGCCCAATGGGTGAAGCCTGTGCTCTGCTGTGCCTTGATGTTATTCTGGATATCAATAAGCAGGCTGATCTTTCCGTTCTGCGGTTTCGGCTGGCGGGAAGGTCTGGAACGTCCGGCAATCCGGGCGGCAAGGGCTTCTTCGGTGTAGTCAACCCCCAGCGTTTTCAGACGGGTGAACCGTTCCTGATCCGGTGCTCTGGCAGAGATATACTTGCCGCGCTTGATCTCATAACCTTCTCTCTGCAGGCGGCGAAGCAGTTCTTCCAGGTTGGAACAGGCTGGCAGGAGCCGGTCGATGGCCGCTTTCAGCTTTGCCTTATAGCTGGTGCCGTTCTGCGTAGCCTGATGTTCAATATAGCTCTTGCCCTTGTCCTGTCCTGGGATGATGACAGACAGACCGTGTTCCTTGCAAAGCCGGTCCGAAGTGCGGCGGATATAGTGATAACTCCGCTTGTTGGAATGATAGTGCCTGTGATCCGCAAAGCTGACCGCATTGAAAATCAGGTGATTATGAACATGATCTTTGTCTATATGAGTGGTAAGTACAAACTCATACTTGCCGTCCAGGATTTCTTTTGCAAGCTCCATGCCGATTTCATGTGCCTGTTCCGGCGTGATCTCTCCAGGCTGAAAGGCTTGGATCAGGTGACGGCCCAGGTTCGTGCCCTTGTCGATGGCATGGCGGCGGGTCCAGGAAAATTCGATATCCGCAGTTTCGGCGGTGCAGCCATAGGAGGAAACAAGCAGTTTTCCGTCCGTCTTTTCCGGGTTGCAGATATAGTCAATGGCCGCTTTCAGCGTTGACTTGATAGGATGTGTCTTTGTAACTGCCATATCTCGTCCAGCCTTTCTCGGATTTCCTCCATATCGGCCTGATAGATGGAACCTCCGGCGTTGACCCGCTTGGCGATCTGATTGATGTTCCGACCGATGGCAGAAAGCTCTTTGGTAAATGCCTTGATATCTGCGGTGTCCGTATAGATGATATATCCGTCAATCGCCATCTTTC
>OCPW01001753.1_pt1 | contig 10995 bp, 8 predicted proteins | sample 1538761 | NCBI WGS metagenome assembly OCPW01 (sample SAMN04571724, study PRJEB22368) | human gut metagenome | biome: human gut; material: stool | host: Homo sapiens | place: Luxembourg | collected 2012-09-20
ATCCCGCATAAAATCAAGGTATGTTAGAATGTAGAATTTACTTTTTCATTCAAGCGGAAACAGGAGGTCAGCCCTGTTCCCTAGCATGAAATCTATTGGATGAGCAACAGTAAAATACTGTTTCGGGATGGCTCGTCAAAACTCATCAGCGGTTTTCTTTCCCTTATCCGTATGAGTGATTTTATATTACTTGGAGGACTGGAGATGAGATCAGATTTGAAAACAGATTATATACAGAGAGATACAGAGAGAGCAGGACAAACAGAAAAAGCATTATATTTATTGAATACAATCAGTGCTATTACAGATCGGGGAAATAATGCGGAGGTCAGACGTAAAAAGGATGGCTCTTTGACTGTATATGAAGTAAAAAAGAATATCGTAACCGTTTAATAAATTGGTATTGAGCGAAGGACTAATAGGAGTCAGAAACATTCAGAAAAAAGGATGTTCCTGGCTCCTTTTTTGTTATTCTGATTCAGATGCATCTTTCGGTGCAGTAGGAGCAGTAAGGCAGTTTTTCAGGATGCATGATAACTCACGATCATCTTCGTGAAGAATATGGTATGTTTTTTCAAGGGAAGATACGTTAGATAATTTTGCCAGTTCTTTTATTGATATGGACAGAGGAATATCTTCCTTTAATGTACCTTTCGGTAAAGCATAGTATACTTGAGCAATATTCAAATAATTTTCAAGATTTGTGCGGAAAGCCGGATCAAAATCTTCCTGCTTCAAAAGCGTGTCTACAGTTTCCTTTTTAATAATGATATGCTTTTCCTGTATTCTGAGAAGCCCCTCGATTAATGATTGGGTATCAGGATCTATCACAGGATATTGCTGCATATTACATAAACAAAAACGATGGATAGCTGGATGGCGGATACGTCCGGATGAAGCTGTAGCAGCGCAACCTACAACACAGGCAAGTTCTTTGTTGTTAAGATTGCCATGATTGAAGACCATAAACCACATATCTCCGTATTTACTACAAACAAGTCGGCAGAACATCTGACTGTTAGAGGAATAGATTAACGTACCCTCGTAATGCTTGGAAAAAGGAGAACCCTCTGTAGTTAAATCGCCTGAATCAATATCGAGAATTGCAGAACATTCATGCATGGAGTTGAAATCGCCCAATTTAAGGACTCCATGTACTAAAGTCTGGTCAGCATGGTCTTCCGGGTAAGCTGATGTTGGCAGATAAAAGACATGGTAGTTTCCCGTATAACCGTTGTAAGCTGGATTGTCAATTTCATAGACAAGACGTTGCTGCCCATTCTCTGCTGATGTTTTTGCGATTTCGATGGAATGAAATACAGCATTTAAGTTTAAATCCAAACCATCACATACTTTTAATAAAGTAGATAATGTAGTAGAAGATGGGGTTTTAAACATTTTGTCAATCGTTCGAGGGGACATTTTTCCAGATCTTTTTGCACATATCTCTGCGAGATCGCGAGAGGTCATGGATTTATCGACCATAATGGCTTCAATATAGGCAACGATTTTTTGGAGGATTTCTTGATTGTTCATGGCACAGGACTCCTTTCAGGAAAAGAGAAATTAATGGTTAAGTCTATAGTATCACAAACAGAAAGAAATGAAAATAATAAATGTGCAAAAAAATGCACAAAAAAATATTCAGTATGCAATGAACTACTATGTTAAATGATTGACACGCAAAATAATGCAATTTGCACAAAAAAACGCACCATAACACATTAGTTATAGTGCATATTGACAATAAATGGCAGTAATGCTATAATGTAAAAGACCTACTCCCCTGGCAAGGGAGTAGACCTAAAAAACGCTTATACAGACAAAATCGACATCAACCCTCTGGTCTAGTCCGATTGGCAGTCGGATTTTATGGGCTTGGTGTCGGCTTTATCAGTACTATTTCATGTTGTACAAGACATCGGCTAGATTCCGAATACTAATGTGTCATTACTGAGCAATCGTTGATTCGCTCCCTCTAGCTTCATTCTCCATATGCCCATTTTTCAATGGTTATAGGAAAACTTGTCAAATACAACGCTCATTAGTATATCATGCAAAGAAAATGAAGTCAAGTTTTTTTGACGAGAAACATATTAAATTTGTGTGAAAAATATGTAAAATAGATACAATTTCTAAGGCTAACATAGCTTGGAAGATAGAGAAGAATGCGAGAATACATTATGAAGAAAAAAAAGAAGAAGATAGAAACGGTGCGTCTGATAACATTCGACCAGGTTGTTATCGACGTTGTAGGTGGAACTGTTTCGACAAGAAGAGAAATACTTGAAAATTTTATAGTAGCAAACAACGAAATGATGACGGTAGTTGGGGGAAACTCTCTGTCAAGATTGGGGAAGAATCTGGCAGCAGAAAGTTACGTGTTAAGGATAAACAGGGGAAAATCCCTCTGTAAGAATGATACGGGATAAAGCCACAAAAGGCATAAAAACTACTTTTTCTGGAACGGATTATGTGTATGAAATAGCCGGAATAGAAATGCAAGTCATTTCGTCCGGCTAAAATTGTCTGTATTTTTAATGATATATGACGCACAAAATCTGTTCAGAAAGGGGTGAGTTATCTTGGAGTCGGCTGGGAAAAGGTTAAGAACACGTACAGATATTGGAAAAGATATAGAGCGTTGTCTGGATGACTTAAAGATAACACATGCCGAACTTGCAGAGATGCTCAACGTTTCTGACAAAACTGTTGACAGAATGATTGGAGGAAAGGGACCTACTACTAAATATGCTTCAGCTTTAGCAAAGGTTACTGGTAAGCCTGAATCATGGTTTAAGGAAAATATTACATGGGAGGAGTGCGGAAAAGAAGAGGTTACGTCTGTTCATTTTGAAGCTAAAAATGTGACAGAAGAAGATAAGGAATTTTTGGAAAAAGCGTTTGCATTTGTGGAAAGAATGTATAAAATTCCGGACAAGAATCTTAGAAATAAACTGATGGAAAATGCAGAAAAGAATTTTGAGGGTAGTATGGAATTAATAGAATTGATGAATGGAAAAGTAAGTTGATGACGATCATTACAGGATAATCTGGGTGGTCGTTTTTTTATGCCCAAAATTCGGACAGTTTTGTCCGTCGTTTCGGCTTAATTCGGACAGTACTGGGCTGGTTGTTTGAGGGGAGAATTGATACCATTAATACATCGAACAGAGAGGAGGCAAACAGAAATGAGTAAGGATGAGTATTTAGAGTTTATCACACATCAGCCCTATGACGCAATGGGAGATTTTAGTTTCCTTTTGGATGAAAAGTCTGATAAGGCTGAAAACACTATGGTAGAAAATGAAAACATGAACGCTGATTAATCTGCGTACAGGGAGTGTTCCTGTATAGCTGGTTGATACATAAAGCAGCAAGGAGAGGCTTCGCAAGTCGCTCGGTATAAAAAAAACCGGGCAGATCGGAGTCTTTTTTTGCTGCTTTTTTTGTCTGCTGACAGCCCGGAGCCGAAAGGCAGAAAGGCGGTTGTCATGCTGACACTTAGAAAACTGAAAGAAATGGTGGAATCTCCAAAGAAAGGCGAAAAGAAACCGAGTTGTAAAAGTTTACGAGAGGGAAAATGCCCGGTTGTTGCTCAGAAGATTATTCAGAACGAGGTAGGCGTGGTCACGATCACTGTTTACAAGAACGGATATGTGGTCTATCAGGCACAGAATCGGGTAACAGTATTTCCTATCGAAGATATTTCTGGTTATCGCTATTCTTCTGTGGCAGGAAATGGATATGGATGTGATCTGACGGAATCTTACTTTGAAGAGGCTGAGTGGTATCTGCGTTTTGTTCTTCGAGGAGAAGATCGCCTGAGCATCAATCTGGATAGCTGCAATCAGAAACGTTGTATCTCCTTATCTTCGGCTATGGAAGAAATGCAGCTTGGAGAAAGCACTGCACCGGACATGGAGGAAATGATTGTTCAGCAGATGATGACAGAAAACATGATGGACATGCTGACGGATAAGCAGAAGGAACTTATTTATGCCCTTTATTTTGAAAAACAGACTTTTCAGGAATATGCCGATATTCATGGAATCAGTTCAGCAGCAGTCAACAACATGAGAAATAAGGCAGTTGCCAAGCTGAGAGCCAGTTTAGAAGAACTCTCAGAAAGCAATGAGAAAAAGAAACTGAGAAAAAAATAAAAAAGTTTGCAAAAGAGGGTTGGTAAACACCCTCTGCCGAGCTTTATAGGTGAAGGGTTAATTCTTCAAAAAGAAAAAGCCCGGACTTGTACCTTGACAATTTCATATAGATAGCAAGAGGGGATACCCGGAAACTCAGCTACGCATAATAACCAGCGGCCAGGATTCGGAGAGAACGTGAAAGGGAAACGGCTGAAAGGCACTTTTACAAGGAACGGCCTCTTGCGGCTTAAATGCTTGATCCTTATTAAAACTGTTATTTCCATTTATTGGAGATGACAGCAGATACCATGTGGCGGTGCTTCGCTTAGTGCAGGTGCCGCCATATGCATGTGCTGTTATCTTTTCAGAAATGTACAGGTATCAGTAACAAAAACATCGGGAGGTGGTTCTAATGATTGAATAGTGCAGGTACAGACCTGCTGAAAAGAAAAACGATGATAAGTGAAGAAAGAGAGGATTAAGTCAAAATGAAAATGAAGTTCAAAAGATTCCTATCAGGAGTCATGGCAGTTGCTACATTAGCATCTGTAATCGTTCAGCCGGTAGCTGTTTCAGCATCGGAATTAGAACCGGAAGAAATACCGTTTGAGCAGCAGTATCCGGAATTAACAGAGGTACAGGATTCTCTTGATCCGGATGAAGTTGTGGTAGCAAATGACATTGAGATTGCTTATGGAGATGAATTTGAAGTGGAAGTTAATCTGTCAGGTATTGATGGAGTGGATGAGAGTAAAATGAAAATTTTATTCCATGAAGCAAAGAATGCGGATGGAGCTGATTTTGATACAAATACACCGGATACCTACAAGGCAGTATATGCGGTAGAGCCGGTAAGCGGTCATCCGTCTTACAGAATCAGCAGAAATATCACTGTAAAAGAGCCTGAAACAGAAACGCAGTCAGAGAGTTCTTCTGAGATTGCAGTTGACGATGACAGCGGTACTGGAGATACAGAGCAGAGTGATGACGATTCAGAGTCGCACCAGGAAAATACAGTTGATACGGAAACTGAACTTACGGTGTCTGAAGTGCTGGAACAGGCAGAAACAAATGGAATTGATCTGTATGCAATGGATGCAGGAGAAACCGTAACCTTTATGGCTTCTGCAGGAAATGCAAGAAGTTCACAGCAGGTTTCAGTGACCAGGGGAACAATGTACCGATATGCAGATTACGGATATGGTACTTATCTTACCTATCAGTACACTGTAAAATTCGGTAATGTATCCGCTACAGCATATTGTGTACAGCCATCCAAACCGGGACCGGGCAGTGGAACTTACACGATCAACAAGGTAGGAGATGGAAAAGCTCTTGCGAAAGTGTGTTATTACGGAACAAAGGCTTCTGGCGATGATGGATTTTTTACAGAGGAAAACGGATATGGCAATTTAAGTGCAGGAGCCAGATTTATTCTGGTGCATCTAGCTGCTTCTTATGCAAATGGCAGTGGAGATGCTTTTTCAGGTGCAAACAGTACTGCACAGAATCTGGCAATGAAACTCTATAATTACTGTGTTTCTCAGCCGGAAATCCCAGATGTGGCAATGTCATTTTCAGATGCAAATGTAAAAGCCTATGTGGATGGCAACAGCCAGAGAACAAAGAATATTACATTCAATGCAGATGCGTTACAGACCATTACCATGAAACTTCCGGCAGGTGTACAGCTTCATAACCTGACAACAGGTAAAACAAGTAAAGCCGGAGAAAGTGTGGAAATTTGTGGTGGTACAAAGTTTTATCTGTCTGCACCATTAACACAGGTGAGTGATGTGGCAGGAAGCTGGTCTGCAACCATGAAAGGAAGCATTACCAAAGATTATTCAGCTTATAAGATTTCAACAGGTTCCGGAAACCAGGATCTGGCTCTGGTATTTGGTGAAGGCGTTGATGATGAGAAATATGTAGATTTCAAAGTATCCTGGGTACAGCAGGCAAGTGTTAAGGTGATCAAGAAAGATGCCAAGTCAGACGCAAAGCTGTCTGGTGCTGTGTTTGGATTATACAGTGATGCAGAATGCACAAAACTGATCACACAGTTACCTGCGACGGATGAAAACGGTGAAGCGTCCGTACAGATCACTAAGACACAGGATACTGTATATCTGAAAGAGATTACAGCTCCAAGCGGATATCGTATCAATGCAACAGCTTACAATGTGAAATTGGAAGTCAGCAAGACCACAACCGTTACCGTTCCAGATGAAGAACAGATGGGACAGCTTACCGTTTATAAAGAAGGTGAGGTTCTGGTTGGTGCAGATGTAACAGAAAATGGAACAACATTTAAGTATGAGAAACGCAGACAGAGAGGTGCTGTTTATGATGTGTATGCTGGAGCAGATATTAAAACTGCTTATGGTACAAAAGTTTACAGCAAGGGTGATCTAGTAAAAGAGAATCTGACAACAGATACAAACGGAGCTACCGTTCTTAAAAATCTGTATCTTGGTACATATATCGTAAAAGAGAAACAGGCTCCGACAGGATTCTATAATGCCGGAGAGGAAAAGACAGTAACATTATCCTATGCAGGACAGAATGTGGATGTTGTTTTCACTGAGACAACCTTTACTAATGACAGACAGAAAGTAGAAGTAATGGTAACAAAACAGGATGAAGATACAGAAAATCCTCTGGCTGGAGGAATCTTTGGACTTTATGCTGCAAGTGACATTACCAACGTGGATGGAACCGTCATTGTAAAGAAAGGGACACTGATCCAGAAAGCGACAACAGGAGCAGACGGAACAGCGAAGTTTACAGCAGACCTGTCGCTTGGATTTTCTTATGATGTGAAAGAAGTGCAGGCACCGGAAGGGTATGTGAGAAACACAGATGATGTTTATACGTTTGCTTTCTCTTATACGAATGATAAAGAAGCAAAACAGACATTCAAGCATACATTCAAAAATGAACGTGTGACAGCTAAGATTTCTCTGCAGAAGCAGGATAAAGAAACCAAAAAGGCAGTTCCACAGGGCGATGCCACTCTGGAAAAAGCAGTATATGGACTGTATGCTCGTGAGGATATTGTGCATCCGGATGGTGTTACTGGCGTGATCTATAAAGCAGGAGAACAGGTTGCCACTCTTACGACAGATGAGAATGGACAGGCTTCTGTGGATGGATTATATCTTGGTAATTACTATGTGAAAGAGATTACTCCTCCAACTGGTTATCTGGCAGATGAAGAAGAACGTGATCTGGTCTGCAATTACGAAGGAGATCTTGTAGCAGAAGTAAAACGTGATTGTCTGTCTCTGGAGCAGGTAATGAAACAGCCATTCCAGATTATCAAGGCGGCAAATAACGGAAAGACCGATGCCGACTTACTGAAAGGGGCAGGATTTACCGCTTATCTGGTATCTTCCCTGAAAGTAAAAGAGGATGGAAGCTATGATTTTGATTCTGCAAAACCGGTAGTGATCGGGGAAAACGGAGCAACAGAAATCTTTACAGATGAAAAAGGTTATGCCTGCAGTATTGCGATTCCTTATGGAACTTATATTGTGCGTGAAACCACGACACCTCATAATTACACTCCGGTAGATGATTTTACAGTGCGTATCACTGAGAACAACCCGAACCAGCCACAGACATGGAGAGTGCTTCTGGATGACGAGTTTGAAGCGAAACTGAAAATCATCAAACAGGATGATGAGACGAAAAAGGCAGTGCTTCAGAAGAATACAGAGTTCAAGATTTTCAACATGGACACTGAGAAATATGTGGAGCAGGTAACAACTTATCCGACTACGGTAAAACATAAATCCTATTTTACAGATGAGCAGGGATATTTGATTCTTCCGCAGAATCTTAAAATCGGACATTATCGCATTGAGGAAGTAAATGCACCTTATGGATATACTTTGAATGAAAATTACTATGAGGTAACAGTAGATTCCAATACTGCATACCAGATGGATGGAACTTCCGGGGATGTGATCATTGAAGCAGTTTATGAGAACCATCCTGTTAAGGGTGAACTGACTATCGTGAAAAAGGGCGAAGTTCTGGACGGATTCAAGGATGATTTTACATATCAGACAGAAAATCTGAAAGGAGCAGAGTTTGCCATTTATGCTGCGGAGGATATTTATACCGCTGATTTCCAGAAAGATGACAATGGAAACCGTATTCTGGAATATGCAGCCGGAACACTTGTAAAAACTGTTACAACCGATAAAGAGGGAAAAGCGGTCCTGAAGAATCTTCCACTTGGAAGTTATAAGATTGTGGAAACGTCTGCGCCAACAGGATTTGTTTTAAACAGCGAAGCACAGACAGTCACTTTTACTTACAAAGATCAGGAAACACCTGTCATTGAGCAGACAGCTACTTTTGAGAATGAACGCCAGAAGGTAGAAATTTCGGTGGAAAAACAGGATGCTGATACAGAAAAAGCAGTTGCAGGGGCAGAATTTGGACTTTATGCGAAGAATGATATGGAAGCTCATGGAACTGTGATTGTGAAAGCAGACACACTTCTTGGAAAAGCTGTTTCTGGAGAAGATGGAAAGGCTGTATTTACACAGGATCTGCCATTTGGAGAGTATTATATCAAAGAACTGGCAGCACCGAATGGCTATGTATCTTCTGATGAAGTTCTGGAAGTGAAAGCAGAGTACCAGGGACAGGATGTTAAGGTCGTGCAGTTATCGTCTGTATTTAAGAATCAGCCTACAAAAGTTGTGGTTTCCAAGTCTGACCTGACTACAGGAGTAGAGTTATCGGGTGCTACACTTACTGTTCTGGATAAGGGCGGAAACGTGGTTGATACCTGGAAATCCGTAAAAGGAGAACAGCATCTGATTGAACGGCTTACCGTAGGGGAAACCTATACGCTCAGGGAAGAGATGGCTCCTTATGGATATCTCAAAGCAGAAGAGATTACCTTTACGATTGAAGATACCGGGGAAATTCAGAAAGTGGAAATGAAAGATGATGTGCCGACAGGAACGATCATCATCAATAAACAGGGAGAATTTCTGGACAAGGTAACTGCGCTGGATTCTGTTGGAGGATGGATCAGTCATTTATTCCAGTATGTAACAGGCAGCCTGAAAGATGTTACCTTTGAAGTATTCGCTTTGGAGGACGTGAAATCTGCTGACGGGGAAAGTGAAGATTATTATAAAAAAGACGAGCTGGTGGCAACCATTACAACGGATGATACCGGCATTGCAAAGGTGTCCGGACTTCCTCTTGGCAAATATTATGTTAAAGAAAAAGCTACAGTGAATGGTTTTGTACTGGATAATGAGGCAAGAGAGATCGACCTGACATATCGTGACCAGGATACTGCAGAAGTCACTTATTCTGCTGACTGGCAGAATAACCGCCAGAAAGCGGAAGTGGAAGTTGTGAAAAAAGAAAAAGATTCTGATTGTGTACTGGAAGGTGCAGTATTTGCCCTTTGTGCCAAGAATGATATTACAGGAGCAGACGGAAATGTAATTCTGGAAGCTGATACTGTGATTGAAGAACTGGCAACGGATAAAGAAGGCAAACTGACTTTTACAGCAGATTTACCGATTGGTTTTGAGTATTATATCAAGGAAACTTCCCCAGCACCTGGATTTGCGACGACAGATGAAACACAGGAGTTTACATTTGAGTACGAAGGTGCAGAAAAGGAAAAAGTATCTTATGTCTTTACTTTTGAGGATGAACCGACTGTAATTGAGATCACCAAGACTTCCCTGACAGACGGAAAAGAGCTGGAAGGTGCCAAGTTGCAGGTAACTGATGAAAGCGGTAAGGTTGTAGATTCCTGGACTTCTGGCAAAGAAGCTCACATCATTAAAGAACTGGTAGTCGGACAGAAGTATACCCTGACAGAAACAAAACCGGCAGACGGTTTTGTGACAGCGGAAAGTATTACATTTACCGTTGAAGATACTGCAGAAGCACAGAAAATCGAGATGAAAGACGATGTGACCAAGGTGGAAATTTCTAAGACGGATATTTCTGGTAAGGAACTGCCGGGTGCAAAACTGACAATTCTCGACAAAGACGGTAAAACGGTAGAGAGCTGGACTTCTGAGGAGAAACCGCATTACATTGAAATGCTTCCGATCGGGGAGTATACACTTCGGGAGGAGTCTGCCCCTGAGGGCTATCTGGTAGCTGAGGACGTGAAGTTCACAGTAGAGGATACCGGGGAGATTCAGAAAGTTGTGATGAAAGATGAGGTAAAACCGGAAGAAACACCAACACCGGAAACACCATCTACACAGGTAACAGATACACCGAAAACCGGAGATGATACACATATGCTGCTTTGGATTCTGCTTGCAGTAGCAGGTATGGCAGGTATAGTGTCAGCGGTATGGGTAGCAAGAAAGAAGAAATAAAAAACAGTTAGTTAAGAGGGCATTTATGGACGAAAAAGATTCATAAATGCCCTCTTTTTAGTTAATACTAGGAAAAATGAAGGGAGAATGTATTTTGAAACAGGTATTGATTATAGCGGTTGTAGCAATTATTGCAGCAGTTAATTTTATGATGTATTGCTGTCTGAGAGTAGCATCACAGGAAGATCAGATGCTGGAAAAATTGAGCAGGAGAAGGGAGTCAGAAAACGATGGCGATTAGATATGCAGAGGACAAACCAAAATCCTGTGAATACTGTTATTTCTGGAATGAAAAGAAAAAGGAATGTAAGCAGATGAGATGCTTTTATCAACTTCCTGAAAAACCGCCTGATCCAGATCCATCACACAGATTTTGGGTTCCATGCAAGGGCTGTCCGTATGGAAGAAATCCCTGCATTGGCTATTGCATGGCTAAAATTTTAAAAGAGCAGAGGGAAAAACGATCT
>OCPW01001757.1_pt1 | contig 10981 bp, 12 predicted proteins | sample 1538761 | NCBI WGS metagenome assembly OCPW01 (sample SAMN04571724, study PRJEB22368) | human gut metagenome | biome: human gut; material: stool | host: Homo sapiens | place: Luxembourg | collected 2012-09-20
TTACATCTCCCTTCTCGCTTTTCTGGTAGATACTCAATAACTCTTTGTTCTTTGTCACTACATACGCAAAATACAATGCATCACGATTAAACTCTCGATCTAGATCTTCTTTTAAAACCTGTTTTCTATAGATCATACGCAATAGATCAAAAAAGTCCTGTGTTGCCTTTTCACCTGTATTATACTTGTGATTTGTGTTTAGCTCAATCAGATTCAGTTTAAACTCATTGAACATATCTTCAAATCCAGGATGAATAATTTCTAGTTCACTCAATCTTTTAGCAGCATTCCACTTGGATTCACCCACATATAAGACGACTGTTAAAATCATTGGAAGTCTTGTATGCATAGGTACATGCTTCTTAAAGTTTTGACGAATATAACGCATACGAGCAACACTTTCATATTCCATGACTCTTGCGACCATAGACGGATCGACATAGCTTTGGCTTTCAATCACGAACAAATCTAAATAAGTACCATCCTCATACCGCTTGATGATATCCACATGCTTACTAGATACATTCATGACAAGTTCACTGTTTTCATCCTTAAGATATTCAGGCTTTAACACTGGTTGTCCATCAAATAAAAGTGCATTGAAGATCGAGACAAAGTTTTTGGGTTGTCCTAAAAACTTCTTAGACTCAATATCCATCGAATTCAAGATGATTCCTCCTTTCTTCTCTCTCTAATACGAAAAAAAAGAAGGAAATTTTAGAAAAGATGCACATTTTGATAATTTCCCATAATTCATTTTGATTTCACAATATTTACCAAAGTTATACTAAAATTATGACAACATGGGATGTTATTCTATAAGTGCCTTAAAGATAAGGCAATGAATATAGAAATAAACCAATATTCATATCTCTCTTTTAAAAATAATAATAAACAAAAGAAACCATTCTAGACGCCAACACTAGAATGGTTCCTTTTATTTGAAATCCGATTTCTTGATATATGCATAGCTATTCTTATATTTAGCATTTACATTCAAATGATTATCTTTAACAGGTGCTTCACTCGATATTTTATAGTATCTGTTTTCTTCCTTTAATATATGAATCGATACAATACTTCCTTTTTTATAAGTATAAAGAACATCTTTTTTATTTGGTGCATATACCTTTAAGTCCTTAGATAGTTGTATTGTTTTGATTGGATTCTTTTTTTGGTCAATACCAACTTCATCCAATTGATAATAGAAACTAGCCGCTTTTTCTCCCCAGTACGGATCAGAAGCATAGTTCACGTTGATGCCACTTGCCTTATCCCCAAACCACGAACCGTGATATCTTGAATCTTCAGGATTTAGATAGCTTTGCTGCAAGAAATTGTAGGCATGTTGTTTTACACAATCCGCTATTGATTTGTATTGATTTGCGTTATCTGGATTTTCATCAATGGCTGCATGACCGAATAAATTATGATATTCAAGCGCATACTGACTAAGTCCTAGACCACTCTCATTTAGGGCAAGTGCATACATCATAGATGCGTTGATTGCGTATTTAGCTTGGATATTAAAGAATACATCGGCTTGATTATAGAGTGCGGATTCATCATTGACATATGCATTATAAATCGCATGATTCAAATACGACGTGGTTCTGTGAGGAACATATTGATAATAGTTATAGTATGGATTTTTATTGACCTTTTTATCATCAACTAAGTTTTTATAGCACGTATAAAAATAGTGACCATCATATGAATAATAGGCAGTATCTTCTTTTAAAAATTGTGGAGCAGGACCAATCGCAATAGAATTCGCATTTCCTTGAACAAGATCTGTAGAAATCGTATGAATGAGGGAACCGTTATAAACATAATATGTGGATAAAGTATAAGAATCGTCATATAAGTACAATTCAACATTGTTGATGTCTGTCCATGCTTGCACGCCGCTTATTTTAAAGTGAACCTTCTTTCCGTTAAAGCTGGTTCCTAAATATTGAGCATCTGCGCCATAACTTCCATTCACATATCCAGTTTCATCTGTATCTGTTGTGTATTCTGTATTTTCAGTTATGTCTTTCGTCTTTAAATTAACAATGCCAGATTGAAGTCGTAATATTTTTCCGTTTTCATCTTTTATACACGCATACTTAGAATCGATTGTATCCATCTTAAAAGATGCGAAGATGTAATGCTTATAGGAAGCTTGTACTTCACTTGTCTTTAAATCTTCTACGTAGTATTGTCCGTCTTCAGTGATTTTTAAAATGATGAAGGGAATAACTATAAATACGAAAATGAGTAAGGTAAGAATAAACACAATTGGTATTTTTTTAACTTTTCTTTTCTGTTTCATACTTCATATTATACTCTTATCTTCAAAAATTGCGTAATAGGACAATTTCCATCGACAATACTTGTTCTTTATATTAAAATAGATGGGGTATATCGCTAAAATAAAGCGTTTTTTAAGTGGTAAAACACTCAAGATATAAAAATTATAGAGAAAGGATGTATATTTATGGCAAAAATGGATGAGCGTTTAGAAAAAATGGTTGAGCGTTATCGTGAAATCAATGATTTGATGATGCAAAGTGATGTTGTATCAGATCGTAAGACTATGGCAAAATTGGGGCGTGAACAAAATGAGTTGACACCTATTGTAGAAACATACGAAGAATATAAAAAAGCAGTTGAGGAATTAGAAGAGGCAAAAGTTCTTTCAAAAGAGGAAGATAAAGAAATTCGTGAAATGGCACAAATGGAATTGGAAGAATTAGAACCAAAAATCCAAAATTATTTAGACCGATTAGAATTGCTTCTAGTACCAAAAGATCCTAACGATTCTCATAATGCGATCTTAGAAATTCGTGGAGCAGCTGGTGGAGACGAAGGAAATATCTTTGCCGGAGACTTATTTAGAATGTATTCAAAATATGCAGAGGCAAAAGGTTGGAGAACAGAAGTCATTGAAATGGAAGATAGTGAAGCTGGAGGATTCTCATTAGTTTCATTTAAAGTCAATGGAGAAGGGGCTTATGGAACTTTAAAATTTGAATCTGGTTCTCACCGTGTACAACGTGTGCCAAAGACAGAATCACAAGGCCGTATCCATACTTCTACCGCAACCGTATTGTGTATGCCAGAAGTAGAGGCAGAAGACTTTGATATTGATATGAACGACTTGGAAATTGAAACAATGCGTTCAAGTGGAGCTGGAGGACAGCACATCAATAAAACCGATTCAGCGGTTCGTATCGTCCACAAACCAACAGGTATTGTAGTTAAGTGTCAGGATGGTCGTAGTCAGCATGAAAACCGTGCAACTGCCTTAATGACAATTCGTGCTCGTGTATATGAAGAAAGACAGCGTGAATTGGATCAAAAGAACGAAAAAGAACGTCGTACAAAGATTGGTACTGGAGATCGTGCAGAAAAAATTCGTACATACAACTATCCTCAAAACCGTGTAACAGATCACCGTATTGGATATACAGTCAATCAGTTAGATCGTATTATGGATGGTCGTCTAGATGATTTAATGGCTGCATTACAGCTTGCAGATCAACAGGCTAAAATTGCTGGAGAAAAAGAATAATGAATACATATCATTCATTGATCAATGAAGGTAAAGAACGTCTTTATAAGGCTGGTCAAGGCGAACAGGCAGCGCAACTTTTCATGGTGGAATTGTGTCGTCAAAAAGATATCAATTTATATATTTCTATGGATGAAGAGGCGGATGAACAAATTCAAACGGATTATTTAGAAGGAATTCATTTAATGGAAAATGGAGAACCATTAGGCTATGTATTAGGGTATGAATGTTTCTATGGCTATGACTTTATTGTGAATGAAGATGTTTTAATTCCTAGACCTGAAACAGAAGAACTTGTAGGACTTGTATTATCTAAGTTTGATGATTATTTTGCCGATAAAGATCATGTCAATGTATTTGATGTGGCAACAGGATCAGGTGCAATTGGTATCACTTTAAATCTAGAAGAACCTAGAATGGATGTGATCGCATCGGACATTTCAAAAGAAGCTTTAGTGGTTGCACAAAAGAATAATGAAAAGCTTAATGCTCATGTAAACTTTATTTGTGGAAGTATGTTAGATCCATTTGTAGATCGCGATTTACATTGCGATATTCTAGTTTGCAATCCACCATATATTCCAAGTGAAGAAAAGATGGAACAAAGTGTTGTGGACTATGAACCGCACGTAGCTCTATTTGGTGGAGAAGACGGATTAAAATTCTATCGTGATGTATTTGAAAAAGCACATCTTGTATTGAATGAAAAAGCTTTTCTTGCCTTTGAAATGGGATGGGATCAAGGTGAATCTTTATCGAATCTAGCTCGTGAATATTTTGAATCTGCAACGATTACTGTACATAAAGATATGTCAGGAAAAGATCGTATGTTGACGATTGAATTATAATTTTAAAAATTGTTGAGCAATACTTTTGAAATATTGAAATGAATATGCGATAGTATATACGTAAGAGGAAATAGTATATTTCAAGAGGAGGATTATTTATGAAATATAGATGCTTAATTTGTGGACACATTTATGACGAGGAAAAAGAAGGCGTAAAATTCGCTGATCTTCCTGCAGATTGGAAATGTCCAACTTGTAAACAACCAAAAGAAAAATTTGTTCCAGTAGAAGACGAAATGACTTGGGCTGCTGAACACGTAGTAGGCGTCGCAAAAGATGTTGCTGAAGACATTAAAAACGATTTACGTGCTAACTTCGAAGGTGAATGCTCAGAAGTAGGTATGTACTTGGCAATGGCTAGAGTAGCTCACAGAGAAGGATATCCAGAAGTTGGATTGTATTATGAAAAGGCAGCTTGGGAAGAAGCAGAACATGCCGCAAAATTTGCTGAATTATTAGGCGAAGTTGTTACAGATTCAACTAAGAGAAATCTTGAAATGCGTGTAGAAGCTGAAAATGGTGCTACTGCAGGTAAAGTTGATTTAGCTACTCGTGCTAAAAAGGCAAACTTAGATGCAATTCATGATACAGTACACGAAATGGCTCGTGATGAAGCTCGTCATGGTAAGGCATTTGCTGGATTATTAAAACGTTATTTTGGTGAATAAAAACAGACATTATAAAACAAAAACTAGCTGGGGCTTAAATGCCCTGGCTTTTTTGTTTTCTGCGATCTCATAATCCGGGTTGTCATTTTCTTTGTCACTTTGTCCCGCTGTCCTATATTTCCTATTGCATATTGTCACTAACAAAGTTGTCACTTTGATTATATCACCGCTATTTATGCGTGTATAGGACTAGTAATGTATACGTATCATTTTATATATAAAGCGTTTGCCCGACTGTTTTAGAGTAGAGTAAATATACTCCACGGGTAGAGTAAATATACTCCAGCATCACTAATATAAGATATAAGGCTGAAAGATCGAGATTCTTTGTATCGATCGAAAAATTTGCAACCGCATAGCATTGTCTCTCCGTTTACGAAAAAAACCGCTTTAAAAAATCTGTTATGTTTTTGTGACTCCGATTCTATATCTCCTATATAAAGGAGACTCAATTTTTCCGTATCTCCTATATAAAGGAGACTAGTCTCCTATAAAAAGGCGACCACACATATATAATATATAAATATAGGTAGCTGGTATGTCACACGCGGTTTTTGCACATCGGAAGATCAAACACTTATACCACCCAGCGTTTTTTGATTCGCGTAAAGTATACCGCCCAGCTTTTTTTTTGATCGTACAAAGTCGATTGCTATCCCACTGAAATTTTGATTTGCATAAAACCGATTCTAGCGTTTTCCGATTCGTATAAAGTCGAACACGTACCGCCCCAGTATTTTTTGATTCGCGTAAAATCGATTACTATTCCGCTGAAATAATCAAACGGTCAACGGTTGCTGTTTATGTCGTTAACGCGATTCATAAAGGTAAAAAAACAGGGGCTTGTTGCGGTGTGCATTTATTGGTAAAAAGTCGTAGATTTTGCTGTTTTTGTCTATTTAAGCCCGGATTTTGCAAATTTCTTGCAAAAAACCCGTTTAAAAAGCAATTTTTGCTATTTATAACAGATTTTCGATGAAAAAGCCTCATTACGCCGCGGGGCGGCGCTTTCATGAAGGAGAAAAAGCTTTTTTCTTCCCTATGTATAATGCAGGATACGCACGCTTACGTTTTTCACCTTAATGAAGCAAAACAGCTTTAAGCATAAAAAAGCCCTAGCATAACGCCAGGGTCTGTTTTTATTTAAGGCTAGTAATAACATCAACGACCTTTTGCAACTGGTCTTCCGTTACAACGTCGTTTTTCAACATGTCAACGATTTTATGAAGTACTGGTTTTGATTTTACAAAGCGCCCGATATCTACAATTTCCATGTCCTCAGCTGTACCAGTGAGATCGTATTGTGTAACTCCTAGCACGTCGGCCGTTTTTAAAAGTGTAGCCGTACTCATAACATAGCGGCCGTTTACATAGGCCCCCACTTGTTGCTTAGTAGTCCCAAGCGCTGCGGCAAGTTCTACTTGTGTGTGTGGTACTCCAGCTTTACCAGTTTTTTTGTTGATAGCTAATATACGACGGATGTTATCACCAATAAGATTTTTAATCATGCCTATGCGCCTCCTCTTTATAAGACTATTATACACCCAATGAGTGCAAAAAGCAAATACTTATATCTTATATTGAAAAAATAATTTAAAAAAGTAATATAAAAGCATTGACATATTGGACAAACAGCGTTATACTGATAGTGTAATCAAGGTAAGGGATGAAGCAAAACCCATATCTTAACAATTGAATAGAGGATACAGAAAAGCAAAATTTATTTATTAAGTCGGAATAAAGAGGAAACAAAGCAATTTAAAGCATTTTAAAAAATACGAAACAATGTAACGTGCGTTTATTAGGGCAGACGTTGGCACCGCAAAAAGCGGTGTAGGTCCAGCGTTGTAATAGTTCATTGAAGCGTGGCACGAATAATCGAAACAACAAGGCAAGATTCTTGCATGACTGGTTATTTGTGTCACGCTTTTTTGTATTCTCTCAGCCAAAAGGAGGACAAGGAATATGGCACAAGAATTATTAAAAAGCTATGAAGAATTTGACGAAATCGAGGATCAGTATTTATCTCAGATTTTTGCAAACGATGAAGAAACCGAACGTATCCAAGCGCTGGCAGCTGAAAGAAGCGCAAAGACTTTTGAAAATTGCAAAACTAAAGAAGAATTTGAAGCGATTGTAGGGGAGGCATTATAGAAATGAAGAGAATGATCTACTACACATCAACTGAAAAGAACGCCACAATCCAAGCTGTAGAATCAGGAACGGCTTTTGATTACATTGACATTTCAAACATTGTTGTTTTTGTAAAGCAGAAGGAAGCAGAGGCTTTCGTGGCAAAACGAGACGGGAATAAAAAGAAGGCAAGTCGTAAATTTTGGTAACCATCATACAGTTACCAAAAAAATTTCTGACATATATATAAAGTAAATAGAAAAAAGGAGAAATGGAACTATGGAAAACAATAAAAAAAGCGTTTTTGAGACACTAAACACAATTAATGTTAGTGGAAAAACAGAAAAAAAGAATGGGCTTACATACTTGTCATGGGCTTATGCCTGGGGCGAACTGTGTAAGGTCTATCCAACGGCTACATATAAGGTCCACGAACGAGACACTCAATGGGGCCCATGTAATTATTTTACAGATGGCCGCACAGCTTGGGTCAAAGTCTCTGTTACGATTGGGGATTTAACGCATACTGAGATGCTACCTATTATGGATTACCGTAACAAAAGTATCCCTTTGGATAAGGTGACATCTTGTGACGCTAATAAAGCAATCCAACGCTGTATCACTAAAGCAGTCGCCAGATTTGGCTTAGGGTTGTACGTGTACGCCGGGGAGGATCTTCCATCGTCTGTAGAATATTCGGACCCAATACAGGCACAGCCGGTGCAACAACCTGTTGAGAAAGCAACACAACCACAAGCCCCAGCACTGCAACAAGCGCCAGTAAAAAAAGACACAGGGCCAGTTACTCCGGAAATGGTGGATTCTATCAGAAAGGAAATTGAAGAATATCATGTATCGGAGGAATTCGTTTGCAGGGCATATAGAGTAAAAAAACTTAGTGATTTACGCGTGTTCCAAGCGCAACATATTAGTAAAAATATTGGCGGCAAATTAAAGACCATGTACCTGGCTGATATCGTAAAAAATGCTAAGCAAAGAGAGATGCCAACAACGTTTGCCGACGCTATCTGCCCACCACCGCAACAAGAGAAAACGGAGGGTGAAAAAATAAGTCTTGAGAGTTTAGGCTTGTCGCCTGCAGACCTGGATGCACTCACTGAGTGTGGCAACGTCTTTAATTAGGAGGTAACAAATTATGGCAACAAAGACAAAAAAAGAAATTGGCAAGGCGTCAAGAAATAAAGGAAAGCGCGGAGAACTCGAAATCGTTAAAATTTTAAAAGTGGCTGGGTTTGAAAAAGCCCAGCGCAGCGCGCAGTGTAAAGGAAACACAGGTGATGCCGCAGATGTTGAAGGACTTCCTGGTATTCATATCGAAGTGAAGCGTGTAGAACGGTTAAATCTTAAAAAAGCATACGAACAAGCCGTCAATGATTCCAAAGAAAACGGTAATAATGACATCCCTGCGATATTCCACAGGGGGTCTTATCAACCGTGGATGGTTACACTTAGTCTCGAGGACTTCTTAAGCTTTATAAAAAAGGGGATGTTAACAAATGAGTAGAACTAAAAGGGAAAACCATATCGGTGACCATACAATGAAAAATAATAACGCAACAGGTATCAAGCATAGTCTCTCTGTAGACTTATGTATTGACCTTGGTAATGATGTTGTTGCAGCATTAATCTTTCACCACATCCAAATTAACGTTAGGAGTAGATTAGCGGATAACGTTTTAGATGAAAACGGAACGCCTTGGTTTGAATGTAGTTACTCTGGTATTTGTAATTACATGATTGAACTAACGCCAAAGCAAGTGGAATGTGGGATCAAAAGGCTAAAAGAAGCTAAATTGATCAAGGTTATCACTAGTAACAAAAAGAACAAATACACACTCACTGAGTGTGGCTGGGATTACTATCCGTTGACAGAAGAGGAAAAGAAAAAAATTAATATCCCAGTTGCAGAGGCGGAAGAAGCTGATAAAACCGCAGTAGCAAAAACAAGCGATGACGCAATTAACAAAAGAGTAATTAACGTAAGCGACGACGTGAAAGAAGTTATTGACTACGTAAGTCAGAAAGTTGGTAAACATATTGATTACGCCCCATCGTATATCCGAAACATCAACTCTCTATTTGCGGCTGGATATACAAAAGCAGACATGATTGCTGTAGTAGATTATAGATATGAGGATTTACAAGGCACCAAAGATTTTAATGCAAAAATGAATCCTTCAAAACTGTTTTTTATCAAAACTTTTCCAAGTTTTTTAAGAGACGCAAAAGGAAACAGTGATGTCACTATGACCCCCGACCAGTTAGCAAAAGACAGTAAAGAGAAAGAGGAATATCACCTGAAAGAAGCGGAACGTTGTAGATGTGAAAGACTCATACTCGAATCAGATCCCGATAACTTACCATTTCTTACAATAAAAACAACTCCCGCAGAATTGATAAAAGATAGAGTACGTAAAGAACGTTATCATTTACGGGAAGCGGATAAGTTTAGTCATATTTGTAAACTAATCCAAAATTCACAAATCAGTTAAATAACAAAAAACCAAAATATAAACGTGGACGGTATTATAGTCCGGAACAAAGTAAAATGCCCCAGGCATTAAAATAGAAATTAATTATTAGTAACAAAACAAATAGAAAAAATCGTAACATATAGAAAATTACACTCGAATAATGAGTGATAGATATATACCGTCCTTCATTAAGGAGGACAGAATATGATACGTAATAAGAAGATGCAGGCGCAGTTCATTTCCTATGATAGCCTTGCTTTTAATAAGGAGTTTGAGAATGATCCGGGGAAAGGGGTATATCATCCGGCCGATATAGACGGAATTTTGCAATTCAGTGCTAAAACCCACCCAATGAGTGAAAAATATAATCAAGCGGTGTTAATTTACGAGTTCAAAAATCAGCATGCGTTCATGCCAATTGGGCAAAAGATCCTTCTGGAGAGTCTAATCAATGCAATTCAACAAAGCGGTGGTTTTTGTGTTGGTTGCATCGTTAGGCACAATGTCCAAAATCCAGACATTGATGTTGATGGGGGCGCCGGCATTGTATCGGAGTATTTCTACGACGGAGAATGGAGAACATGCAAACCGATGACCGCAGTTGAATTTACCGATTTCTTCATGATCGGGGCAGGACTCAAGGATAGATAGGAGGGAAACGACATGGAAAAAACTACAATGACAATTGAAAAGCTCGAAGCGTACCGAGGCTTGACCTCGGAAATAAAAGGGTTAAGAGAACAGATCGATTCTCTCTATAACACGTATAGAAGTCCGCAGCTAATAAATGATGGAGGCAGTCATTCAATGAATGTTGGATGTCCAACAGAAGTTGCGACAAATAAAATAATTACATTAAAAGAAATCTATAGTAAAAAAATTGAGGAAGCATCGAATCTACTGCTAGAGGTCGAGAATTGGCTTTCAACAATTGAAGATAGCGAAATTAGAAGCATCTGTAGACATCACTATATCTTAAATAAGTCCTGGCAACAAACGAGTATAGTTGTATATGGTTATCCGTCATATTACAACAGCAGAAAAAGAATCATGCGATATTTTGGCAAGGAATCTTAGGGGGGACGATATATGAATAGTGTTGAATCATGTAGACGGTTCAGCACTTTTTATTTGCCATGGCATTGTATACGAAACTACGATAAAATGGTATAATTTTACAGTAAAAAGGCGGAATGGAATATGAAAACAAAACAAATATTAATAGTAGCTAACTATATAAAATTCAAGTAATTTTTATGAAAAAGTTTGAAAATATAA
>OCPW01001759.1_pt1 | contig 10969 bp, 9 predicted proteins | sample 1538761 | NCBI WGS metagenome assembly OCPW01 (sample SAMN04571724, study PRJEB22368) | human gut metagenome | biome: human gut; material: stool | host: Homo sapiens | place: Luxembourg | collected 2012-09-20
AGTTGTAATCGGTCCATCTACATCAATACCACTGATATAGATATTGAACGGTTCTGTTACGTCCGCTTTCTTCTCTTTCTTTACCTCTGTCTTAACCCCATACTGATACAGAACCTTGACCTTCTCCGAGAACCCTTCAATCGACTCATCGATCATACTCATATACCCCTCATTGAACACCGCCGCATCCACATTTCCATTCAGAAGTGCATTTGCCTCATCCGTCAATGATTCGTATTCTTCGGTCTTCACGTCTTTGCCGACTTTCTTCTCGATGTCCTTGATCATCTTATCGGTATTCTTCTGATCCACCGCCGTCTGATAACCGAACCGGTAATCCTCGGCATCTTCGATGTTCTTCGCAGAATCACCTTTCTTCACGACCACGACCATGTTATCCGTCTTGTAGGTAGCTCCGCCGACTTTCTTAAGTACATCATCGGTCTTCATCATTCCCATGCTAATCGCTGCCAGTATGATCGTCATCAGGAGACTGATGATCATACCCGTATAGCGCAGCACCTTATTCTTCGGATACTGCAGGATATGTGTCGCACCAAAGAGTACTGCCAGTGCCCCGATCAGAAAGATCAGGTACTTCTTCGGCAGCATCCCGCTGCCTGCCACAGTCACGATGCAGATCACCGATACAAGAAGCTGGATCAGTGTGATCAGTTTTCCTATCAGGTTCTTTCTTTCCATTTCCAGAAGTCTCTGTCTCATATCATTCATCCTTCATCTGTTACTGTACAGTCAGTGTAAATGTGATCGGATCTGAGGTATTACCGTCACTGTCCTGTACGTAATACTGTAATGTATAGGTTCCTGCCTGGTTCACATTGTAATTGCCGTCGATGTGAAGTCCGCGGAACAAAGTGTCTCTGTCGTCTTTGTCGTCCACTGCATCGGTCACTTCATTCAGTGCATTGAATGATGTTCCTCTGGCTATCGTCTTCGCTTCTTCGGCAAGCTTCATTGCCGGACGTATGCCGTTCGGCTGCAGGGCCGCGCTTTGCTGGTCTGCGCTCTGCTGGTCGGCTGCTGCTGCATCCTGTGCGCTATCTTCTGCCTTCTTTTCTTCAGCGGTCTTCTTGGTCTTTGCTTTTTTGGATTTTTTCTTTGTCTTCTGTGTGGTATCTTCCGATACCTCTTCCGAAGCCGTATCCTGTGCGCTATCTTCTGCCGCATCACTGTCTTCTGCTGCCTGATAGGTCACTTCCCGACTTGCTGTTCCTACATTTTTCGCCTTGTCTGTGACACCGTAATAGACAACTGCCTTCTTCTTACTGACCGGCACGACCTTTTCTACAAATACCTCACCGGTCAGGTCTCCGTCTTTATCGTCCTGTGCCGTCACGCCTTCCAGAAGCTTTCCGTAATCTTCTCCTTCTGTATAGGCAATCTTTTCACTCTGGTCTACTTTTATCTCCGGTGCAGTGCGATCCTGATTCTTATAGGTCATATATCCTGCACCCGCCAGTGCTATACATCCGGCCGTCAACAGGCCGGTAACCACGCGCTGGTTCATACGCTCACCCTCTATTTCTTTCCGTTTTCTCCGTAACTGCCATAGTAATTACCGTAGTATTTACCATAATACTTGTTCTGTTTCATATCTACTTTATTCAATACTACGCCGAGGATCGGGCAGTCTGCCTTCTCCAGCTGTTCTTTTACCACTCTGGCGAACTTGTAGCTGATCGTCTTTGCTGAGATGACCATAACAGATGCATCCGAATTTTTTGCAATGATTGCTGCATCGATGACGCTTCCGAGTGGCGGTGCATCGATGATCACATAATCATATGCCTGTCTTGCACCGTCAAGGAATGCTTCGAATCTTCTGCTGCCGAGCAGTTCTGCCGGGTTCGGCGGAATCGGTCCTGCGAACGTCACGAAGAGATTCGATTCCTGTGTTCTTAAGATTACTTCTTTTACGTCTGCCTGTCCGGAGAGGAAGTGTGTCAGTCCCTTCACTTCTCCTGTGACTCTGTGGCGTCCCATCAGGACGGATTTCCGAAGGTCTGCGTCCACGAACAGAACTCTCTTTCCGCCTTCTGCGAGGGATACTGCAAGTCCCATCGTCACGGTACTCTTTCCTTCGTTCGGTGTACAGCTTGTGAATACGATTACTTTCTTATCTGATCCGGAGAATTCAATGTTGGTACGAAGTGTCTTGTATGCTTCGTTGCTCCGGTAATCTTTCGTTAGATTCTTTAATACTATCTCTGCCATGTCCTTCTCCTATCTTCTGCTTTTTACAGCATTTCTTGATTCTCTCTGCTGCTTCGCTCTCTTCGGTGCGCTGCTTCCTTCCTGGATCGGGATAGAAGTCAGTACATTCAGTCCGAGGTACTTTTCTACATCATCCGGAGTCTTGACCGTATCATCTAAGATGAAGATCAGTACAACGAATCCCATAGAGATGACAAGTCCGAGCAGTGCGCCGAGCATCATATTCTTCTTGACATTCGGAGAAGACGGACTGGTCGGAAGGTTTCCTTCTTCTACGGTGTTGACAGAATCCGCATTCATGATCTCTGTAATCTGTACGCTGACTGCTTTTCTGAGTGTGTCTGCGATCTGTTTTGCTTCTTTCGGATCATCGTCCGTCACGCTGATGCTCATGATACGTGTGTCGGTCGGTGTCTCTGTGGTGATCATCTCTGCCAGTTCTTCCGGCTCTACATCAAGCTTCAGCTTGGAGATGGTCTTCTCCAGTACCGGGCGGCTCTTTACCAGTTCCATGTAGTCCTTTGTCAGCATGCTTCCTGTCTGTAAGTCTGTGTAGGTTGCACTTGCTGAGGTGTCGTCATTCTTCGCCATAACGAAGAGCTTCGTTACTGACGTGTACTTCGGTGTCACGAACATCTTCGTTCCGACGAACGCTACCAGTGCCATGAATACCGCAGACAGAATAATTATCGTCTTCTTTGCCCATAAGGCACTGAATAATTCCATCAGATCAATGGTAACTTCGTCATCCTGAATCTCCTGATTCATCATTCCATAATTTTCTCGGCTCATCTTAATCTCTCTTCTTCAGCATACTCTTGGCGTTGCTGTAGAATATCCTCCTTGTATAATCTTCTCCGTATCGTTTCTCTACGTGAGCGGCCGCCTTCTTCATCTTCGGCGGTCTGTGCTTTGTATCGTGTGCGTCAGTTCCGACACAGAATACCAGGTCGCGGTTCATCAGTTCTTCGATGAACTTCCTGATCTTACGGCCGGATCCCCCGGTGATGCTGTCTGCATTTACCTGCAGGTTCACGCCCATATCGTACAGTTCTTCCGCAAGTTCTACATCTTCGGCGATGCAGTGATAGCGTTCGACATGCGCCAGTATGACTTCGTATCCTGCGAACTGTAGCTGCTGAATCCCCTGTCTGATATAGCTGTATGTCTGTGAGGGCGGGAATTCTACCAGTACATACTCTCTGCGGTTCATCGAAAGGATCTTTTCTTCTTTTAATTTGTCTGCAACATCCTGTCCGAAATAGACTTCCGTTCCAAGGTATACCCGGAAGCGTTCATCGATCTCGTGTGCTGCTTCGCGCACAAGCTTTGCTCTTTCACGGAGCTTCTCTGCCGGCGCCTTTCCGCGGTGTGGATGGTGGTGAGGGGTTGCTATGATACACCGGATTCCTTCTGCGTATGCGATCTCAAGCATCTTCTTCGTCTCGGCAAGGTCTTTCGCCCCGTCATCGACTCCCGGCAGAATGTGGCAATGCATATCTATGTAACATTCTTTCATCTGGTGGTTACTCCTTTATTCTCTGCTTTTTTATCGGTTTCTTACAAGTTTGAATAAATTCATTATATCTTTTTCTTCTCTGCGCAATTTTTTGCGCACCAAAATACCCCCCCCCCGGTATTCTTATCACTTCATACCAATGGAAGGAAGGGTATCTCTCGAGCTCTTCGCATATTTATACATTTTATAAGTGTTATGTAATATCTCTATATTTGGCTTTCTGTCTTTAAAACACAAATAACTGGGATTATTATATATCATTTTTTGCCCACATCCCTCATCCATTCATAAACATGTATGATTTTATCATATCTTTAAGCAGGCTTCAACTATGTATCAACAATTTGTACAATTTTACCCATTTTTCGTCTTTTTTTCGACATGTTTTATACGTCCATCTCTTCTTCGTAGTACTTGATCAGTGCCTGGGTGCCGAGATTTCCGCAGCCTTCTGCCTGAAGGAGTTCGTAATTAGCAAGCACCTGGCTTAATACGTCCAGATTAAGATTGCTCATGTTCGCTTCGGTAAGGGCGATCTTCATGTCTTTGACGAAGTGCTTCAGGAAGAATCCCGGTGCGTAGTCTCCTGCCAGGATCTTCGGTCCGAAGGTATCTAACTGTTTGCTTCCTGCCGCTCCGGTCGATACGGAATCGAGTACCGTCTGAAGATCCAGGCCTTTTGCCTTCGCATAGGTGAGTGCCTCGCAGACTCCGGATAAGGTGCCGGCGATCATAATCTGGTTCGCAAGCTTGGCGTGCTGGCCGCATCCGGCTCCTCCCTGGTAGTTGATGTTGGTTCCCATCGCCTCGAATAACGGCATGCAGGCTTCGTAGTCTTCTCTGGAACCGCCGACCAGGATGGAGAGTGTACCGTTCTTTGCCCCGGTGTCACCGCCGGTGACCGGCGCGTCCAGTACGTGGAAGCCTCTTTTGGTTCCTTCTTCTGCGATCTTCTGGTCCAGCATCGGGCTTGTGGTCGTCATATCGATCAGGTATGCGCCTTCTTTTGCGCTGTCTAAGATGTTGCCTGCATCGAAGTAGACTTCTTCTACGTCGGTCGGGAAGCCTACGATGGTGATGACTGCTTCTGCGTCTTTTACGCAGTCTGCGATGGTGTCGTGGAAGGTGGCTCCTTCGCTGATCACGTCTTCGACTTTGGATCTGGTTCTGGCATAGATGTGTAATTCGAATCCTGCTTTCATGAGATTGCGGACCATGGATCTGCCCATGATGCCTACGCCGATGAATGCTATTTTGTTCATTGATTTTTCCTCCGTGGTCTGATTACTCTTCTACTTTCTCCACTACTTCGCCCTGTCTCTTGTAGATGCTATGTGCCGGTACGAATCCTCTGACGCTTGACAGTGGGTAGATGTTGCTGTGGCTTCCGATCACGGTCCCCGGATTCAGTACGCTGCCGCAGCCGACTTCTACTTCGTCTCCGAGCATGGCTCCGAATTTCTTAAGACCTGTCTCGATCCTTTCGTCTCCGGCTTTTACTACGACGAGTTTTTTGTCGGATTTGACATTGGATGTGATGGATCCGGCCCCCATATGGGATTTGTAGCCGAGGATGGAATCTCCCACGTAATTATAGTGCGGCACCTGTACTTTGTTGAACAGGATGACGTTCTTAAGTTCTGTCGAGTTACCTACGACTGCACCTTCGCCGACGATCGCATTTCCGCGGATGAATGCGCACTGGCGGACTTCTGCGTTCTTTCCGATGATCGCCGGTCCGTGGATGTAGGCTGTCTGGAATACGGTTGCGGATTTGGCGATCCATACGTCTTCGCCGACCTGATCGTATTCATCTGCCGGAAGGGTCTTTCCGAGTTCTTTGATGAAGCCGCTGATCTTTGGAAGGATTTCCCATGGGTAGGTGGCTCCTTCGAAGATGTCTTTTGCGATGGTTTCATCCATGTGGTTGTAGAGGTTTTTGATGGTTAATTGTTCTGACATGTTGGTTCTCCTTTTTTATTTATTATTTATTATTTTTTAGTTTTTCCGGTCTTTCTCACCGGCTTCTTATAAAACTGCGCTGCCTTATCATAGCACGCCCGCATCTGATACTGATTGTTCAGACCTTTGACTGCAAGTGTGCGTCTTGATACAAAATCATCCAGCTTTTTCATATATTCATCTGATGTGATATCTCCGTCTGCCACATACGTCAGACCTTTTTCCCAGCTTGCCGTAAGTTCCGGGTTCAGGAGCGGCCGGATGGAATGGTCTACGACATCGTAGATCATTTCCCCTAACATCGTCGGCGTGACGATCTGAGTCTTTTTATTGAGCGCCAGATATTTATTATTGAATAATTTCTTCAGTATCTCGCCTCTGGTGGCACTGGTGCCGATTCCGCTTCCTTTGATCTGGGCGCGGAGTTCTTCGTCTTCGATGAGCTGTCCTGCATTTTCCATGGCAAGGATCAGTGAACCGGAATTGTAGCGCTTCGGCGGCGAGGTCTTGCCTTCTTTGATGTCCAGGGACTGCACCGGAAGGGTCATGCCTTTCTTGAGGCTCTGGATCCTGGCGAAGAAGGCTGCATCAGTGTCTTTGTCCTCGGTACTGTCTGTATTATCGTTATTGTCGTTCTTCCTGCCCGGCACGCCTGTAACTTTCAGATAGCCTTCTTCTGCCAGTACTTTGAAGCTTGAGAAGAAGGATTCTTCTTTGATCTTCGTCACGATCGACACTTTCTGATAGACAGCCGGTGGGTAGAAGATGCTTAAGAATCGTCTTACGATCACATCATACACCCTCTGTGACAGATTCGGAAGTCCTTTTAGTGCTCCCATGCCCTGTCCTGTCGGGATGATCGCATAGTGGTCTGTGATCTGTTTGTCGTTGACGTATCTCGTCTTCTCCAGTCCTTTGTGGCTGCCGAATTTCACGATATCCTGAAGATATGGCTTTGCCGGTTCGTACTGCATCAGACCGTTTAAGTTCTTGTGGATCTCTTTTGCCACTGCTGTTGACAGCACGCGGGCGTCCGTTCTTGGGTAGGTGACGAGCTTTTTTTCATATAGTTCCTGGATGATCCGGAGGGTCTCATCCGGGCTGATCTTGAACCGCTTGGAACATTCATTCTGGATCTCGGCCAGGTTGAATAATAACGGAGGGTTCTTCTTTTCTTTCTTCTTTTCTATGGACACGATCTGGCAGGTCAGAGGTTGGCTGGCGTCCGACTCGCTGTTGCTTAAGTATCGGATCAGTTCTTCTGCCTTTTCCTTTTCTTTGAATCCATTTTCCTTATAGAGGTCGAAGGATTCGAACCATTTTGATCCTTTGACTGCCCGCCATTCGCCTTCGAATGTTGCCCCTTTCTCTCCGATGGTGCTTAGGACTCTGTAGAACGGGGTCTCTACGAATTCCCTGATCTCCCGTTCTCTGCGCACGACCATGCCGAGGACGCAGGTCATAACGCGGCCTACAGATACGACAGAATATTTCGTATTCAGATAATTGGAGATGCTGTTACCGTATTTCAATGTCAGAAGGCGGGAGAAGTTGATTCCCATCAGGTAGTCTTCTTTCGCTCTTAAGTAGGCGGATGCTGCCAGGTTGTCGTATTCTTTTAAGTCTTTTGCTTCTTTGATCCCGCGCAAGATCTCTTCTTCTGTCTGGGAGTCGATCCATACGCGGCGGCGGTTCTTGCCTTTTACGCCTGCCTGCTGTTCGACCAGACGGTAGATGTATTCTCCTTCCCGTCCCGAGTCAGTACAGACGTAGATGGTGTCTACGTCTGTGCGGTTCAGCAGTCCCGATACGATTCGGAACTGCTTTGACACTGCCGGGATGACTTCGTATTTGAATTCCTGCGGGATAAAAGGCAGAGTCTCAAGACTCCACCTTTTTAATGCCGGATCGTATTCTTCCGGATAACTCATCGTGACCAGGTGTCCGACACACCAGGTTACGATTGCTTCTGCTGATTCGAGATATCCGTCTTTTCTCTGTGTATTGATATGCAATGCCTTGGCGAACTCCTGCGCTACGCTGGGTTTTTCGGCAATGTATAGTGATTTTCCCATGTAATTGTGTTACTCCTTGGTGAGCCGATGGGGACGGGAATTACTGGCTTTTTTCCTGTCCCTGATGGCTTTTATTTTTTTCTGTGCCGGAGGGACAGGAAAAAAGCCAGTAATCCCCGTCCCCGTTGGTCTTCTTCTCGGCTGCCGTGCTGTGCTTCTTCCATGAAAACCGCCTGGGAGTCCACAGCTTTTATGCCGCCGGTCCGTTTCATATATGTGCCGTCTTTCTGCATGATCCTTGCTTTCACGTTATCACTTAACATGATCTTCAGGTCATGGTTGATCTGGCGTCTGATCTGCCCGTCTAATACCGGGCAGGCTACTTCTACTCTTTTTTCTGTATTTCTTGTCATCATGTCTGCGGAGCCGATATAGATCTTCTGCTCTTTGCCGATTCCGAAGCTGAAGATACGTGGATGTTCCAGATAGCGGCCAACCACGCTCATCACTCTGACATTTTCCGTAAATCCAAGCACTCCCGGTAGTATACAGCAGATTCCGCGAACAATCAAGTCTACCCTTACTCCGGCGCAGGAGGCCTCGGATACTTTCTTTATGAAGTCTACATCTGTCACGGAGTTCATCTTCATAATGATGCGTCCTTCGCTTCCTTTTGCTATCTCTTCGTCCATCATCTGTAAGATACGGCTCTTTAAGCTGACCGGTGATACGATCAGGTATTGATAGCTGCCCTGCAGATTGCCGATGGACATATTCTTGAAAAATTCTGCGGCATCCTGTCCGATTCGCGGATCAGCAGTCATCAAGGACAGATCGGTATACATGGCAGCTGTCTTCTCGTTATAATTGCCAGTTCCGACTTGTGTGATATACTGGATGTCATTGCGGTTCCTGTATGTGATCAGACAGATCTTGGAATGCACTTTGTAACCGTCGAATCCGTAGATCACACGGCATCCTGCTTCTTCCAGACGTTCCGACCAGTCAATGTTGTTCTGCTCGTCAAATCTTGCACGCAGCTCGATTAGCACGGTGACTTCTTTTCCATTTTCCGCAGCTGCGCACAGGTATTCCACCAGTCTTGCCTTCTTCGCCAGGCGGTAGATGGTGATCTTGATCGTCATTACATTCGGATCTGCCGCGGCATCTTTGATCAGCTTCAGGAATGGATCCATGCTTTCGTATGGGTAGAACAACAGGATATCATTCTTTTTCACCTGTTTTAACATGTTTCCGTCCTGTACATGTGCTGATTTTTGCGGGGAGAATGGTTCGTAGACCAGTGCTTTCTTCATGGACTCCGGAAGATTTCCTGCGATGGAGAACATATAATCCAGTTTCATCGGCATCTTCGTGCGGAAGATCTGCTCCGGTGTGATCTTGAATTTCTTACAGAAGTATTCCTGCATTTCCGGCGTCAGTTTCTCCGCTGTTTCTAATCTTACTACCGCCATCCTGCGGCGTTTGTGCAGGGTACTCTGCATGAGTTTCCGGAAATCATCGGTGACCTCCAGTGCCTCATCGTCCGGAGATACGTCTGCATTTCTTGTCACGCAGATGTAGTTCGGGTCGGATACTTCGTACTGGTCAAATACCAGATCCAGGTATTCCATGATGACTTTCTCCATGCGGATATAACGGATGTCATGTCCCGGAAGCATCAGGATATCGGATACATAGGTCGGAACCGGTACGATTCCTAGGATCTGTTCTTTTTCTTTGTCGTCTTTATTCTTCCTGCTATTGATATGCTTCAGATTGGCTGTTACGTAGATATCTTTATTCATAAGATGCGGGAACGGGTGGCTGCTGTCTACGATCTGTGGTGACAGTACCGGCAGGATCTGCTCTTTGAAACATTTCTTAACATATTTCTTCTCGTCTGCCTCCAGTTCTTTAAAGTCCAGTCCGCAGACTCCGTATGGGGACAGTTCTTTCTTGATCCCGGCGTAGGTCTTGTCACGTTCTTTATATAACGGGGCAACTGCTGCGTAGATCGCATCCAGCTGCTCCTGCGGTGTCATTCCCGACCGGCTGTCTCTGTGTCTGTCGTCTGTCTGCACCATGTCATAGAGACTTCCGACACGGATCATGAAGAATTCATCTAAGTTACTGGTGAAGATGGCTACGAATTTCATACGTTCTAATAGCGGCACGCTCTTATCTCTTGCTTCTTCCAATACACGCTGATCGAATCTCAGCCAGGAAAGTTCTCGGTTCTGTGTGTAGTTCAATAATTCTCGGTCCATAGGGGCTTCCTCCGTTTCTTGCTATGGGGACGGTGTTTTTGGTTTTTTTAGTGTCCCCACCGGCACTTTGTAATCAGCGAGTTTATTGTATACTTTATTATAGCAAAACCATCTTTTATTCTCAACACTGAGATGTATCGTGTTCAGCTCGTGTTCAGACTTGTGACAAAACTGGTGTTCAGATTTGCGATCAGATTTGTGATCGGATTTTATATCGGCAGGCGGGACCGGCTTCTTTGCTGGAGATATAACGTATAAAAAGGCGGGAACTGCACCTTTTTACATGTTGCAGTTCCCGCCTTTTTATATGTTATGCTTTCATCTTTTTTATGCTTTTGCCTTTTTATGTCTTCGCCTTATGAATGCTAAGCAGGTGAGTGTACCACCAGGGACACTAAAAAAGCCGGATTTCCCGTCCCCCTGGCTACTTCGCCTGAATGTATCCCTTAGCAGTAAGTGCTTCAGCACAAAGCACGGCTCCGCCTGCCGCACCGCGGACAGTGTTGTGTGACAGTCCGATGAATTTGTAATCATACATGCTGTCTTCTCTCAGACGTCCGATGGATACGCCCATTCCGTTCTCGTAGTTAACGTCAGCTTTTACCTGTGGTCTGTCGTCTTCTGACAGGTACTGGATGAACTGCTTTGGTGCACTTGGAAGTTCTGCTTCCTGTGGGAATCCCTTGAAGCTTTCCAGTTTCTCGATCAGCTGTCCTTTGGTTGGCTTCTTTTCGAAGTTGATGAATACAGCTGCCGTGTGTCCGTTCAGTACAGGAACTCTTAAGCACTGGCATGTGATCTTTGGCTCTTCTGCCAGTTTGATCTCGCCGTTTTCCAGTGTTCCGAGTACACGCAGAGGTTCTTTTTCGCTCTTTTCTTCTTCTCCTCCGATGTATGGGATGATGTTCTCGATCATTTCCGGCCAGTCTTTGAATGTCTTACCTGCTCCGGAGATTGCCTGGTATGTT
>OCPW01001765.1_pt1 | contig 10951 bp, 8 predicted proteins | sample 1538761 | NCBI WGS metagenome assembly OCPW01 (sample SAMN04571724, study PRJEB22368) | human gut metagenome | biome: human gut; material: stool | host: Homo sapiens | place: Luxembourg | collected 2012-09-20
CGGGACGCCGACACCGGCAAGGTGTACGGCGTCGTCACCAGCGTGGACCATCCCGGCGCACAGGACATCTACACGGTCAAAGCCCCCAACGGAAAAGAATATATGTTCCCCGGCGTGGACGCTTTCCTGAAAGAGCGCAACCCGCCCGAGGGCTATATCCTTGTCACCCCCATCCCGGGCCTGCTGGATGACGACTGTGACAGTGAGCGGGAGGGGGAGTGAGCGATGGGAATGCGCGTGGACATCGTGACCCTTTTCCCCGAAATGTGCCAGCAGGTGCTGGACGCCAGCATCATCGGCCGCGCGGCCAAGCGCGGCTATATCGAGACCCACTGCCATCAGATCCGGGACTACACCCTCAACAAGCAGAAGCAGACCGACGATTACCCCTACGGCGGCGGCTGCGGCATGGTGCTCTACGCCCAGCCCATCGCCGACTGCCTGCGGGCCGTCCAGAAGGAAGTGGCGGAACAGGGGCGTCCTGCCCCGCATATCGTGTTCTTGACGGCGGGTGGTCAGCGCTACACCGAGGAGCACGCCCGCAGACTGGCCGAGTACGACAACCTCACGTTGGTCTGCGGCCACTATGAGGGCATTGATGAGCGGGTCATCGATGCTTTTGCGGACGAAGAGATCTCCATCGGCGACTATATCCTCACCGGCGGCGAGCTGGCCAGCCTCGTGGTGGCCGACAGCGTGCTCCGCCTCAAGCCCGGCGTTCTGGCCGAGCAGAAGGGCTACGAGGAGGAGAGCTACTGGGACGGCCTGCTGGAGTACCCCCAGTACACCCGGCCCGAGGTCTGGGAGGGCCGTGCTGTGCCGCCTGTTCTGCTGGAGGGCAACCACCAGAAGATCGATGCCTGGCGGGGGCAGCAGAGCCGGGAGCGCACCCGTCTGCGCCGCCCGGAGCTCTACGAGCAGTGGTGTGAGACCCATCCCCTGACCGAGATCCCCAAGTGGAAGCGGGGCGAGAATGTCCGGCTGGTCAAGACCGCCGAGCAGATGGAGGCTGCCGCAAAGCTGTTTGCGGAGGGCCGCCGGAGCATTTGCGCCGGGGGCTGGGTGCAGGAAGCGCTGGATGCCCTGACCCCGGAGATGTTCCTGCCCCAGCTGCAGCAGGAAAAGCAGGAAGGCTGGGTTTGCTACCTCCACTATACCAAGGATGTGCCGGATGCCACGGTCAGCGTACACCACAAGACCGGGCAGGTGGAGCATCTTTTTGTGACGGAGAGCGCCCGGGGCAGGGGCATCGGCCAGAAGATGTTGGATTTCGCCCGGAAGAAGCTGCCGGAGCATGAGCACCCGGTGCTTACGGCGCTGAACACCAACACCCGGGCACTGGCTCTTTACCGCCGCATGGGCTGGCAGGTAGTGGGCGCAAAGGAGAAATTCGACCCGGCCAAAGACCCGCTGGTGGTGCGCCCCAGTCAGGTGCTGGAAATGCGCTATCAGGGCTGAAAACAGGGTCGAACGGGCCAGGAAACCGTCGAAGGTCGAAAAAATGTTGAAAACTTTTGTATTACCCGGCCAACACTGGGGGAATAATTTTGTTATCTTTGTATAAAAGGTGAAAAAGACCCCCCTCATCATTGGGAAAACCGCCAAAAATGCGTTCTGGGGCTGTACATTGGTTTCGGCTTGCGCTAAAATAGGTACAACGCAACAGGCAAGAAACAAATCGAATTCCCGAGAACGATAATAGATAGGAGCGTTTTACTATGTACGTCAAAGAAGTTACCGTTGAAAATCAGGTTGGTCTGCACGCTCGTCCGGCTACCTTCTTTATCCAGAAGGCTAACGAGTTCAAGTCTTCCATCTGGGTCGAGAAGGAAGAGCGCCGCGTGAACGCTAAGAGCCTGCTGGGCGTTCTGTCTCTGGGCATCGTGGGCGGCACCACCATCCGCATCATCGCTGACGGCGCAGACGAGCAGGCTGCTGTTGATGGCCTGATCAAGCTGGTCGAGTCTGGCTTTGCAGAGTAATTCGAGCCTTTGATTTTTGAGGCGGCGGGATGTTTTTCCTGCCGCTTTTTGTTTTACCAAGGAGCTGCCATGACCAAAGCAGAACTGTATCAGAAAGCCTGTATGCTGCCGCTTTTGCCCGGTGTGTATATCATCCGGGACAAAAGCGATACCATCATCTATATCGGAAAAGCCAAGCGTTTGCGCATCCGGGTGAGCCAGTATTTCCGCGAGGGGGTGCCCCACGACAACAAGGTCAGCCAGATGATCGCCCACGCCTATGCGTTTGATGTCATCGTCTGCCAGAGCGAGTTCGAGGCGCTGGTGCTGGAAGCCAGCCAGATCAAGGCGCACACCCCCAAATATAATATCCTGCTGAAGGATGACAAGGGTTACAGCTATATCAAGGTGACCCGGGAAGCTTGGCCTCGCCTTTCCTTCGTGCTGCAAAAGGAGGAGGACGATGCTGAATACATCGGCCCCTATACCTCGTCCTTTGCGGCCCGGCAGATGGCCGAGACCGCGCTGGATGCCTTTTTGCTGCCCCGGTGCAGCAAGCGGTTCCCCCAGGATATCGGCAAGGGGCGGCCCTGCCTGAATGCCCATATCGGCAAGTGCATGGCCGTGTGCAGCGGCAAGATCAGCTGCGAGAACTACAATCAGGCCGTAAAGAACGCGGTGCATCTGATCCGGTACGGCAAAAAGGACATTCTCAAGACCCTGAACGAGCGGATGCTGGAAGCCTCTGACCGGCTGGAATTCGAGACAGCGGCCCTCCTCCGGGACCAGATCAACGCCATCACCAAGGTGACAGCGGGCCAGAAGGTCGTGGTGGACCCGGAGGTGGAGATGGATGTGGTGGCGTTGGCCGGTACCCCCGGCAGTGTCTGCGCGGCAGTCCTGCGCTTCCGGGAGGGGCGGCTGACCGATAAACGGGAGTTCCTTTTCCACGATACGGCGGATATTGCCGCCGTGCGGGAGGAGTTTCTGCCCCGGTATTACCTGGATGATGAGCAGATCCCAAAGATCATTGCCGTGGACGAGCTGCCGTCGGACAGCGAAGCGCTGCAGCAGGCCCTGAACGAAAAGCGGGGCAGTGAGGTACAGCTCTATGTGCCCCAGCGGGGCGATAAGGCCCATCTGGTCGAGATGGCCCACACCAACGCGGTGGAACGGCTGGCCCGGGAGAGCGGCCGCTACGCCCGTGAGGAAAAGCTGCTGGATGAGATGGCGCAGGTGCTGGGGCTTTCCAAGCCGCCGCGCACCATTGAGAGCTACGATATCTCCAACTGGGGCGATGGCACCAGCGTCTGCGGCATGGTCACCTTCCGGGATGGCAAGCCCTACAAAGCCGGGTATCGGAAGTTCCGGATGAAGACCGTGCTGGGGACGGACGACTACGCTTCGCTGGCCGAGACGGTGTCCCGGCGGGCGGCAGAGTATGAGAAATACGCCGCGCTGGCCGCACAGGGGCAGGCCAGCGATAATTATTTCGGGCAGAAGCCGGACCTGCTGTTGATGGACGGCGGCCGGGGACAGGTCAGCGCGGCCAAGGCGGCACTGGCAGGCACTTCGCTGGCCGATGTGCCCCTTTACGGCATGGTCAAGGATGACCATCACCGCACCCGTGCCATCGTGGACAGTGAGGGCCGGGAGATCGCCATCAATATGAACCGGGGGACATTCACCTTTATCACGGCCATCCAGGACGAGACCCACCGCTTTGCCAATGCCTACCGCAAGCAGCAGATGCGGAAGAAGAGCTATTCCTCCACCCTGACCGAGGTGCCCGGCGTGGGCCCCAAAACGGCCAAGGCCCTGATGACACAGTTCAAGAGCGTGGGTGCTGTGCGGGAGGCCACCCCCGACCAGCTGGAAAATACCCCCGGCGTGGGCCCCCAGCTGGCACAGACCATCTATGATTATTTTCACGCATAACAAAAGGAGGGCGGCTGCCGATGCAGCCGCCCTCCTGGCGTATTCAGGGAAAGCTCAGTTCTCAGAGGAGATATCCTGACCGAAGTACTTCTCGCTCAGCTCCTTCAGGGTGCCGTCGGCGCGCAGCTCATCGATGGCGTTGTTGACGGCTTCCAGCAGGGTGGCGCTGTTGTCGCCCTTGCGCAGGGGGATGGCAACGTGGGAGGCATCCTCAGTCTGGGCCACAATCTTAAAGTCGGCATCCGGATGGACGTTCAGGTAATCGTAGAAGGAGACATCCGCATTCAGGGTCGCGTCAATGCGTCCGGCAGCCAGCAGCTGGATGGTTTCCTCCAGGGTGTCGATGCCCTGCACGGTAGCACCGTAGCTCTCGGCCAGCTCCATGTAGGTGGAAGCCAGGCTGTTGGCAGTGGTCTTGCCCTTCAGGTCCTCAAAGGTCTTGATCTCGTCGTTGTCCTTGCGGACGGCCAGAGCGGTGTGGATGTAACCGTAGGGAGTGGTGAAATCATAAGTCAGGGCGCGCTCGTCGGTGACCTCCACGCCGTTGCAGACCATGTCAAAGCGTCCAGCGTCCAGACCGGCGAACAGGCTGTCCCAATCGCTCTCCACATACTCCGGCTCCACGCCCAGCTTTTCGGCAATGGCGCGGGAGACCTCGACATCATAGCCCACCAGAGTGTCGCTCTCGTCATGGTAGCTCCAGGGCTGCCATGCGCCCTCCAGTGCCACAATCAGCTTGCCACTGGCCTGAACGGCAGCCAACTGGTCAGCAGCGGAACCGGCAGCAGAGGATGCACCGGAGCTTGCGGCGGTGGAGGTGCTGCTGTTGGAGCAGCCGGACAGGGTCAGAACGCCGGCAGCGGCCATGACACTCATCATCGAAATAAAAGTTCTGCGCTTCATAGTTAAGATCCTTTCATAGAAAAAGCTGTATCAAAAGGACGGCGTGGAAAGCTCCCCGTCGTCCATCCCTTATGCTGTGTGCTCGATCTTCCGCAGGAACTCCCGGGTCCGCTCCTCGCGGGGGTGGGCAAAGAATTCGTGGGAAGGGGCCTGCTCCACCACCACGCCGTTCTCCATGAATACCGTCTTGGAGGAGACGTTGCGGGCAAAGCCCATCTCGTGGGTGACCACCAGCATGGTCATGCCCTCTTCGGCCAGATTCCGCATGACCGAGAGCACCTCGCCGGTCAGCTCCGGGTCAAGGGCACTGGTGGGTTCATCAAAGTAAATGATCTCCGGGTCGGTGGCAAGGGCGCGGGCAATGGCAACGCGCTGCTGCTGTCCGCCGGAAAGCTGGCGGGGATAGTAGTCGGCCCGGTCGGCCAGACCGACCTTTTCCAGCATCCGTCTGCCGATCTCATCCGCCTGCTCTTTGGGCATCCTGCGGGCAACGATCAGGCCCTCGGTCACATTCTGCAGGGCGGTCTTGTTCCGGAACAGGTTGTAGTTCTGGAACACAAAGGCCGTTTTTTTGCGCAGGCGGGCAATGTCGGCCCGGGAGATCCTGCCAAGATCGAAGGATTCGCCGTCGAACACCAGAGTGCCGCTGTCAGCGGTTTCCAGAAAGTTCAGGCAGCGCAGCAGGGTGGTCTTGCCGGAGCCGGAAGGGCCCAGAATGGCAACAACGTCTCCCTTTTCCACACTCAGGTCCACGCCGTTCAGGACGTGCAGTGCGCTGCGCACCCGGCGGGCAGTGCCGCGCGGGAAAGGCCCGATGTGGAAGCGGGGCTTGTCATCATAGGTGTAAAATGTTTTGTGGATGTCTTTGATCTCTAACATGGCCATACCGTCCACCCCTTTCTCACTGGAAACCGTGCGCGTTCAACTGCCGCTCCACCAGCGCCTGCAGCTTGGTGATGATGGTGCAGAACAGCAGGTAGACCACAGCCACCTCGCAGTAGATGGGCAGGAAAATGTAGGTGCGGGCTGCCACACGCTGGCCTGCCATGAACAACTCTGCCACCGTGATGTTGGAGGCCAGAGAGGTGTCCTTGATCATGCTGATGAGGGAGTTGGACAGGGAGGGCACGGCGGTGCGCAGGGCCTGCGGCAGAACGATGCGGCGCATGATCTGCCACCAGGTCATGCCCACGCAGGAACCGGCCTCCAGCTGGCCCTGGGGCACGCTTTCCAGCGCGCCGCGCATGGTCTCGGCGCAGTAGGCACCCTCGTTGAAGGCAAAGGCGATGACGGCTGCCGGAAAAGCATCCAGCATGATGCCCAGGCTGGGCAGGCCGTAGAAGATGATGAACAGCTGCACCAGCAGCGGCGTGCCCCGGATGACCCAGATGTAGAACCGGGCGATCTGGCGCAGCACCGGAACATTGGCGTACTGCACCAGCGCAACAGCCACTGCAATGACCATGGCAAGGCTGAAGGAGATCAGGGTCAGGGGAATGGTCATGGTCAGGCCTGCCGTCAGGATGCGGGGCAGGGCCTCCCACAGCACGCTGACCGTGCGGTTGGTAAGAAGTGCTTCAAACATATTTTTCTTCCTTATTGATAAAAAAACGGTGGAATATCTTTAGGATATACCTTAAACTATGGTTCAAGTCAAGAGCATATCCTACAATTCCTACCAAAATACTATAGCATGAAATGGAGACAAGTGCAATCCATTGGCGAAAATCTTTCACTCTGGCCAAAAACAAAAGAAAACACAGGTTAACTTTGTGCAGACTGGCAAGGAGTTGACGCGGTACGATGTTTCGTGTAAAATGGAATCAGACAGGCCCCGTGCAGGAAGCGCGGGGAACAGGCCGGGCACACAAGCAGCCCGGCGCATACGGAGGACAAAACACAATGAAGCATAAAATTGGTATTCTGGGTGCAGGCACCTGGGGCATGGCTCTGGCGCGGATGCTGACGGTGAGCGGCAATGACGTGACCGTGTGGTCGGCGCTGGAACAGGAGATCGACAACCTTTCCACCACCCGGGTCCACCCCAATCTGCCCGGCATGACCATTCCGGCAGAGATGAAGTTCACCAAGAGCGTGGAAGAGGTGTGCACGGATAAGGAGATCCTGCTGTTCGCGGTGCCGTCGGTGTTCGTGCGCTCCACCGCCGCCAAGGCCCGGCCCTTTGTGCCGGACGGTCAGATCATTGTGGACGTTGCCAAAGGCATTGAAAAGGATACCCTGTTCACCATGACAGAGATCCTGGCCGATGAGCTGGGCAAAGAGGGCGGTCCCAAGGGGGTGCGTCTGGTGGCCCTGAGCGGCCCCACCCACGCCGAGGAGGTGGCGATCGACCTGCCCACCACCATCGTTTCGGCCAGCAAGGATATGGAAGCGGCCAGATTCGTGCAGACGGTGTTCACCAACAACGTCATGCGTGTGTACACCAATGAGGACATCAAGGGCGTGGAACTCAGCGGTGCCATGAAGAACGTCATTGCGTTGGGCGTGGGCATCTCCACCGGCCTGGGCTATGGCGACAACGCCCGTGCCGCCCTCATCACCCGCGGCATTGCCGAGCTTGCTCGGTTGGGCGTGGCCATGGGCTGCAATGTCCACACCTTTGCCGGTCTGGCCGGCATCGGTGACCTGATCGTGACCGCCACCAGTATGCACAGCCGCAACAACCGGGCCGGCATCCTCATCGGCAAGGGTGAGACCCCGGAGCAGGCCGTGAAGGAGGTGGGCATGGTGGTTGAGGGCATGAACGCCCTGCCTGCCGCGCTGGAACTTGCCGCCAAGTATCAGGTGGAAATGCCCATCGTTCAGACCGTGAACGCCGTTGTGAACAAGGGCATGAGCGCCGCCGAGGCGGTGCGCTCCCTGATGGACCGTGACCCCAAGAACGAGCTGCCCCAGAGTTACGAAAAGTAATATTTTTTTCATCGAGAGGGACGACCCTCTCCGTCATTGCTTCGCAATGCCACCTCTCCCGAGGGGAGAGGTTTGGTGCTGTACTTTACGGCATCAAAAAAGCTCCCCCTTTCGGGGGAGCTGGCAAAGACGCAGGCTTTGATGGAGAGGGTTGTTCCTCTTTCATTTTACTGCTGGGCCTCGATGGCCTTGACGATCTTGTCGGCGATGTACTTGTGGCCGGAGACGGTGGGGTGGCCATCCAGCTCAGTCTGAGCAAAGGGGATGGAAACGTAGGTGGCACCGTAAACATCGGCCAGCTGCTTTTCGTAGTTGTTCAGCTTGCTGAAGTAGTTGCTCCAGCTGGGCAGCAGGGGCACAGGGTTGGTGGCACCGATGATCAGGATCTGGGCATCAGGGTTCAGCTCCTTGACGGTCGCCACGATCTGGCGCAGGTTGCTGCTGCTTTCGGGATAAGCGTTCTCGCAGATCTTGTTCATGCCGGAGAAGAACAGGTTCCAGACGGCATCCTTCTCGCTGCGGGTCAGGCTGAGCTTTTTCAGGCTCTCGTTCAGTGCGTCCTCGGTTTCCTTGCTGCTGCCGCGCAGGTTGCCGCTGAGCACGATGGAAGCCAGGTCCTCACTTTTCCAGTTGGTGGCCTCACCAAAAGAGACCACGGTGGGCACAAAAGCATCATTGGAGCCCAGCTGGATGGAGATAACATCGGCACTTTTGATGTAATCTACAAACTCGGGGTAATTGTACTGGCAGCCGGAGAGGGTGTTCATCTCGGCCATGGTGCCGGTCTTGACCAGCTCCAGCATATCCTTGCTCATCACGCCGGGCAGGCCAAGGTTGATGGCGTGATCCCGGTCGAGGTTCAGGCTTTTGCCCACCTGACCCACATAGCAGGCCTCGGGGTAACCCTTGAAGTTGAAGGAAACGTCCACGCCCATCAAGTTATGTGCATATTGAACGGTAGTCAGGCCGATGCCGGCGCAGATGCTGTCGCCCAGGGCAACATAGGTGATGGAGTTGGGCTCCTTCTCTTCTTCGGTGCTGCTGGAGGTGAAGAAACAGTTCTCCTCCTCTGCAGCGGTCTGTTCAGTGGTCAGAGCGGGGTCTGCGCTCTCTTCCGGGGCGGCTGCAAAGGCCGGAACGCTCAGGACAGAGAACAGCATGGCGGCCGAAAGGGCCAGGCCAATCAGTTTCTTTTTCATGGTGTCGTCACGAATCCTTTCCAATGTGTATTATTCTGCTTAATAATCGCGGGGAGTAATCTCTTCTTCCAGCTTGCGATAATCAAATTTAGCGGCCAGTGTCAGGGGCATTTCGGGGATGATCTTGTACCCCACGGGCTGGACATATTCGGGCAGCTCCTCAATGCAGAGCTGGCGCAGTTCCTTGATGATCTGCTTGCGCTTGGCGGCGGGAACCGCAGGGTCAAGCACCAGATAGACAAAAGGCAGGCGGCCCTGCACATGCTCCTTGTCGGCGCAGCCCACCACAGAGCACTGATGCACGGCGGGATGCTGGCTGACCACATTTTCGATCATGGAGGGGAACACCTTGAAGCCATCGTGACGGATGATGAGCCGCTTGATCCGGCTGTCCAGATAGACGAAGCCGTCCTCGTCCAGATAGCCGATGTCACCGGTATGCACCCAGACCCGGCCATCTGCATGGGTGCGCAGGATGGCGGCGGTCTCGGCAGGCTTGTTGTAGTAGCCCTTCATAACGCCGGGGCCGGAGATGCACAGCTCACCCCGCTGACCGATGGGCAGCTCCGTGTCGGTGCCTGGCTCAAAGGCGGACACCAGCGTGCTGACCAGTGGCAGGCCCACGCTGCCGGGCTTGTTGTTCCGACCAGCAGCAGCGGTGGCAGCAGAGGATGCCTCGGTCATGCCGTAGCCCTTGGCGATGGGGAATTCCACGTTGTGGGCGGCCAGGAAGTCGTTGACTGTCTGCTCGGCACCCCGGGCAATGGCATCGCCGCCCGCGGCATAGTTGCGGATGAAGGAGAGATCCTTGTTCTGCAGCTTGGGGTCAACAGCCAGCTGCTGGTAGTGGGAGGGCACGCCGAACATATGTTCGGGCTTGTACTTCCAGATCAGGCTGCCCAGCTTATTGGAGTCGAGGTTGGGGATGATAACCACCTTGATGCCCAGCGTCAGCGGCAGATGTACGCCGCAGGCAAAGCCGTAGGCAATGAAAGGGGGCATGATGTTCAGCAGGGACTGACCCTTGGAAAACAGCGTGTCGCAGGCGGAGAACTGCATGGCAATGCCGTTGAAGTTGTTATCGGTCAGCATCACGCCCTTGGGGGAGCCGGTGGTGCCGCCGGTGTGCACCACCACGCAGGCGTGCTCCGGGTCATAGGGCTCCGCGGCAATGCTCTCGTCCTTACCGGCAGCAAGGAACTGCTTCCAGTGGATGACGTTGGAATGGTACTTGTTCTTGTCGAGATTCTTGACCTTGTAACCCAGCGCCAGAGGCAGCGGCAGGGAATCGGCCGGGGAGAGCACCACCACATGCTCCACATGGGTGCGCTTGGCAGCCTGATGGCAGCGCTCATACACCACATTCAGGCAGATCAGCAGGTGGGAATCCACCTCTTCAATGTACTCACGGATGCCCTCCACACTGTAACGGGGATCCACCAGGTTCAAAGTTGCGCCGATCATGTCGGCGGCATAGAACGCAAAGATGATCTCCGGGGTCATCACACTGACCACCGTGGCGATATCGCCCTTTTTCAGGCCCGCGGCCCGCAGGGCGGCAGCTGTCTTTTTGACGTTGACGATAAAATCAGCGTAGGTGAACTTGCGGCCATAGTATTCCAGTGCGGTCTCGCCCAGCCGGTTCTTGTTCTGCCGGCAGACGAGCTCAAACGCCGTGCAGGCGGGCATGGTCTGGTCAATGTACTTCTGATCGTAGAATTTCAGCCAGGGACGTGCCTGGGAAGCATAAATCGGGGTGTTGGATGTTGTCATAAATTGTCCTTTGTCCTTTGAGCAGTCACTGCACCCGCAGCCGGGGCAGCCAGATTCAATGGGGTCTTAAATTTCGTCCGTTTGTCAAAAACAACGCAATACGTACAAGAGCTATTGTAGTAGAGCAGGGTGGAAATGTCAAGAAACAAAGGGCGAACTTTGCCAAAAAACGCAAGAGAAAGTTTACATTTCAGCCAGCCAGTCTTTGGCCTCCTGCTCGCTGCAGAGCACCCAGTGGCTGGGGCG
>OCPW01001772.1_pt1 | contig 10902 bp, 9 predicted proteins | sample 1538761 | NCBI WGS metagenome assembly OCPW01 (sample SAMN04571724, study PRJEB22368) | human gut metagenome | biome: human gut; material: stool | host: Homo sapiens | place: Luxembourg | collected 2012-09-20
TGATGGACGACGCTTGATGCTTCTTACTACGAAGCCGTCTGTGCTTCCACCAGCTTCTGCTTCATAAGCTGCGATCGCTGCGGAAATAACTGCTGCCAGTTCATCATCGTTAGATGCTTCTTCTACTACAGGTGCTGCAACTGCTGCCGGAGCCGGTGCCGCTTCCTGTGTGCTTTCTGCTTTTCCTTTGTTCTTGAATTTTGTTTCAAGAGCAGGGATATATTTGAACAGAGAGATCAGAATAGAGATAAAGATCAGGATTACGAATACAGTTCCCATACCAAGGATTGTATTAAGTCCTGCTTTTTCCATGATCTCGCCGATGCTGTAATGTGCATCGATCGTTGTACTGTCCAGATAAAGGTTCTCATCAAAAACAAATGTAATGTCTGCATCACGGTCTTTGAATTTTGCACTGGTCGTTACTTTCAGTTCATCAGAGGATGGTTCGAATTTGTAATCACCGTGGCTTACATATTCCCCACACTCTTTTGTTCCCTGCTGCCATGCATCCAGAGCTGCAAGGAAACTATCCTGCGTAAATGGAACTCCTGCCTGATTCAACTGAGACTCGATCTGGAAATCTGTCATCTTGTTCCACTGTTCGATAGTATCTGCATCTGCACTGTTGCAATACTCGATCAGAAAATCTGTTGCCTGTGTGATCGTTGATTTATCATACTGAAGATTTTCTTTCTTACTTCCGCAAGCGGTAAAGCAGAGCATTGCGACAAGCACACAAAGTAATACGCTTAATTTTTTCTTCACTTTGCCTCACCTCTCTAAACCGTACCGTGTTTCTTTGCCGGACGATCCTCTCTTTTTGTGAATAACATCTCAAATGCGCCGATCACATATTTTCTTGTATCTGCTGCTTCGATGATCGTATCCACATATCCTCTTTTCGCTGCTGATAATGGGCTTGACTGCAGATTCTTGTATTCTGCTGCTTTCTCTCTGATGGTTGCTGCATCAGCGTCCGCATACATGATCTTAGCTGCCTGGTTTGCATCCATCATTCCGATCTCTGCATCCGGCCATGCATATACCATATCTGCTCCGACTGCTTTGCTGTTCATTGTCACATAAGCACTTCCGAATGCTTTACCGATCACAACATTTACCTTCGGTACTGTTGCATCTGCAAATGCATAAGTAAGTTTTGCTGCTGATTTTGCGATACGTTTCTCATCGTATTTGCTTGCTGTAAATCCGCTTACGTTTGTAAGTGTCAGTACAGGGATGTTGAATGCGTCACAGAACTGTACGAATTCTGCAGCCTTTTCAGCTCCGTCAGCAGAAAGTGAGCCGTCAAATTCAGCCTCCACTTCAGCTTCTTCATTATATACTTTCGAACGGTTAGCAACTGCACCAACAGTCATACCATTCAGTTTGATGAATCCAGTCACCATATCTTTTGCATATGCTTTCTTCACTTCGCAGAAGATGTTGTCATCAGAGATCATTGTAAGAGCGATCGCTGTGTCTTCTTTTGCATTCGCAAGGTCTGCACATACGCGGTTCAGATCATCGTTACATTCTTCATAAGAAGAATCCTCTTCATTGTTGCCCGGTAACATACATACAAGAGAACGGATGTCTGCAAGGATATCTTCTTCTGATCCTATTCCGTCCACAAGACCTGTTGTCTCACTCTGGAATGCTGCAGAAGATGTATCACATTTGGAAATGTCATTTCCAGGAATTGCATTCGGAGTATTGGTAAATAATTTACCGTTCTTTTCTTCCATAAATGTAAAATCTGTCAGAGCCGGTACGATAGAAAGTCCACCGCCGCATGTTCCGAAGATTGCTGTGATCTGAGGGATCACTCCGGAAGCCATTGACTGTTTCTGATAAAGCTTTCCAAATGCTTCTAATGCATCTGTTGCTTCCTGAAGTCTGAATCCTGCACAGTCAACCAGTCCGATGACCGGTGCTCCCATCTTCATTGCCATATCATAGATATTAGAAATCTTTTTTGCATGCATCTCGCCGATCGCGCCATTTAAAACAGTGGCGTCCTGGCTGTATACGTATACCAGATTTCCATCGATCACTCCGTATCCGGTGATTACACCGTCTGCCGGAGTTTCTTTTTCCTGCATGTTAAAATCAGTCGTTCTTGCTGTTACTGCTCCACCGATCTCAACAAAACTGCCTGCATCAAGTAAACTGTTGATTCTCTTACCTGCTGCATTGTCTGCTGCCATGTTGCCCATAGTCTAGCCCTCCATTTTCATTATTTCAAATTGGGTTTTTCTGTTTTTCCATGTTGAAAAGTAAAACCAAATTTTTTCCAATTATATTATACTGTTTTTGGCACTTTGACGCAATACCTTACATTGTTTTTTGTTAAATACTTGACGACCCGTATAAATCCTGTATAAATATAAAAAAGCCATGTGTCCCCGTACTTCTTCCGTACGCACATAGCCTTTTCATCTGCAACATTCTGTTCTAAAACTTCTTCACTTTTTTTCTCTTCATATTCCTGCATCTTTCCAGAAGAAATTCTGCCAGTTCGTCCGTATTGTTTCCTTCCAGTGCAGTCTTTGGAAATCCGATCATCGCTCTCGCCGATCCGACCGTCTCGGGATCTGCCTTCACAACTACACCGAATGCCTCTTTCGTCTCCAGGATCTTGGTAACATCTTTGTACGAAAATGATCTTGTCTTTTTCGCAGTTACACTGTCAAAGTGATCATCAAAAAAGTGGATTTCGGAACTCACCGGTCCACCGTTCAATCTGCATCGTCTGTCAAACTGATCTTCTGCATCCCCGACCGCCGTTGTCGATAACACCTTTCTCCAGATTGTTCTGTTCAGTATCACTGCCGCAACAAATGCCAGTGCCCAGACTACAATATACTTAATGACAAAAAAAGTCATCCCTCCCGGCGTACCGCCTCCCGGGTTTCCATATTTGCACATAAAATAGAACACAAGCGGTCCCATCACCGTCACTATAAACTTAATCGTAATATCACTGCTGTCTACGCGAAAAAGTTCACAGATCTGTTTCAGCGTGTTCTTTGACTCCTTATAAGCCACACGGTAATAATTTGCCATATCATTTTCCCCTTTACAAAATCTGTGTCTTATTATATCCTTATATAGTTGATTATTCAAGAATATCCTTTATATTATTTGTAAATAATCTATAAACTCTTCTATGTGTTCTATCTATGTAGTTTCTCTATAAGCGATCCTGTTTATTTTTGATTTCTATTATCATTTAGTGATTTTTGCTTACATTTTCCGGCTATATATGGTCGTTTTATTACATTTCAACATACATATTCCTAACAAAGCATAAAAAACCTTAACTTTTTCTTAAACAATTAGTTGTACTTTAGTCTAGTTTGTGATAAGATTAACTACGTTGAGAGTTTTAAGCATGAGAGGTTTTTCCTCGTATTGTTAAAACCAAAGAAAAATTTCATATTGGAGGGTGAATCTCATGGAGAACACTAAGAAAAAATTACCATTTGGTTTCTATGTGTGCTGTCTGACTTTCTCTTTTGAAAGACTTGCATACTATGCAGCTAAATGGGGGCTTTCGATTTTCATCGTAGCCACTGCAGCACACGGTGGTCTTGGACTTGACAAATCCGTAGGTGCTGCAATGAGTTCTAACCTGGTAGCTTTCACATATATCACACCTATTATCGGTGGATATATCGCTGACCGTTGGATTAGTCCTCGTATCCTGGTACCTGTTGGTGAGATCCTCATGGGTCTTGGTTATCTGTGTGCATGGAAAGCAACAGACGCTAATGGTATCGCAATGATGTGGGCAATGATCGTTCTCGTATCTATCGGTACTGGTTTCTTCAAAGGAAACGTATCTGGTATCAACGGACGTCTCTTCCCATTAGCTGATCAGGACGAACTGGACACTGTATTCAACTTACAGTACATGTTCGTTAACATCGGTTCTTTCTGCGGAACTACTTTCCTTTCACTGGTTGGTACAAACTCCGGATACCGTACAATGTTCCTGATTTGCGGAATCTTCCAGTTTATCGACTGTGTATGGTGGTTCGTTGGAATGAAATCTTTCGGCGATGCCGGAAAGAAACCATTCCTTGTTGATAACCGTTCTGAGAATGTTGAAAAAGCAGACAAAGAAAAGGATAATGCACCTCTTACGAAGCTTGAGAGAAACCGTGTTATCGCTATCCTGATCGTAACAGTATTCTCTGGTGTCTTCTGGCTGATCTGGTACATGGCTTACATGCCTGTTTACTATGAATTTGGTCCGGTATCCCAGGGAGGATCTGGATGGGCTAACTGGAACATCGGTTCCTTCGAGATGCCTACAGCTTGGTTCGATTCAATGAACGGACTCCTTTGTATCATTCTTTGCCCTATCTTTGCAGGAATCTGGGCTAAGATGAGACAGCGTCCACAGGGTGACTGGGGTATGTTCACAAAGACGGCTATCGGAATTATCATCCTTGGTCTTTGTACAGGATCCATGGTTCTTGCTGCTGCACTTTCAGGACAGGGCACAAAAGATCCAGTTGGTATCTGGGTAATCATCCTGGCATCTGTATGTATGTCACTCGGAGAAGTTATCTTCTCACCACTTGGAAACGCTTTCATCAGCAAATATGCTCCAAAGAAACTTCTTGGAACAATGCTTGGTGTATGGCCACTGATCATCTTCTTCTCTGGTAAAGCTTACGGACCACTTTATAACTGGCTCGGAAACTTCGACTTCGTCAAAGCATATGGTGTTGTTACAATCATCATCGTTGCCTGCGGAGTTATCATGTTAGCATTTACTAAGAAGTTCGACAAGATGGTTGAAGGTAAATAATTCGTGAATTAAATACCGTACATAAAAATAAGACTTGCTTATGCAAGTCTTATTTTTTACGATACTTTTTATTCCCTGTACTGTAACTTCTTTTAATCTGATTATTATTTTTCTTCGTCTTCTTTGTGCTTTCTTTCTTATTTGCCTTCGCACTGAATGAATCTCCGGATCCACGTGGTGTAATATTCTTCTTTGTTCCGATCTCTTTCTGGTCTTCGAACGCAGGCTTCAGAAGTAATTCCGCACCAATTACAAAGCAGGCAACTTCTACTGCCAGCTGGATCATCTCCCCGTTCTCTCCGAGTCCTTCAAAGAAAGGATCCAGAACTCTTGCCCCGGAAAGGATCACCAGTGTCAGTCCGGCATAAGTAAACAACGAATAGAACATCATCGTCTTCCCCCTGCCTTCATTCTGCTGCATGAAATAGTATCCTGCGATAAAAATCACACCGCCAAGAATCATCAATATGTACTTTAACATTTCTATCTCTTCCTCCCAATCATGTTTTCTGTAAAGTCTATTATTTATTATACATGAAATCCATCTCGATTCCTATCTTTTTATATGTATATTTTTATTTTTCCGTTTACTCACTTTTAAAAGGGATCCACCTTCCGGCACATCCCTCACAACTTTTCATTACTTATTCTATTTCTGATTTCTAAACTGCATCGGAGTCATATCATAAGCTTTCTTGAACAGTCTGTTAAAATGTTCCACATTCTGATATCCTACTGACATTGCAATATTCTCAACCGTCATATTGCTGCTCTTGAGCAGTGCTTTCGCTTTCTTCATGCGGATCTTCTTCACCAGATCCCCAAATGTCATTCCGGATTTTTCCTTAATATATTTTGACAGATAAGGTTTGGACAGGAAGAATTTTTCTGCCAGGTCATCTAATGTAATGTCAATATAATTCGCCTGTACATAATTCATGATCTCGATCATTCTTGCATCCGTACATGCATCAGCACTCCCGAGTTCTTCAATCTTATTTACCGCAACAATTAGGGCTTCAATGGACGCTCTGATGATATCCGGATCGATTCCTACACCCCAGAATGTCTTTCCATTACAGATAATTCCCACATAAGCCACAGCCTTAGAAGAAGATCCCTTTGTAAGCGAATGCTCCTCATAGAAGGATAATTCATAGCTGATGTTAAAATACTGCTTGATCGCATTGCTTACTGCATCCAGACGTCCGTTTCCATTCGAAGTGATCACTTTGCTCTCTCCTGCATGATTGATCGTCACTTCCGCAGTGATTCCATCTACCTGTTTAAAATGGCACTCGTCGATGTGGAAGATGGATTTTGTGTTAATATAATGATCTGAGAAGATCTGGTATACCCAATCCGGTGTCAGCTCCTTGTGTGCTTTATCCGATACATCTTTTACCATATATCCTACTTCTTCACGCATTGCCTTTGGAAGATTGATTCCGTGGCTGTGCATTAAGATGTAATTTACGCCGCCCTTACCGGACTGGCTGTTGATACGGATAACGTCTGAATCGTATTCTCTTCCGACATCCTTCGGATCGATCGGCAGATATGGAACCGTCCATTTGTCACATTTCTTCTCATCTCTCCATGCCATACCTTTCGCGATCGCATCCTGATGAGATCCCGAAAATGCCGTAAACACCAGATCTCCGGAATATGGCTGACGGTCGTATACCTGCATTCTTGTCAGGCGTTCATAAGTCTCACGAATCTTTTTCATATTCGAGAAATCAAGTCCCGGATCTACACCTTGGGAATACATATTCATGCCAAGTGTAATAATGTCAACGTTACCGGTACGTTCTCCGTTTCCGAACAGTGTGCCTTCGATACGGTCGGCACCTGCAAGGATACCAAGCTCCGCTGTCGCCACACCGCATCCTCTGTCATTGTGCGGATGCAGGGAAAGTACAACATTCTCTCTGTGTTTCAGATGCTTATGTACATACTCTAACTGGCAAGCAAATGTATGCGGCATTGCGTTTTCTACAGTTGTAGGAATATTGATGATCGCTTTATTATCAGCTGTCGGCTGCCATACATCCAAAACAGCGTTACAAACTTCTACGGCATAGTCCACTTCTGTTCCGTGGAAACTTTCCGGACTGTATTCAAATGTGAAGTTACCATCTGTCTCATTAGCCAGCTTCAGAAGTAATTTTGCCCCGTCGATTGCAAGTTGTTTTACCTGTTCTTTATCTTTTCTGAACACCTGCTCTCTCTGTGCAACAGAGGTAGAATTGTATAAATGAATCACTGCATGAGGTGCTCCCTTTACAGCTTCAAAAGTTCTCTTGATGATATGCTCTCTTGCCTGTGTCAGTACCTGGACCGTTACATCATTCGGAATCATGTCACGGTTACATCATCCGGAATCATATCTTTCTCAATCAAAGTTCTCATGAACTGATACTCTGTCTCGGAAGCAGCCGGGAATCCAACCTCAATCTCCTTAAATCCGATATCAACCAGCATCTGGAAGAACTCCAGCTTTTCATCCAGACTCATTGGTTCGATCAATGCCTGGTTACCATCTCTTAAATCTACACTGCACCATTTCGGCGGCTGTTCTACCGAATCTTTTTTTGCCCAGTCATATGTGACCTCAGGCGGCATGAAATAACTTTTCTCATATTTCTGATAATTCTTCATAATTCAAGCTCCACTCCTTTTGCCTCATATTTCAAATCAAATCATCGCTGCCAAATCAGCAATAATATTCATCAACTTTGTTGTTCATTTTTAATACTTTTATATCCTAACATATCCCCACACAAAAAGGAAGTGATAATTTTAATCACTTCCCTTGATGTTTTTTAATATATTTGATTTTTCAGATTATTTCCACTAATTCTGTTCCAACGAACGTTTCTTGGTGATCGTAACCTTTTCATCATAGCAGGCAAAGATCTCATCCACTCTGTCCTTCTTAAGCTTTGGTGTAAGCACACTCACTACCGGTACTACGATCAGTCCTGCTACCATTGCAACTGCTCCTGCATTGATCGGTGATGCAATAAAGTGGAAGAACAGATTCAGAACCGTAATCCCGACACCTGCCGCAAAGCTGGCCCATACAGCAGCTCTTGTCACGCCTTTCCAGTAGAGGCCATACATGAATGGCGCCAGGAACGCTCCGGCAAGTGCTCCCCAGGAAATTCCCATCAGCTGTGCGATGAATGTAGGCGGATCCATTGCGATCACTACCGATAATACAATAAAGAACACAACCATCACCTGCATCGTACGTACCTGTTTCTTCTCGCTCATATCTTTCACTACATTATCTTTCAAGAAATCCAGTGTCAGCGTCGAGCTGGATGTCAGTACCAGTGAAGCCAGTGTTTCCAGTGTCAGCGTCGAGCTGGATGTCAGTACCAGTGAAGCCAGTGTTGACATGGAAGCCGATAATACCAATACTACTACAATACCGATCAGGATATCCGGAAGTGTTGACAACATATGCGGGATGATTCCGTCAAAGATCATATTGCCCGCCTCATCGTGCAGTTCCGGTGCATCAAACAGTCTTCCGAATCCTCCGAGAAAATAGCATCCTCCGGAGATCACGATCGCAAATAATGTAGAGATCACCGTTCCAGTATTGATGGATTTCTCATCTTTGATCGCATAGAACTTTCCAACCATCTGCGGAAGTCCCCATGTTCCAAGAGAAGTCAGGATAACCACTCCAAGAAGATTCAACGGATCCGGCCCGAAGAATGAAGTAAATGCTCCCGGCTGTCCCATTGTCACCGGCACATCACTTGGGATCTCTGCCATGGTCTTAATTGCCTGAATAAATCCGCCCTGACCATTTAATACTGCCAGGATGACTGCAACAATGCCGCCCAGCATAATGATTCCCTGAATAAAATCATTGATCGCCGTAGCCATGTATCCACCGAGGATAACATAGATTCCTGTAAATACTGCCATTCCGATTACACAATATTTATAAGGAATGTTAAATGCCATTCCAAACAATCTTGACAATCCATTGTATACAGAAGCTGTATACGGCACCAGGAATATGAATACGATCGCTGAAGCCGTAATCTTCAGCGCCTTACTTCCATATCTCTCACCAAAGAAATCCGGCATCGTCTTGGAATTCAGATGCTGTGTCATTACCTTGGTACGTCTTCCAAGTACCACCCATGCCAGCAGACTTCCGATGATCGCATTCCCGATTCCGATCCATGTCGACGCAAGACCGTATTTCCATCCGAACTGTCCTGCATATCCTACAAATACAACCGCAGAGAAGTATGACGTACCATACGCAAATGCCGTAAGCCACGGGCCTACCGATCTCCCCCCTAATACATAACCGTCTACACTTGTCGCATGCTTTCTTGCATAGATGCCAACCGATACCATAATTGCAAAAAATATCACCAGCATCAATAATTTCATCGCCATAACCTTTCTCCTCTACTTTCCTCATTTCTTTTTTACTTGTCGCTTTGCTAATCCGCTTTAAAGTGTTGCGCTTTAAAGCGTTAAAGTTTGTAGTGTTAGAATAACACAGATGATACGATATGTCAATCTTATTTTGCAGAAATCTAAAAGAAATATATAAAAGGCAAAAAAACAGCTGCGATTCCTTTTTTTGCGGAATGCGCAGCTGCTCTTTTGCTTCTATTTCATCTTCTCCACTCTGTCCTGAATGGTCTTGTTAAAGTTCTCTACCTTTCTTTCATATGTAGAATTCATAAATTCAGACTTCAGCATGAAATCTGCTGTTGCAAGATTGTTAGCTGTAGGGATATCGTAAAGAACGGCAATACGGGACAATGCTCTTACATCCGGATCGTGCGGCTGTGCCTCTAACGGATCCCACAGGAAGATCATAAAGTCGATCTGTCCTTCTACGATCTTCGCTCCGACCTGCTGATCTCCTCCGAGCGGGCCGCTGTTATATCCCTTTACCGGAACCCGGTCTTCTCTGCGATCAGACGTGCGGTTGTACCTGTACCGCATAAGAAATGACCTTTTAAGATTTCCTTATTCTTGTCGCACCATTCGATCAGTTCTTTTTTCTTACCATCATGGGCAACGAGTGCGATATGCTTTGCTTTTCCAATTTCAAATGTTACAAAATTATCGTTTAACATCTGTTGAATTCTCCTTCCGTTTTAACTCTCTTCGTTATCTTTATATATCAAACTTATATTTATAATAAAATGTATTTTATTATCTGTCAACTTTAAACCAGAAATTAAATTGTATTTTAGTTACAACAATTTGCCCATCACTTTCAGAACGTCTCAACGATTTCCTGCATCTGATCAAACTGTTCTTCCATCTCTTTTACAAGCCTGAACTGTGTTCTTGCCCGAACAAGATTGTGTTCCGGATAAGTTGTTTTGAAATATACATCGCCCTGGAGGAAGTCAGCAAGAAAACGCATGCCGCATTCCAGTGTCATAAGTCTCGCTCCCCACGGAAGACTGGCGTTCTCCGCCGGTGTCAGTACATCCTTCGCCATCTCCAGATACCCTTTCACGTAGATGCGGTAAAGCTCTATATCAAAGTGCACCTTGTTCAGATCCTTCTCATCTTCTTCCGCTGTCGATGCCCCGAACCGGATGGAGTCACCAAAGTCATTTGCCGCAAGTCCCGGCATGATCGTGTCCAGATCGATGATGCACAGTCCCTCTCCTGTATTCTTATCAAACAAAATGTTATTCAGCTTTGTATCGTTGTGCGTCACACGGAGCGGAAGTATTCCTTCCTCAAGCTGCTTCATAAGGACACCGCAGTCATCCTCGCGTGCCAGTACAAACTCTATTTCTTCACGGCAAAGTCTTGCCCTGTTCTTCACATCTTTCCGCAGTGCGTCTTTGAAATCATGGAAACGCTTCACCGTATCGTGGAACTTCGGAATCGTCTCATAGAGACTCTCGGCCGGATAATCCCCCAGCTGCTTCAGAAAATGGCCAAAGCTGAGTGCCGACTGATAGAACTGTTCCGGTCTCTCCACCATCTGATAGCACACAGAATCCGGTACATAATGCAGGCAGCGCCATGGCTGTCCGTCCGCATCTTCAAAATAG
>OCPW01001781.1_pt1 | contig 10859 bp, 10 predicted proteins | sample 1538761 | NCBI WGS metagenome assembly OCPW01 (sample SAMN04571724, study PRJEB22368) | human gut metagenome | biome: human gut; material: stool | host: Homo sapiens | place: Luxembourg | collected 2012-09-20
ATATATACCTTGTTTTTTGCCCTTCCCTTTGAAGAAACCTATTGTGAAGAAAATAAACTTCGTGCTGCATATACAGAGGGAGTGTATGGTTTGTGCCGTCATCCGGGCGTGTTATGGTTTGCGGGTGCCTTTTTATGCATGTGGGGAATGCTGGGGGGATTAAGACAGGGAATCTATTTTGGACTTATGATTTTCTGGAATTATCTGTATATCATTTTTCAGGATCTGTGGACATTTCCACGGACATTTTTTAATTACAGGGAATATCAACAAAGTACGCCGTTTTTAATTCCGAATGGAAAAAGCATCCGGGTGTGTATGAAAAGTATAAGAAAACGTAGCAATCAATCTGGAGCGGACAACCTATGAGTCTAAAAGAAAAATTGAAAAAACATCAATATAATGAAATCTGGCAGCAGTATTGCGGATTCCTGGATCTGTCCATGGAAGGATACATGAAGATTCAGCGGCGGTTGATGGAAGAGCAGATCCAACTTTGGAGCAACTGCGGACTGGGGCAGTCCATTTTGAAAGGAAAGCATCCGGGAAATCTGGAGGAATTCCGGAAAATGGTACCGTTGACAGAGTATGAAGATTATGCGGATATTCTGTTGACCAAGCAGCCGGATATGCTCCCGGGAAATCCTGTAATCTGGATCCAGACGACCTGGGAGGGTGGCAAGCACCCGATCAAGGTAGCACCGTATACCAGAAGCATGCTGGATACCTATCGAAATAATGTTATGGCCTGCCTGATTTTGTCTACAAGCCGTGAAAAAGGTTCTTTTGATGTGGCTTCTACGGATAAATTTTTATATGCGCTGGCACCGTTGCCCTATGCTACGGGATTGTTTCCGCTGGCATTGGGAGAAGAAATCGATATTGAGTTTTTACCGGCGATCAAAGACGCCGTGAATATGAGTTTCAGTGAGCGGAACAAACTCGGATTTAAGATGGCGATGCAAAAGGATCTGGGATTTTTCTTTGGTCTGGGAAGCGTTGCTTATGCAGTCAGTCTGAGTCTCTCATCTCTGACCAGTTCCGGTGGTGGAATAAAGTTGTCCAGTTTGCTAAAATGTAAACCGCAGATGATCATACGGCTTTTGAAAGCAAAATACCGGTGCAAGAAAGAACAGCGGCAGCTGCTGCCAAAGGATCTGTTCCATCTGAAAGGGTTTATGGTAGCCGGCACAGACAATCTGTGTTATAAGGATGATCTGGAAGAACTCTGGGGAATCCGGCCGATGGAGTTGTTTGCCGGTACGGAGCCTTCTATGATGGGAACAGAGACATGGACGCGTAAAGGCATGTATTTCTTTCCGGATAACGCATTTTATGAGTTTATTACAGAGGAAGATATGCTGAAAAATCATGCGGATCCGTCCTATATTCCGCCGACATATCTTATGGATGAAGTGCGGCCGGGGGAAAAATATGAACTGGTATTTACCATTTTGAAAGGCGGAGCGTTTGCACGATATCGCTGTGGTGATATGTACCGTTGCGTTGGACTGGAAAACCGGGAAGATGAGACACGGATCCCACGGTTTGAGTATGTGGATCGTGTGCCCTGGATCATTGACATCGCCGGATTTACTCGAATTTCGGAAAATGGAATCCAAAATGTCATTGGTCTTTCCAAACTTCCAATCACAAACTGGGTGGCAACGAAGGAATATAATGAGCAGAACCGGCCATATCTGCACATGTACGTGGAACTGGAGCGTGATGCGTTACTGAACAATGCTATGAGTGCAACAATTCTGAAAGATCTGCTCAGTACCTATTTTAAATATATTGATCAGGATTACCGTGATCTGAAAAAGATTCTGGGAATGGATCCTCTGCAGGTGACGATTCTTACTTGCGGAACATTTGAAACTTATGAGAAACGGACAGGAAAAAAACTGTACCATATGAGCCCTTCGCACTATGATCTTATGGGGCTTCTTGAGGTGCAGGCGAGTATGAACAGAGTGAGATAAGAGGGATATATGGGAACCTACGGATATATTTCAATTATAGCCATGGTGTGCTATGCATTTATGTTGCTGATGTTTCTGGCAGCAAAGAGAAATAAAATTGTAAACAGTTTTCTGGTAGTGTTGACCGGACTGCTCTTATGGACCGGTGGTTCTGCCTTTATGCGTGCGCAGCTTTGGCCGCAGTACGAATTCTGGTTTCGTTATTTGGAATCTTACTGCTTCCGTACGCATATTACCGTTTTATTCTGGCTTTTGGCGGTGTCAGGGAAGGTATGGTAGGTAAACTCTATCTGGCAGTCATCCTGACCTGTCTCGTGGCAAATATATGGAATGGTTTTTTTCTGGCGTGCCCGGAATTGGTGGAAAAAAATGGAACACCAACCTTTGTATACGATATTAAACCGACGATTCTGGTATTATTCTTTCTTGTTGGAGCATTTCTGTTACACTTGTTTGTAATCCTGGTGCATATCTGCAAAGCAAATCCGAATATGAAAGCACAATATGATCCGGTAATGATTGGCGTTGTGGTACTTTTTGCCGGAAACGTTCTGATCAGTCTGCCGTTGCTTTCCGGATTTCCGATCGATGTTCTGAGTGGTGTCGTTAATGTATTTCTATTGTTTTATGCGCTGACCCGCAGACGATTATTTCAGTTGCAGATGCTGGCCTCTTCCAGCTTATGCTATGGCGTCGGATTCCTGTTTTCTGTGATTGTATTTTTTAATGTTGTTCCATATCTGCAGAAAATGCTTCATTTGCAGATGGATACAAATATGACAATATATGCACTTGTATTTGCAGTGGCATTTCTTGTTATTTATGCACTGTTTACATTCTTATGGAAATTATTGGTGAGAAATGTGTTTGTAAAGGAAGAAATTCATCAAGCGGAAAAAATCAAAGAATTTAGTTCAGCAATTTCTAAGACATTGGATCTGCAGAAAATTCTGAATGAAACCATTCATGTGTTGAAAGAATTGATGGATGTGGGAAATATCTATATCTGTATGCAGGATGCACCGGGTCAGCCTTATCGCGGATTTGCCAGTGATCAGCCATTAAACGACCTGGCTTTTTCTCTGGAGGAGGAAAATCCGATGATCCAGTGGCTGTCAGTTCATGAGGAGCCACTGATCTACCGGGAATTTCGTTATACAGTGGAATACAAATCCATGTGGGAAAGCGAAAAGCATCAGTTGGATAAAAAGCGTATTCGCTATTGTGCGGGATTAAAAGACGGGGATTGTCTGGCGGGAGTGCTTCTGATCACATCACCTTCTTCAAAAAAGGGGCTTGTGTATGATGAGGCGCAGTTGATCGCTTCTGTTACATCCGTAGCGTCTATTGCTATTAAAAATGCGAGAATGTATGAAAAAGCCTGCATTGAGGCACGAACGGATGAAATGACCGGACTGTTGAACCGGAAGTATTTTTATGAAGTTTTGAATGAAGAGTTTGAAAAAAATAAAGATTCTTCCCTGGCACTTGCCATCATTAATGTGGATGACTTTAAGTTATATAATCAGTTGTACGGAATCAAGGAAGGAGATGTCTGCCTGCAGCACATTGCCGCGATTATTCGAAGCAGTGTGGGTGACAGTGGATATATAGCCCGCCACGGAGGAAAAGAATTTGCAGTCCTGCTTCCAAAATATGATCTGTTTTCAGCCAGAAATCTGGTAGAGTCGATCGCAAAGCAGATTTTTGTGATGAATAACCGACGGACGGATATGAAGCTGAAGGCGGTGACAGTCAGTGCCGGAATCAGTGCAGCACCATATGCAGCCAGAACTGTCAAGGAATTGATGGAGAATGTGGATCTTGCTGTTTTCCATGTGAAGCATAGCGGAAAGAACGGAATCCAGGTGTTTGATACGATGTTCCGCAATACGAACCAGCAGGGGTATACCAAAGACCGTGCACATATTTACCGGGAATATGAAACGACGATTTATGCATTGACTGCAGCCATCGATGCGAAAGATCATTATACGTTCAGTCATTCTAATAACGTGCTCTATTATGCGACCGCTCTGGCAGCAGCACTTGGCATGAATGAGGATATGATCGAGATCATCCGCCAGGCAGCTTTGCTTCATGACGTTGGAAAAATCGGAATTCCGGAATATATATTGAATAAACCGGGACGTCTGACAGATGAGGAATATGAGGTCATCAAAGGTCATGTGGAAGCATCCATTGACATTATCCGCCATCTTCCGTCGCTGGATTATGTTATCCCTGCGGTCATCGGTCATCATGAGAGGTATGATGGAAAAGGATATCCAAGGCGAATCGCAGGCGAAGATATTCCACTGACGGCGCGTATTTTATGCGTGGCAGATTCTTTTGACGCTATGACATCCAGGCGATGCTACAAAAAGGCATTTCCGCTGGAGGTGGCGAGAGAAAAGCTCCTTTTAGACGCCGGAAAGCAGTTTGATCCGGATCTGGTTTACAAGTTTGTGGAGTGTCTGGACAATGGTACGATTACTTTGGTAGAATCAGAAGAATTACAGTAAAAATTAAAGATAGAATTTCGGATAAAAATATTGTGATCTGGAAGGAATACAGCAAAATCCATTCCATGATCGCAATATTTTTTTCTTTTCAAATCTTTTTTTTTAATCTTTTTGATAACTTTTTCCAAAAAGGGGTTGACAATGAACGTTAGCGGTGGTAAACTTCGTATGCTGATGTTAGGAAAATCTAACAAAATGTAGCCACAAGTAGCATAAATTGTTATGCACTAATAAAATGTAGCCATGAGTAGTAAAGATTGCTATATACTAATGCTATATAGTCATGTACACCTGTAATTAATCGATGTTAATAAAAGTGGTTTTGATTATTATATGGTGAATGCTTCTAAAGATACATAGCTATGTATGTTGTTATGTTTTACTAATACCAAAGAGAATCAAATCTACTGACACAGGAGGGATATGTGATGATGCCTTTAGCGATGGCGAAAAGTGGAGAAACAGTAGTGATCAGGAAAATTACCGGAAAAGATTCTATACGTCAGCATCTTGCTGAACTGGGACTGGTAGTGGATGAATCTGTAACAGTTGTCAGTGAACTGGGAGGAAACATCATCCTTCAGGTAAAGGACAGCCGGATTGCGCTGGATCGAAGTATGGCAACCAGAATTATGGTTTAAGCATAGAAGACAAGAAAGGAAGAGTTTTATGAAAACATTAAAAGACGCAAAAGTTGATGATGTAGTAGTTGTAAAACGTCTGCATGGTGAAGGCCCGATCAAACGTCGTATCATGGACATGGGAATCACAAAAGGAGTACAGATCAAAGTTCGTAAGGTTGCACCACTTGGTGATCCAATCGAATTGAACGTCCGCGGTTACGAACTGAGTGTTCGTAAAGCTGATGCAGAGATGATTGAAGTAGAGTAAAAATTTTTTTGCAAATGGATTAGAAGACTCTAATAATGGTTATGAAAAACTATAGAAAATAAAAGTAGAGAGGAGATATAAATGAGTATCAAAATCGCACTTGCGGGCAACCCCAACTGTGGAAAAACAACATTGTTTAACCAATTGACCGGTAGTTCTCAGTACGTAGGTAACTGGCCGGGTGTAACTGTTGAGAAAAAAGAAGGAAAATTAAAGGGACATAAAGATGTGATCATTCAGGATTTACCTGGTATTTACTCCCTTTCCCCATATACACTGGAGGAAGTAGTTGCCAGAGGTTATCTGGTAAATGAACGTCCGGATGCAATTTTAAACATTGTAGACGGTACAAACATTGAGCGTAACCTGTATCTGACAACACAGCTCCTTGAGCTTGGTATCCCGGTTGTGATTGCAATCAACATGATGGATATCGTTCGTAAAAACGGTGACAAGATCAACGTTAAGAAACTGTCTGAGACACTTGGATGTGAGATTATTGAAATCAGTGCATTGAAAGGTGAGGGCGGATTTGAGGCAGCACAGAAAGCTGTAGATGCAGCAGAGAAAAAACAGGATGCAACTCCGCTTCACGTATTTACCGGAAGTGTCGAGCATGCCATCGCACATATCGAGGAGTCCATCGAGATGACGGTAGACCACAGATATCTTCGCTGGTTTGCAATGAAACTCTTTGAGCGTGATGAGGAAGCAGTCAAAGACTTAAATATTCCGGCAGATGTAAAAGCCCATATCGAGCAGCACATTGTTGATTGTGAGAATGAGATGGATGATGATGCAGAGAGTATTATCACAAACCAGAGATATGCTTACATCAGCAAAGTGTGTGATCAGTCTGTAAGCAAAAAAGCAGAAGTACACAACCTGACAATCTCTGATAAGATTGACCGTATCGTAACAAACCGTATTCTTGCGTTACCAATCTTTGCAGGCATCATGTTCCTGATTTACTGGATTTCTGTAACAACCATCGGTGGAATTGTTACTGACTTTACAAATGATACACTCTTTGGTGAGTGGATCTGTGGAAACTTAGGACCGGCGCTTGAGAGCATTGGATGTGCGGACTGGTTAGTTGGTCTGATCAATGATGGTATTGTCGGTGGTGTCGGTGCCGTACTTGGTTTCGTACCACAGATGTTAGTACTGTTCTTCATGCTTTCCATTCTGGAGCAGATCGGATACATGGCTCGTGTGGCATTTATCCTTGACCGTATCTTCCGCAGATTTGGTCTTTCCGGAAAAAGCTTTATCCCGATGCTGATCGGTTCCGGTTGTGGTGTTCCAGGTGTTATGGCAAGCCGTACCATTGAGAATGAGAGAGATCGTCATATGACAATTATGACCACCTGTTTTATTCCTTGTGGAGCAAAAATGCCGATCATCGGTCTCTTCGCAGGAGCATTATTCGGTGGCTCCGGACTGGTTGCAGTTTCCGCTTACTTCATCGGTGTAGCAGCAATCGTTATCTCCGGTATCATGCTGAAAAAGACAAAACCATTTGCCGGCGAAGTAGCACCATTCGTTATGGAGCTTCCGGCTTACCATATTCCAACTGCAGGTTCCGTTTTACGTGCTACATGGGAGCGTGGATGGTCCTTCATCAAACGTGCAGGTACTGTTATCGTAGCTTCTTCCGTAGTTCTCTGGTTCTTACAGGGATTTGGTTTCGTCGATGGTGCATTTGGCATGGTGGAAGACAATAACTCCAGTTTACTGGCAACGATCGGTGGAGCAATCTGCTGGATCTTCGCACCGCTTGGTTTCGGTGACTGGCAGTCAACAGTTGCAACAATCACTGGTCTGATCGCAAAGGAGAACGTTGTATCTACATTTGGTGTCCTCTTCGGTGGTTTCTCCGAAGTGGCAGAGAACGGCGATGAAGTATGGGGTCAGGTAGCACTTCATTATACACAGTTAACCGCTTACAGCTTCATGGTATTTAACCTTCTGTGTGCTCCGTGCTTCGCAGCTATGGGTGCGATCAAACGAGAGATGAACAATCAGAAATGGTTCTGGGCAGCAATCGGATATATGTGTGGTCTTGCATATATCGTATCTATGATGATCTACCAGTTTGGTTCCCTGTTCACAGGAAACGTTCATCCGGTAGGACTGATCGTTGCTATTATCGAGTTAGTATTTATCATCTATATGCTTGTTCGTAAAAATCCATACGTTGATGAAGCAACCGGTATGGCAAAAAAATCTATCGCATAAGTCGAAAAATGTGCTAATATAGTACTAAAATAGTTAATATCATATTTATTAAAAATTTAAGGGAGGAGTTCTAATGGCAACTGTAATTGTAGCAATCATTGTATTTGGACTGGTTGGTCTGATTATCGGTAAAGGCATTTATGATAAAAAACACCATAAGGGCGGTTGCGGTTGCAATTGCTCATCCTGCGGTGGCGGATGCCACTCACAGAAATAAATTTCCTTACTGTGATTAAAAAAATACTTGTTTAAAAATCGCCTCGAAGTGATAGGTCCCCAGAATCCTGGACACATACCACATCGAGGCGATTCTTTATTTTGCATCTACTTTTTCTACTAAATCTTCAATGGTACAGTCAAGCACTTTCGATAAACGAAGAAGTGTTTCTGTCTGTGCATGATTGATGTTTTTCTGTCGCTGTTCGTATTGCTGAAGTGTCCGAACAGAAATGCCGGTTTGTGCAGCCAGTTCAGATTGACTGAGGTTGGCAAGTGTTCTTAAAGTTTTTAAATTTGTTTCGGGTTTTGCATTGCGATACATTTCATTCAATTTGTCAACAAACTGTCGAATATCCATTTCATGGTATGGATCATACATCATCCAGATTGTTCGAATGGGAATGGCATGTTCTATTTCAGAAAACCGAAGTCCGGTATTCCATTGGTAATAAGCAAGAGCCCATCCGGTCCAGTACTCCGGTGTACGGTCAAATGGATACTCCGGTGTGGAAACCGGAAATGGCTCACCTGCTTCCTGAAGAACCGCAAAAGCAAGTTCAACACCGGACATTCCGGAAAGTACAGAGCAGTCACCACATTCAAAGCGCATGGAAATTTTACTTGTAAGAAACCAGTGCCATGCGTTTTCTAAGGAAACGTGTAGTGAATTAGTTAGATAATCCAACATGCGAGCCAGATTTTTCTGTGCATTGGACAGATATGTTTTATCGTATGCGTGGATCATCAGCAGTCATCTCCTCATCAAGAATTGTTGTGATATACAGATCACCTTTCTGGCGGCGGTTTCGCTCTACGTCAAAATACTGTCGGCGGGCAGATTTGTCACGAAAGGCTTTCTTTTTGTACCATTCCCGGTAATCAGCCGTTTCATACCCGAGAAATCGAAGCCGCTCAAAGGAGCGTTTGCTTTTTAAAACAAATTGCCTCCCTAATTTTCCAAGGCGCATTGCATTGCTTAACTGGCGATAGGAAATAGCACCATTTATAAAATCAGCAGCAAAAGAAAAATAACTGTCATCTGCACGATAGCCAATGATAATGTCATAGCTTTTGTAATCCAGATGAAATTTTTGAATCAGATATTCTTTCGCTTCAGCGGCGAGCGGTGTAGAGGTATCAAATTCCCGATTTTCAAGCAGGATTGTAAGCCAGTGTAGCAGAGTATATTCAGATGCGTGCAGATCAAGAATGGAAAGACCGTCACAGTTGATCTGGTATTGATTGGCATAACCGTTGTGATCTATGCCAACGCCCCATTCTTTTGCCATATTAGGATTTTCGGTACAGTAGAATCCAATTCCGTAATCATTATATGGCTTTCCGTAGCCAAATTCAGGTTGCTCAATGATGTGATCTGAACCATGGTAGATTATTTTTTTCATAATGTCCCTTTCTTATTTGTTCAAATTATACTTCTTGAGGAGTATGAGGAATCCTCTGCCAATATTGTACCTCTGCAGGAGTATAATTTCAACAGAGGATGTGAAAAAAGTGGCTTTTTACCTGCATCGGTGGAAAGGGAAATCGTGTTTTCAAACAAAGGAAATTCTGCTATAATGTGAACACACAGAGGAGAGCATTACATCAGATGTGAGATCACTCCCACCATTTTAGGTGGTGAGCAATAAGATTATATCAGATGATTGGCATTGGTAATTTGTGGGAGGAAGCATAATGAAGTATACAGAAAACGGAATTCAGTATCATATCGGTTTAAAACAGGGAGACGTTGGAAAATATGTCATTTTGCCGGGGGATCCGAAGCGGTGTGCAAAGATCGCGGCACTTTTTGATGACGCGCGTCTGGTGGCCGATCACAGGGAGTTTACGACCTATACCGGATATTTGGACGGGGAGAAGGTCAGCGTGACTTCTACGGGCATTGGAGGGCCTTCTGCGGCCATTGCAATGGAAGAACTGGTACGCTGCGGTGCGGAAGTATTTATCCGTGTCGGAACATGCGGTGGCATCCAGACAGATGTCAAAAGCGGGGATCTGGTGATCGCCACGGGAGCGATCCGCATGGAAGGAACGAGCCGGGAGTATGCACCGATTGAATTTCCGGCGGTAGCCGATTATCATATCGTGCAGAAACTGGAAATGGCAGCGAAAGCAAACGGATATCCCTGCCATATCGGTGTCGTTCAGTGCAAGGATTCCTTTTACGGTCAGCATGAGCCGGAAAAAATGCCGGTAAGTTATGAACTGACACAAAAATGGGAGGCATGGAAACGGCTGGGATGCCTGGCTTCCGAGATGGAATCGGCAGCATTGTTCGTGGTGGCGAGTTATCTGCATGTAAGAATCGGTTCTGTTTTCCTTGTGGTAGCTAATCAGGAGCGGGAAAAACTGCATCTGGAAAATCCGGTGGCACATGACACTCAGGCAGCGATCAAAACGGCAGTGGATGCGATTCGATGCATGATAAAAGATACAAAGGCATAAAAGACAGATGTATAGTAGAATAAATAACGATGAAAGTAGTGTGGGCGGACTGATCCTGGCAGCAGGATTGTCCACCCGCATGGGACAGTCCAAACCCCTGACAAAGTTTCTGAATAAAAAATTGATTGACCAGACAATAAAAACGATGCAGGAAGCCGGGATAGATAATATACAGATCGTAACAGGGTTCGAACATGAACAGGTTGAAGCTTATCTGCAGGACAATTATTCGTCAGACCACATTCATACGATCTGGAACCCAAATTACGGAAATGGAAGTATTCTGACCTCTATCAAAACAGGTTTGGCGGAACTGACGGATTATGAATTGGTTTTTATCCAGCTGGTAGATTTGCCCTGTATCATGTCGGAGACTTATCAAAAACTATTGGAAGCGATGCTTGTGAATGGGAAAAAAGCAGTCCTTCCAACGGTGAACGGACGCCGTGGACACCCGGCATTGATCCGGATGGATTTGCTGGCAGACATTCTCGCTTATGAAGGGAGTGCCGGCGGTGGTGGTCTGCGGGGG
>OCPW01001783.1_pt1 | contig 10830 bp, 7 predicted proteins | sample 1538761 | NCBI WGS metagenome assembly OCPW01 (sample SAMN04571724, study PRJEB22368) | human gut metagenome | biome: human gut; material: stool | host: Homo sapiens | place: Luxembourg | collected 2012-09-20
ACCTGTCATTGTTGCATTAATCTTCCCTTTATCAGATTGATAAGAATATTGACAATCCTTTGCATACATAGTTACTTCATCACAATTAGCCACATATTTTTTGTAATCTTTTATACTTGCATAAATCTTATTTCCGTTATGTGTTACATAGTAAAATACGTTTCCATTTGCCTTCCCCTTCCTAAATTTCTTTGAAGAATAAACAATTTGTTTTGAACCGTTCTTATCTAATTTAATACCATCCAATTTGATATTCTTTGCATAAAAATTTCGATCAGTTTCCCAATCATTTCTTTTATAATTGATATACACTCCCAAGAAATATCTGCTCAAATACAAAACATTGAAAGCTATAATCAGGATTGCAGCTATAATGTATGCTATGACTTTTTTCATTCGTTTTTTTCGTTTCTTTTCTTTTTTATCTTTACTCATCAGATCACTTCCTACTGTTATATCTCTCAAGCTTAACATCGATTGCATAATTGAAATCAGATTCAGAAAGGTCCAAATATAATTGCAGTGTATTCAAACAAATTTGAACATCTGCCATTTCCTCAATGCATCCTGCATTATTTCTCATTGACTCTTTTCCTCGCATGATCTTTGTTAAATGTTTCGTTAATTCGCTCATTTCCTCGATACACACAGCAAATAGTTCATTTTGACTATGGTTCTTGGCATAATCTGTATGTATCTTTTTCCGTTTTTCATCCGACATGATTTTCGCATGATCTTGAATCTTTTTATCTAATCGTCTTTCAAATTCTTTTTCTTTCATACGAAATGCACCTCCGCCTGTTCATCTGGCCATATGATTCTCCAAAATTTATCATATCGTTTCTCCAAATTAACTATTTCTTCAAAAATCCATTGATTGATATGTTCTTCTCGTCCATCTTCTGTTGGCTTAAAGGTCTTAATTTCAATTCCAAAGTCTTCCTGTTCTAGTCCATCTGCCCGATCATCCGGAGATAATGCCAATACTTTACTAATCGGCCTGATGTTAAATGACTCTCCTAATCCTGCTAATAAATGAGAAGATCTTGCATTATTATAATAAGCTTCTAACTGTCCTCTACTTGATCGTGTGGAATCCTCACTCCAAAATGAATGAAGTTTTCTGTATTTACATTCCAGAATAATACTGCCAAGATAAACATTTCGCTCATTGTCATATACATTAAGTACAATATCCGGGCGGTTATGATTCCTGCGATCCCCATGCTGCTTTGCAATGTATAATGGGTGATTGATATCCGTAGCTTCTTTCTCTAATGGCAAACATTGATCATAAACCACATCAACCCTGATTACCGGGTTTGAAAAGCGGACCATAGTACCTTCTTTTAAAAACGGAAAAAATACTTCACCTTTTAGATCAAAATTCCAATCAGAATATTCCAGATCTAATTTTTCAAAGCAAAAATGACATACTTTGAAAAAACACCACATTTCATACAGATAGCTGCTTCTCTTCCATGTATAATCAAATTCTGGATTCAAATGAATCTGTACTTCATTCTGCTTTAATTCCATATGCATCTGATAAATGGTATTGTAGCGTGTATCAAGAATAAATGAATGTGGAATATAAGGTCCGGATAGTTTTCCAACTTTTCCAAACCATTCCTGAGCTTTTAAGATTGCAGTTACCTTTTTTAATTTTTCTGCTGTTTCTCGAAATTCTAAAAGCATTTCTTTGTTACTTTCTTCTTCCATATTAAAAGATTCCGCATTATCAAGAATAGCAATAAATTCTACCAGTTTATCATCGTATTCCTGGAGCATATTTTTTAATAAGCGATTTTCCTGAATGTCATAACATGTCCTTTTGACTGGAATCTTCCATCTGGCATCGCATCCAGATCTTGTTGCGTATCTTCTCATGGTTGCTGCATCAAAATTACGTTCATTGTTCTTCTGTAAAGATACATTTTCATATTCCGTAACAATCTCGCATTTTGGATTTTCAGCAATATTCATTAAAGCCATGATCACACGTTTTGAATACTTTTTCAGAATCATGAAATCATATAGAATTCGTGGAGGAATTTTTATGTTTTTATTACCAATTCCAATATTTTTCTGAATAATGTCCTGAGCTAGTCCACGAACTTCTTTTTCCAGATCATCTTTCATCATTTTCCATTCTTTTTTAGACATTGCTTTGGGCAGGATGTTTAGCACCCCATAATACCATTTTTCATTGCAGTAAATTGACATTTTAAAAGAGTCAACCCTTAATGTATCTGTTGTGCTGTCGCTGGAACATAATAAAAAGCTTTCTGGTGATACGGTACGATATAACCGTCCCTCTTCATCTTCAAACAGGTTCTTATCATCATATGGCATGACATCCAATGCTTCCAGATATAATCTTGCGTTTTTATCTGCTGAATCAAATAATACTTCTAATGTCTCATTTTCTTCTGCTGCCAAAGTATAAAATCCATTTTCCCATATATCACGTTCATTCATGCTGAACTTAGAACCAACACTTTCCTTATAACCAGGAAAGCGTTGGATAAGTTTTAAGGTAAATGGAGTCCTAGATACAATATCCATATGCCCCTAACTCCTTTTGTTTTTCGCTGATTACTTTTCTACATTTCTTAAAATCTGATAGCTCGCTATATTTATCAAAGATTTGATTAAATCCTGTATTACTTTTTCCATTCAGCAGTCGCCCAATCTGAATTTCTGGTCCGCGAACCTTTGTTAATATTCTCTGTGCAATCTGATAATCTAATGCTACACCTTTATTAAATCCATTAATCTCTGTCTTAGGAAGATTATTGATGTACATTTTAATAGCTTTTACAATTCGTGGTCCGACTCCATATTTAGCACTGGCTGACTGTAAAAGCTGGTGAATTTCCCACAATAATTCTTGCACCTTATCTGCTTTAATATCAACATCTTTATTGATTAACGCATCATATTCATCTTTAGACCATGTTGGTGTGATCAGACTTGCATATTGCTTCTTTATCCATTCTTTCGAATAATCCAGAACATCTAATTCAATTACATTAGCACGATCCAGTACCTTATCAGAAAAATGATATGTAGATTCATCGATGTTAACTGTTCCAATAAATCGGATATTATCCCCGATGATAATCTTGCTTGGATATGTTGCTGAATTATATAACTGTCCGGCATACTGACTATCATATAATTGTAATTCTCTCTGATTTTCTGGACGTTCTAATAATGATAAGAACTGGCTGAAATAATGTTCAACTCTTGCAAGATTCATTTCATCAAAGCAGACAATAAATAATTTTCCTTTATTTTCTTCCTTTTGTGCATTGACCAGAAAATCAACGAATCCGGTATCTGATGGACGATAAACATTATGAACCAGATCAACATATCCAAGCAGATCGGCATCATCATTCCAAGATGGTCGCACTGGAACAAACAGTAATCGATCATCTTCCAGGTTATTTCTGATTCCTAATGCCCTTGCATAAATTTCAACTAAAGCAGATTTCCCAGTACCACTAAGTCCGGATAGAATTACAAGATTGCTGCACTTGATTGCTGTATGTACATTGACAAAATCTTTCATGTTATAGAACAAGTTTCTCTTCTGACTGTGATAATCCATCATCTGAATTAGTAACTCATCACTGTATTCTTTTGTATTAACCTCTTTTAATTCTTCCTGAGCATCATTAACTGTCTCTGTAAAACTCTCTGCCTTTTCCTGATTCTGTTTTGTTACTGGTTCTTTTTTCTTTGCCTCTAATTTTTTTGTTCTTTCAACTTCTGCTTTCAAAATTTGATCTTCAATCTGTTTATAAATCGTTTCCGGAACAAAAGCTAATGTTGGATTAGCATCCACATCATAGACAATCTTTTCTGCCTGATCACTGATATCAATTTTCAATAGTTCCTGTCCTTCTTTTTCTAAGATCAATCCTCGCTGCGAATTATATCGGCAATTTGCAATCTTCCCGATCACATACAATTTCTGATTCTGATTTTTCCAGATTACAAATGATGGCTGACTCTCTGTTGCATCGTATCCATAGGTACTTCCTAATGGCTGTTTTGCTTTGATACAATCACAAAATTCATCTAATGTATTATAGTTTCTGTATAAGCTCCACTGACTTTCCAGTTCCCATTCTCTTACGATCTCATCTTTAGCAGCAGAAAACACCGGAACTCCTTTAAAATATTCATCTTCATTAAATTTTACTGGCTTATTAACAAGATGAACTTTTGTCATTCTTTCAAATTCGCCATCATTTGCTTTGAAATTATAGATAAACAATTTGTCATAGATATGATCCCAGAACTTTTCTACCCTTTCTTCATCTGAACGATATTCATCATCAAATTTCTGATCATTCTCAAATGAATTCATATATCCAGTAAATAATTTATCTGATTTATAGTCGCTCATCATTGACTTAACAACATACTGTATTGCTGACTTTGTATTGATAAACACACCTTTTCTTTTTGTATCTTTTTCAAGTGCCAGTGTCCCTATAATCTGCATATCTTCCTGATTCATAGCCTGTCCCCTCCTTGTAATTTCTTTTGTAATGCTTTCCAGTCCCTAGCCTGTAATATTTTTTGGTTAGCATACTTTTCTGCAACCTTGATTAAATCTGCATGTGTAAGCCCACTTCTGATGTACCAGATTTGATCAAACACTGTTTCTGTATAAATCTTTTTATTTAACTCTTCAAGATCCGTTAGAAAATAGATATTATATCCTTTGATCAAAACATCTGCCGGATTTTTTGTAACACATAATACTTTCGGATCTGAAACTCCTGATGTTTTTGATAAAACAATGTTCTTCTTAGGCTTATATTTTCCTCTTATTTTCTCTTTTAATTTGCTGTTTTCAACACTTAATGCAATGATTCTGTCATTATATTCTTTTACTGTAGTATCTTTTCCCTGTTTTGTTTTTTCATTTTCTCTGATCAATCTTCCATTTTCTTTCTTAACTCTGTTATTTTCTTGTTCCAGGTTACTGCATTTAATTTTTAAATTCTGAATGTTTTCTTTATATTTCTTTCCACGATTTTTCCAATTATCTATTTCCGCTTTTAACTTTTCATTTTCTTTTTTTAATAAATTATCCTGAACATTTACATCATCTTTTTCAGAAGTATCTTTTATTTCTTCTGAATCATTTTTTTTATCGTCTTTTGGTTTATTTTCTAATTGATTGAAGTATTCCTCAATTTCTTCATGGGAATCTGGATCTGTTATCCATCTCACTACGTTGTATAGCAAATATGTCTCATCATTTCGATCCTCTGCCATTTTTATCATTGCTTCAATTAATAGTTCATAATTATGTTTTCCACCTTTTCGGATTTTTCTATTTAAAACAACATCGTTATTAATAAATTCGACTTTTGGCCGCCATTTCTTATCACTTCGCTGATTAGCGATTCCAGGAACCCAAAAGCCACGAAACCACACTTTATTAATAAGGATTTTATAATCTTCTGCATTCATGTGGTTCAGGATCTTTTTTACAAGTTCGCATTCATTCACGTCACATCACGTCCTTTTCCTTGTTTTCTTTTGTCAGCTTATTTCAAGAACATCTATTCTTCTCTAACATCTGATCAACTTCTTTTGTTACATCTACACAACTGATTTTTTTAGGCCATGTTTTTAAGATAATGCAAGAAATATCTATCTGTGCAATACAACTTCCATCGTTCAGTTCTAAATATTTGTAAACAAAATAATCTCCGAGACCTTTATCAATAGATTCCTGCTCAATTTTTAATATACATGGCATATCAGTGCTATATCCAACTCCAAATCCAGTAACATACACTCTTTCACCATATTTTTCATAGAACTTCTTTAATGGTTTCATTGTTTTGATCCATTTTCCGCTTCTTTTCTTTTCTACTTCATTGGTCTTAATCTTTGATTCATCTCTTATAATCGTTTTATGTTCTTGATCTTGAATATGAAAGATAGCTTTTAATACTTCTGCTGCTTCTTTGCAAAGACTTGTCTTTGCAATTTTTCTTCCGTCCTGAATTGCCTGATCTAACTGACATAATTCATCGATCATCTTTTCTATTTCTTTTTTTGTTTTCACAATAAGCACCTCCGTTCCTTATATTTTTAATTAGGATCAATTAATTTTCTGCTACCAGCAGATTTCGCCTTTGCGAATTATTTCGATGCTTTCTTATTTTTACACAAACTGCTTATTTGACCATTGACGATGGTTCTGTTTTACAGTCTTCTAAAACGGCAGTAGAGAGCTGGGATTTGCCGCCTTTCATTGACAATGATTCCGTTTCTTTAATCGTATAGACCATTTTTCAGTAATTATACTTACAATCAATAATATTCTTAGAAAAACCTAAATTTATCCTTTTGATCACTCGGTACCGCATAAATACGTTTGATTTTCTGTCCAATATATAATTTGTCTAAAATATCCGTAATTTTCTTGCCTTCATCTGTTTTCTCTTCATCTTGACTTTCATGCGTATAAGCAATATCATACTCTGGTTCTGGATTTGTAACATGAAACATTAACATTCTTTTATCCTTATCAATATAGTTATTTGAAAAATTCATTGGAAATTCGCCAATATATTCTCCAACATAAGATAATGGACGAATATTATCTGGAAGATATATACTCATATCAGTAATTGTATTGTCATACAGCTGCCATTCTTTTATTTTTCCACTTAATGTTGCCTGATTTTCAAATTCTACAATAATTTTTATGTTCTTATACTGACTTATTCTGATAATATTAAGATCATTAATAGCTTGCTGAAATTTTAATCCATTGTTTAGTTCGAAAGCAATGGACCGTAAACAGTCATAGTTAAGATTCATTCGTACACTAAAAGCAATCACATTTTCAATTTCATCATAATATTGCTTGTCTAACTTATCTTCCATATAATCACGAATTTCATCTGCTGTTGGATATAAAAATCTAAAATGATAATGAAATCTTCCAGGACGATTTATCAAATATTGACTTAAACTTTGAATCTCATTACATGTAATCACAAACAGTTTCTTTCCTGCACTTACTCCATCAAATAAAGATAACATCTCCGCTTGACAATTATGTTTCTTTTCATCAAAAGTTTTATCGTATTCATCAAACAGTATCATAACTGTTTGCTCAATTTCTTCAAGAAAGTTTGCAATTCCCTCATGATATTCATTAACCAATATAACAGGTATCCCTTTTTTTCTTGCTTTCAATCCTAAACACTTAGAAAAAAGTGACTTTCCAATTCCTTTATCTCCACTTAGAATTACTCCAAGATTTCGATTCATCTTATCCATGGAATTCAACACTTTCTTGACTTTATCTAAATGCTGACCATAAATTTTTGTTTCTGGAATCTCAAAATCGTGTGCTTCTAGTAAAGAAAAAATTCTTGTTTCTGGATCATAATCAACCCGATAAGTTTTTGGTGGTAGTTGATCGTACGTGGTAATCGCATTATTAAAAATTCTATATCTTTTACCTGATTCTACAATATGCATCAAACATTCCTCTTTTCTTATGATATTTTATATTGTTTGCTTTTTGCGATCTTGCAAATCTCGTAACGACGAGCGGTTTCAATATATTTTTACTTCTACTTTTCCTATTTTGATAAAATTATTGAAGTTATTGTAATATTTTGATACATTTTTTGTCATAAACATTAACGTTTATAAGAGATATCCGAATTAACTTATCTTGCAAATTCTTTGGCAAATTTCTTCGCTCTTGTTTCAGTCAACTCATGATAATGATGTTCTAATCTCCATCTTGATACATCTACCTGCCAGTTTTCATATAAGTCCATATGCAGTCTTAATAATGCTGCTTCTGTCTTTTCTCTTTCTTCTAAAAATTCAAGTGCTTTATTCAAATAAGGAATAATATCTGCAAACTGAATCTTCGTACCTCCAATATATACATTTCCAACCTTTTTGGTTCGAATCACGTATCGGATTAAGACACTGTTTAAATATGTCATATCAAGGTATTCTCCCTCCCTAATTTCCATATTGGCAGTAGAATTTACCGTATATTTTTTACGTTCAGAAATAAAATACTGATATTCTGTAGCACTATTTGCGACATGATCCAAAGATTGATGATATCCTTTCATAGAATCACTTCGGGAATCATAATATGTCTCATCTTTTGTCTCAAATCTATAGTTTTTGGGTAGAAATTTTTTTAATGCTTCTGTATCTGATGCAGCATTTTCTCTCTCCATTACCTGTTTTATTGTTGGATCATGCTCATCATCTAATGTGAATCCAATAAGTCGATTATTTAATACTCGAATTTCTTTTTTTTCTAATTCCATTTCATCCCATAAACAGGTAGACTTTTTGATAACATGCCCTATGTTTGTAATATTCGGTCTAATTGGCGTTTCAATGGTTTCAAACTCGATATCAAGAGGATATTTTCTCATAAATACATCATAATATTCGGTTTTATCCACTTTATTTATCTTATAAAATTTGAAATCTTTCAATGATACATCACGAGTACGATTAGCTTCTCCACGTCCACGATTATTGTTCCAGACACCACCTCTCCATCCATATCCATAGCCGTTATCATCTCTTGTAATCCTCATTAAAGTTAAAATGGTATCTCCCTTTTTCATAACTTCATGATTTGTTCTTTTTAGGATATCTTCTAGTGTTCCGAACCGATCATCTTCTAACCATCCATCTGCCATACTATAGATCACATAAGGATTTGACTTCATAATAGAACCTATCTTTGGAAGCTTTAAGATTTTTCCTTGATCGACTATTCCCTGCAATATCGCAAAAATAAAGTATCTTCCGGCGATCTCTTCTTTTTGGGAATTGTGAATGTTTTTTTCATCTTCATTTGCAATTTCTTTCGTTTCTGGCTTCAAAAACATATTTTCATCTTTCACCTGGACTTTATCATCATCTGTCCATCCAATATAAAGATTCTCACCATCCCTGATTAAAATTGCTATTGTGTTTCCGTGAAGTAATTCATATTCTGATAACATGTTATTTCGGATATCGGACTGGCAGCGGATTGTTCCATCCTTGCTGATTTTTACTAAAGAAATAGATTTAGGACCTGGTGCAAACATATTCATAAAATCATCTCGAACTTTTAATAATTCCTCAAATGTATGTTTACTATATTTTGATCCATCCAAATCATAAATTGCTGCATATCTTCCCAATTCTTCGTTCAAAAATCGGATTTTTTGATATAGGACAACAGAATCTTCAACATCCGCATGTTTTCCTTTTCTTAGTGGCACAAAAGTTACAGTTTCTCCCCAATAGCAACGAATGGCATATAACTCTGTATCATATATAAATAATTGTCCTTCCAACTCTGCTTTTTTTGATTCTAATTCTTCTTTCTTCTTATTTATTAATGAGATGGTATCTGCATATTTTGCTTCAATTTCCTGTTTCATTCGCTCAATCTCTGCTGCTTTTTCTTTTTGCAGATTTTTAAGTTCATCCTGTTTATTTTGAATCTCTTGTTTTTTTGTATCAATGATTGATGTAAGATCGTTTCTACATAAATCTTCATTTTGAAAGATTGCCGGCAGCGTTGTTTGAGCTGTTCCTCCCTTGCCTGCTTTTAAAGATATTAAGGACTGATCATCTAAGTTTTTAAATAATGTTGAAGTAATATAGTCTTTTGGAGTGACAAAACAGAATGAGCCATAATGAAGGACTGCTAAAATATCGTCTTGATATAAAAGATTCCATGGCAATTTCATCTGGTCTAAATAATTCTGAATTTTAACAATTTCTCCATTTACGTCTACTAACGGTTCATGTGTGTATCGACCCGCACATCCCATAGAATATCCTTTATTCAAATATTCTTTGATTTCGTTGTTTATTTCTTTTGACTGATTATTTTTTCCCCAATAATCTTTGTCATATAACTGATCAATCCAACAATTTCCTTTTGTTTCTTGTAATCTAAAATTTATGAAACCTACAATATCAAAAATTGCGGTGCCAATTTTTTTTAATCTTCTGCTCATCTTATTGTCCTCCTATTCCTTTGTTTTTTCTGTTTCATAACAGATTCATCTATATGAATATATTCGGCAAAATCTTATTTTTACTTAATCTGTAACCTATAAAATGTATTCCACTTTCTATTTTTCCTTATTTTTACTTTATATCTCTTTTTCGTGATATTTTATCTCCTTTTCTAAACATTATGTCTTATTTAGAAGATATTTTGTTTTGGACTACAATTTATCCAAAAACAAAAATTTCAGAAATATCAAATTGATGTAAAACCATATCTTTATCAATTTTCTGCCACATAGCAGATTTCGCTATAGCGATTCTTTTCGATGTTTTCTTATTTTTACACACTGCCAAAATATTTTGGTCCTTTGGGATCCACATATTTAACACAGCTCTAAAACGTAGAGGCGACATTGTATTTGTAGAGAATCCCTTTGGAATCCACATATTTAACACAGCTCTAAAACTATACGTAGTACGGCAGTTTATCCTTTGGAATCCATAATAAACACAAACCATTTATCTGTATTCCGAAAAATGTATTTGCAAGTATTCCAAAATCCGATAAACTTGAAATAAACGTTCTGGATCATTCTTATATCTTTCCTTGATACTCTCATATCTTTTTTGATATCCGATATAGTCTCCATCACGATTCACGCATAGATCTGCAAGCCATAAAAGTGCTTGCTTTCTACTTGGGTTCTCTATAAATCTTCCATGACAACTAATTAATTCGCAAATTTCTGCATTAAGTCCATTTCTCTTCAAGAT
>OCPW01001787.1_pt1 | contig 10822 bp, 10 predicted proteins | sample 1538761 | NCBI WGS metagenome assembly OCPW01 (sample SAMN04571724, study PRJEB22368) | human gut metagenome | biome: human gut; material: stool | host: Homo sapiens | place: Luxembourg | collected 2012-09-20
CCGCGGCCGAAGCGCTTGGTGAGCCCGCGCGTCTCGAGCATGTAACCCATGGGTTCGTCCTTTCTCTTCCGGGCGCGCGGGCCGAGTCGCCGTGCCCGCGCGCCTTACCTTTCGGGTTCACCATCCATGGTGGGGCGCGTTTCTAACGAAGCTGTAACGGCCGTTGGGCTCTTTTGGCGCCAGCCCTTCTCGACCCGTACGCCACTCATGGTATGTTTATCGCGATAATAAGGACGGAGGTGCCCGTGGCACGCAATAAGTACCCGGAGGAGACGGTCGAGAAGATCAGGGGTGACGGCCCAGCGAGTGTTATTTTGCGAGCTATGCGCATTGAAAGCGACCTTTCGTGGTATAAACTACTTGCCGGAAGCCGCGGCTTTCAGAGTACGGCTTACGTGCACGTTTAACCTCCGTGGGCGACGGGGTGCCGCAAGGCGTAGAATATCGCCCACCTGTAGGGGCCTGCAGCGATGCGGGCCCCGCTTCGTATGAAGGGGGGCGTAACCGATGAAGATCGTATCCATCTCCCAGGACTTCTTCGACCTCGTCGATGGCGACCGTGAGCTCATGCTTAAGCACAATCGCCCCTGCATCGTGGTGGTGAGGCTGCGTTTCCGCGGAAAGCGCAGGGACTTCGCCGTGCCTCTGCGTTCCAACATCGCCCCCAACGTGCCCAAAGACCAATACTTTGCACTGCCACCCCGCCCCACGACGCGCCCCGGCTGCCGCCACGGCATCCACTACATCAAGATGTTCCCCATAACCAAGGCCTACCAGCGCCGCTTTAGGACCGAGGGCTCGGCCTACTACGAGACGCTCCAGCGCATCATCGACAGCAACACCAAGCGCATTGTCTCCGAGTGCCAGACATACCTCGACCGCTACGAGCGCGAGGGAAGGCCTCGCTTTGCCGTCGACATCGACCGCATCGTGGGGCTGCTGGAGGGCGAGAAGTAGGGCACCTCGGCTCAGTCTCGAGCCATGCGGAGTCGCTCAGCATTTTTGAACGCCGAGTGTGCGTCCCAAATACTTGAGAAACAAGCTGTGAAGTGCGGTGGCGCGCCCGTGCCCGTGCGTAGCCGTCACCATTAGCGTCTACGCGGCGTCGGCTTCTTGCATGAGCTGACTCCTGCTTCATCGCTTCTCTCTGTGCCGCGAGCGCCTGCTGCGCCTTGGTGCTCATCGCTAGCCGCTTGAGGGTTTTCGCCGCCTTGCGAGCGCGTCGCTTGGGGTTCTTTGCGGGCTTGCTTGCCTCAGCCGGTTTGCCATCGAAGAACGAGAGACTGACTCCCTGAAAATAAAAGGCGCCCATGAGGATACCTACAGGCTATCTTCGAACTACTTGTTTTGGAGCAGACGGAGGAAAAATAGGGCAGAATCGCTTTCACGATTCTGCCCCGCAAACCCGAGGGTTTCTAACTAGTAACTATTATGCAGCTAAACGCCCCATTATCAATCTCGCGGGTATTTGGGTACGCACGCATTGACCGTGCCCTTGCACGCCCAATATGTGCCGTAAAAGCCGTCTTCTTCAACGTCAAAGTGAGCGCGCTTCGTTTTTGCCTCTCAAAATCTAATTTTCACGATTTGCATTTTCATCCCGTTGTCACCGACCCTTGCGAGAAACCGGAAAAAGCCGCTGACAGAAGGGTCCCTCAAATCGTTGTAGCCCAGCATATAGCCGCGACTTGTGACCTGCAGACGGCTGTCCCACGTGCCGATTTCCTTGGCGGTATCCGAAACCGCAAAATATGCCCCCACATCCTTGATTTTTGCAGTCTTAAGCCATGTTTTTGCGATCATCTTTACTGCCGTCCGATTGGCAGCATCAAAGACCAGCACACCGTCGGGAAAAGCGTCCGCCATTCCCCGCACCAGTTCCCGGACCTCCTGGGTTAGAAAGTAATAGAACACCCCGGAGGCAAAGAACACCGCCCCGCCGGAGGCATCGATTTTGCCAAACCATGCGGTGTCTTTCAGGTCGCAGGGGATATTTTGTTCCCGATCCCCGGCGGGCAGCAGCTGCTGCCGCAAGGCAATCACATCCGGGAAGTCCAGATTGTAGATCTTGCATCTACCGTTGTCGCAGGTTCTGCCGGTGTTGTCCAGCCCGCAGCCCAGATTGACCACCGCCGCATTGGGGTGGCCCTTCAGGTAATCCCGCACCTCGAAAGCAAGATCACTCTGCCGTGTGGCCACCTCCAGCGCACCAAAGCGCTGCATCAGGCTGCGGGAGTTTTTCTCTGCCTCTGAAAAGTCGTAGTCGATTTGGTCGAGCAGGCGAACCGCTGTTTCATCCCTATAAAGGTTCGGGTACAGCTCCGTACACAGCTTCCGGGAATACAGCGGGAGGATCAGCGTCTCCTGAACGGTGTTTTTCTCAATTTTACATTTCATAGGTTCCTTCCTCAGTGAATAAAAACTTTCATAATTGCCGCCGCCGCAGCCGCAATCCAGCACCTTGGCATTTGGCGCAAGTCGTAGAAATCGAAGTTCCCACCGCGCCACAGGGCTGTGGCCCAGATTCATCATGGCAACCATAAGCTATCCGCCGAGGCCCCACGGGCTTGCGGGTGTTTTCAAAGAACGACATCTGGCCCCTCCGATTTCGTGCATTCCGCATAGGTCAGCGGGAACGAGGCCTTCAGCACCGCGCTTTTCTGCACTGCCCAGCCGTTTTGACGCAGGAAACGTAGGTATTCCTCGCTTGTCCACCTGCTGTGGAGGGGGAATCCCGCCATACTCATGAAAAAGGCTTTTGCCTTGCCGGAAACCGAGTTCCCCGCGTGGGTGAAGGTTGGCGCGATGAGCACGCCGTCGTCCTTCAGCACCCGCCTGATTTCTTGCAGGGCCTTTTCCGGACGCGGCACTATGTGAAGCGCGTTGGACGCGATCACCACTTCGAAGGACTTCTGTGCATAGGGCAGGCGGAACATATCTTGTACGGAAAAGTGCAGCTTTGCGGATTGATTGCCCCGTTTCGCTTCAAGGATCATCTTTGCAGAAGCGTCCGTAGCCTCGATGTGCGTCGCCGCATTCACGATGCTCTTTGCGATAAGCCCCGTGCCGGTGGCAACCTCCAGCACGGTTTTTGCTTTCACCACCGGCCTGATCAGCTCATACATCTTCTCATACGCCGCCCGGTCCTTTCGCATGAAACGGTCGTACCGACCGGCATTCTTGTCCCAGAAGCCCTTGCGTTCGTGCATGGCTATCGCCCCCAAACAGTTAGAGCAATCTAACTATAACACACGAACCATGAAGTAAGATAAGGCTAACCTTATTTCTTGGCCAAGACGCATCTCTCCGACCCTTTGAATCGCCCCTTTTCACGCCACCCGCTACGAACTCCGGCGGAAACCAGGGAGTGATTAAAGGAGCGACCTGCGGTTTTGCGAATCAATTGAGGCATTCCCGAAATTGCGAATCAAGGGCCTAATTCGCCCAAATTGCGCACGAATCAGCCCTTAGGCGGTACGACGCGACACGCATCGACAGCACTCGGACTGGACTAGTCACTGAATGGGAATAGAAATAGAATATTTGTTCTTGTATTTCATACGGATTCGTACGGTTCCGATGGCGATTGATGGGGGCGTTTCGCAACCGCTGCACCTGCAAGCCACATGGTTTCACAATCGGGCAAAAACTCAGAAGGCTCCTCGTGAAAAACGAGGAGCCTTCCTGTTTCCTTCGGCGCGGGCGGATCGGGACCGAGCGCCGATCTAGAGGCATTCGGTCAGAATCTGGAACACCTCGCTGCGCTCCAGTTTCTTGGCGCAGCCGCCGGTGAGTACGCAGGTGTCCGCAACCTTGTGCAGCGTCTCGTCGGACGCGTCGGAGCCCATCTCGGCGAAGCTCGTGGGAAGCCCCATCTCGCCGATGAACGTCTGCAGGCGGTCGATGCCCTCGAGCGCCACCGTAAGGTCGTCTTTGCCCTTGGCGTCGACGCCCCACACCTCGCGCGCCCAGCGGGCGAACTGCGCGGGCGCCTCGGGGGCCAGGTGGCGGTAGAGCGCAGGGTGGATGACCGCGAGGCCCATTCCGTGGTTGGTGTGGGTGTACGCGCCATACTGGTGCTGGATCATGTGCGCCTGGAAGTCCGTTGACTTGCCGATCTTGAGCACGCCGTTCTCGGCCATGGCGGAGTCGTATACGAGCTCGCTGAGCGCCTCGAGGTTCTGGTCGTCGTTCGCGATGATCCGCATGTTGCGGATGACGTTACGCTGGATGGCGAGGTTGATGTCGTCGGTGACATTGCGCCCGCGCGGGCTTCCGAAATAGCTCTCCATGCAGTGCGAGAGCGTGTCGAACGCGCCGCTCATGAACTGCGCGTGCGGTACGGTGAGCGTGAGTGCCGGGTCGAGCGCCGCCCACATGGGCATCGCCCCCAGATAGGCGCCCTTCACGTGCGTCTCCTCGTTGGTGATGACGGCGCCGTTGTTCTGCTCGGCACCCGTGCCGGAGAGCGTAACGATGCAGCCCATGGGGATGAACGAACTCGGCATCTTGCCGTCGGCGTGCTCGAACGTCTCGATGTCCTCGTCAAGCATCGCCTGCGCGGAGACTACCTTGCAGCAGTCGAAGACCGATCCGCCGCCGACGGCGAGAATGAAGTCGACCTGCTCCTCGCGTGCGAGCGCGGCGCCTTCCTGGCACTTCTCGTAGGTCGGATTGGGCATGATGCCGCCGAAGTCCACCACGCGCTTGCCCGCGCTCGTGAGCTTATCGACCACGTGGCCGTAGACGCCGGTTCGTTTGACCGAGCCTCCGCCGTAGGCGAGCATCACTGTCTTGCCCATGGCACCCATCTCGGCGTCGAGTGCCTGGTCCATGGTCCCCTCGCCGAAGTAGTTCCTGACCGGGTAGTCGTACGTGAATGAGTTCATGGCAATTCCTCCTAGTAAGTTATCAGTGCGGTCTGACGCTCGTCTACAAGTTGCGCACGAGCCCGGACATCCATTCGATGGTGGCGGGGTCGTGGTGGTCGAAGAACGCGCTGCGCCCGGTGTCGAGCGCGGCGATGGCGACCATCTCGTCGTCGCCCAGCGCGAAGTCGAAGACGTCGAAGTTCTGCTCCATGCGATCGCGGTGCGTGCTCTTAGGGATGCAGACCACACCGCGCTGCAGCAGCCAGCGCAACACGACCTGGGCGACCGTCTTGCCGTGTGCCTCGCCGATGCGAGCGAGGACCTCGTTGCGGAAGAGGTCGTTTCTGCCCTCCGCAAAGGGCGCCCAGCCCTCCATGGCTACCTCCTTGCCGACCATGTACTCCTGCGCCTCGCGCTGCTGGAAGAACACGTTGCACTCGACTTGGTTCACGGCGGGGGCGATGCGGTTGAACGAGATGAGGTTTGCGAGATGATCGGGGTAGAAGTTAGCTGTGCCTATGGCGCGGATAACGCCCTGCTCGTAGAGCTCCTCCATGGCGCGCCACGCGCCGAAGACGTCGCCGAACGGCTGATGGATGAGGTAGAGGTCGACGTAGTCGAGCCCCAGCCTCTTGAGCGACGCGTCGAAGCCGCGCTTGGCCCCCTCGTAGCTCACATCCGACATCCACAGCTTGGTCGTCACGAACACCTCGTCGCGCGGCAGGCCGCTCGCACGAATGGCGGCCCCGACCGCCTCTTCGTTGCCGTAGCTCGCGGCCGTGTCGAGCAGCCGGTAGCCGACCGAGAGCGCGTCCTCCACGGCGCGCTGACATTCCGCGGCGTCCGGGATCTGATACACGCCGAAGCCGAGCTGCGGCATCCTGACGCCGTTGTTCAAGGTGATGTAGTCCATGGTGCCTTCCTTTCTCGCAACTTGACGTATCCACCATACGAGGGGCGCCGCGCCGGCGGAAGTTTCCGTTGGTGAGGGTTCTATAACGCTGGGGTGCGCACGGGGTTATAACCCGCGGGTTCAGGGCACCGCACCAAAGGGGGATTCCGTCGAGCGCTTTGCGGTCGTACGCTTGGCGATGAGGGAGCACAAGCCACCGACAGGGGATGTGCCTAACGGAGCTCGATGAACGGGCGGACGTGGACTTTGCAAACAAATGACGAATATCATAGACAGGGAGAACAGGAATGGACAAGCGCGTTTTGGGAAAGAGCGGCATCGAAGTCAGCCCGCTCGGCATGGGCTGCATGGGAATCACGCACGCGAGCGGAGACCCGATGCCCGACGACGAGGCTGTGAGCGTCGTCCGTCAGGCCCACGAGATGGGCTATACCTTCTTTGACACGGCGGAGTGCTACGTTGGCACGTGCGCTGATGGGACCGAGGCGCACAACGAGGACGTGGTGGGCAAGGCGCTCGCGCCCGTGCGCGACGAGGTTGTCATTGCCACCAAGTTCGGCGTCACGCACGCCCCGGACAAGACCATCCTCGTGGACTCGCGCCCCGAGGTTATCCGTATCTCGGTGGAGAAGAGCCTGCGCCGGCTGCGCACCGACCACATCGACCTCTACTACCAGCACCGAATCGACCCAAAGGTCGAGCCCGAGGTCGTTGCAGACACCATGGCAGACCTCATCAAGGAAGGTAAGATCCGCGCCTGGGGAATCTCCGAGGCGACGGAGGAGTACCTGCGTCGCGCCGATGCGGTGTGCCCCGTCTCCGCCGTCCAGAACCGCTACTCCATGATGGCACGCTGGAACGAATCCCTGTTCCCCGTGCTCGAGGAGCTGAACGTTGCCTTCGTGGCCTTTTCTCCCATGGCGAACGGCTTTCTGACGGGCGCGTACAGCCACAACACCAGATTCGAGGGCGCCCAAGACTACCGCGATGGCATGCCGCAGTACACAGAGGAAGGCGAAAGGCGCGCCGAGCCCCTCATGCGGTTCGTTCGCGAGCTGGCTGAGCTGCACGCGGCGACGCCCGCCCAGGTCTCCCTTTCCTGGATGCTCGAGAAGAAGCCCTATATCATTCCCATCCCGGGTAGTCGCAAGCCCGAACGACTGCTCGAGAACCTCGGTGCCGCCGAGGTCGGGCTCACCGACGATGAGGTTGCCAAGATCGACGGGCTGCTCAACGGATTCGACCTCATGGTCTTCGGCGGGCACACGGTAAGGTAGGGAGCCATGAACATTAGACCCTATGTCGTCTGTCATGTCTTTGCCGGGCTCAACGGGCGTATCGACGGCGCGTACATGCTCGACCCCGCCGCCTCGCCCGCACGCGCCGCGTACTCTCGCATGCAGGTCGAGTTCGGGGCGGACGCCGTGGCGTACGGGGCCGTGACTACGAAGGGCTTCGTCGGGTCGCGCCCCCTTGCGCTCGATACCCACGGGAGCGCGCCCAAGGGGGACTTCGTGGCGCCTCATGACGAACGATCGTTCTACGTCTCCGTCGACCCGCCGGGGAGATTGCATGGGAGTCTGCGACCTATCGTCGCGCCGGCCGTGCGGACGCGCACGTCATCGAGATCCTCACCGAGGCGGCATCGCCGGCGTATCGCGACTATCTGCGAGAGCGCGGCGTCTCATACGTGCTTGCCGGCTCGCGCGGGCTAGACCTCCCGCTCGCCCTGCGCAAGCTGCGCGAGCTTTTTGGCATCGAGCGCCTGCTCGTGTGCGGCGGCGGAAAGACGGACATGTCGTTTCTTGCCGCGGGCGTGCTTGACGAGCTGAGCCTCGTTCTCTCCCCGACGGTTTCGGGGGAGCCCGAAACGGCTTCCGTCTTCGACGAGATGCCTCGCTCAGCCGGCGGTTCGCACGTATTCTCGCTTGAGCGCGTCGAGCGCCTTGCCGGCGACGGCCTCCACCTCGTCTATCGAGTGCGGCGATGATGCCGCGCCGTTCGGTTCTGGAGGCTGCCGTGTGGTTGGCCGCTGCGGGCAGCCTTGCCGGCTGCTCGTCGGACGGGACCGCCGGGTTCGCGCGCGGCTCCGCTCCGGGCCCGGTCACGGCGGACACGCCCATCTACGACGTCATCAACAACCCTTTGCTCGATGGCTACGGACGGCTGCTCTTCCCCACAACGCTCCATCCGCCGACGGAGGATATGACGCTCGATGACCTTTCCGCTTGCCTGCCGTGGTACTCGGAAATCCATACGAGCACCACGGTCGACGTCGTCAGCTATCTGCTGTCAGAGCGCGCAGCGGAACGGACGTTCTTCTACGACATCTACACGGATGCCGAGAAGGCCGCCGACCCCTCGCTCGCCAACACGGGGCTCTTCCGCTTCGCTGCCGAGGGAGCGGGCGGCGCGTCTGCACCGTTTGCCGTGGTAAGCGCGGGCGGCGGATTCGCCTACGTCGCTGCCATGCACGACTCCTTCCCGCACTGTCTGCACCTGGCCCGTTCCGGCGTCAACGGGTTCGCGGTCATCTATCGGCCGGGCGCGCAGCTCGCCTGCGAGGACTTGGCCCGCGCCGTCTCCTTCATCTTCGAGCACGCCGACGAGCTCAGCGTGGACACGTCGGGCTATTCGCTGTGGGGCGGCTCGGCCGGTGCGCGCATGGCGGCATGGGTCGGCGGCTACGGCCCGGCCGCCTTTGGCGCGCCAGTAGGAACGCCCCAGCCCGCGGCGGCCATCATGCAGTACACCGGCATGAGCGAACTGACGGGTGCCGACCCCGCGACCTACGCCTGCGTGGGTGATCGCGACGGCATCGCGAGCTGGCGCACCATGCAGGCGCGTCTCGAAGCGCTCTCAGCAACGGGCGTGCCCACGGAGTTTCATGTTTACGAAGGCCTGAGCCACGGCTTTGGCCTGGGTGTCGACACCGTGGCAGAGGGCTGGATCGACGATGCCCTCGCGTTTTGGAAGGCGCAGCGATGAGGATGGCAAGACGTACACACCCCACGGTTATAAGCTGCCTACGAGCAGGAACTTCTCGCCGGATCTTCTCACGCCTATGGTAAAGGCGGTATCAGACAATACGTAAGGAGTGAGACGTATGATTCTCTTCATCAACGGAAGCCCCAACAAGGATGGCAACACGGCGCGCCTGGCGCGCGAGCTCATCGGCGATCGCCCGTACGAGCAGCTGAATCTTGCCGAGCACAAGGTCTACGGCTACGGCCAGAACTACGGCGACGATGACTTCGAGGACGTGCTCGCGCGCATCGAGGCGGCGTACACCCTGGTCGTGGGGTCGCCCGTCTACTGGCACAACCTCTCCGGCATGCTGCGCAACCTGCTCGACCGCTTCTACGGTCCGGTGCGCGAGGGCAGTATGAGCGGCAAGACGCTCTATTTCGTGTTCCAAGGTGGCGCGCCCACGCGCGAGATGCTCGATTGGGGCGAGTACACCATGAAGCGCTTCGCCGCGCTCTACGGCATGACCTACGGCGGCATGGTCGACAACGCGCACGAGGCAAGGGCGCTCTCGAAGAAGCTCGCGTAGTCCCGACTTGCGTAACCCAGTTCGGCGGCGGTGGGCCCGTGAAGACGGAGGCCCACCGCCCCTTTTCGTTCGCCAAGTGTATGATCGGACGGGCGCTGCGGACGACTACCTGCATGAGCAGGGCACCCAGAAACGCGAAAACATCTGAACCACAAGCAGGGTCGCAAGGACTATGTCGACCGTGCGGCGCAGCGCCCTTCTCGTCAGTCCCTTTATTCTCCGCGTCATGAGAACAGCCATCCCATGATGTCCTCGTCACGGGCAAAGAGGTAGCCGCCCGCTCCGTGCTGGCCCGCGTCCGCAGCAAAGCCCCGCTCGGTGAAGTAGCTCGTGGGCTTGACATCGAGCATGACCAGCTCGCTGATGCGCTCCTCGGAAAGCCTGCGAGCTCGATAGGCGGCGCGAATCTCCTCGTACGCCTCGCGCGCGGGTCCGGAGCCGTAATAGTCGTCGTTCTCGCCGATAGCCATATACACGGGAACCTCGGCTGTGGTGAGCGTCTCGATGTCGCCGTCCCAGCGCGAGATGGTGTGAAGCGCACGGCGGTAGAGCTCGGGGCGCGTTCCCAAGACGATGGAGATGGTCTCGCCGCCGCCCGAGCATCCGCTCAGGTACACGTGGTCCGCATCGATGCTGTAGGCGCCGAGCAGCCATTCGGTGAGCCCCACCACGTCTGACGCCGATTGCTCGTCCCAGGCGTCGAGCTGGGGCGAGGCCACGATCATGTCGGCGATGTAGTCGTTCGCCACGAAGGGGTAGTCCTCCTGAAGATTCGCCCCCACGCCCTGGAAGTAGAGCCCCTCCCAGCCGGGGCAGGCCACGTAGAGCGCATAGGGCGCGGGCCCGTCATAGGAGTCCGGCACATGGAGCGAGAAGTGCAGCGGCCTGCCCGATGGCGTCTGCAGGGCGTCGTCAACGACGAAGCCGCGGTCTGTCTGCGACCCCTCCGTGAGGACGTAGCCGCCAAGCTCACGGACATCCGCGCAGCCGACCAGGCCTTCCCCGAGTACCAGCCCGCCCGCAGCGAGCGCGGCAGCCTCGATAAAGGACCTGCGTGAAAGATGACTCACGTGCATAGTTCCTCTTTCTGAATGAACCAAGCCGAAGCCGCAGGCTTTCGGCTTGGCGAGAAGCGCATCAGCGGCCGCTGTTGGCCTCTTGCAGCTCGGCAAGGGTCACGTGCTCGTTGCGGAAGCGTGCCGCGGGATTCTTGTCGCCCGCCGCGCAGGTGATGGCGTGCGCGGGACAGGCGTGCATGCAGGCGAGGCAGGCGTTGCAGCCAAAGCCCGCCTGCGCGTTACGGACAGCCTTGCCGCCCTCGAGTGCGATGCAACCAGTCGGGCACACCTTTGCGCACGCCCCACATCCCACGCACTTCTCGGAATCAACGGTCAGGAATCCGCCCAGCATCGCCGGCTCGAAGCGCAAGCCCCGGCTCATGAACTGCTCGTGGGCAGCGCGATCCTCGTCGGTCACCGGCTC
>OCPW01001788.1_pt1 | contig 10817 bp, 10 predicted proteins | sample 1538761 | NCBI WGS metagenome assembly OCPW01 (sample SAMN04571724, study PRJEB22368) | human gut metagenome | biome: human gut; material: stool | host: Homo sapiens | place: Luxembourg | collected 2012-09-20
TCTGATTCGGATAATATCTATAATCAGCAAATATCTTGATACCGTCTTTATAGAAATATTCATGGATAGCCGCCGCACATCCTGAACTTCTGCTTTCGCCATATTCACATTGACAGATGATATCTTTTCCTTCTTTTTTTGCATTGAAAATAAATTCTGCAAGATCATCTACTTCTGGAAAATATGTCTCGTAAGTCAAATGATATTTCGGCAATACTGCCAGATCAATGTCATGCAGTGCTGCCTGAAATACACAATTCGTTTTCGCCGAATAGTCTACCGGCCTGTATTCCGCATCACGGAATTTTCCTGGCGGATCATAGAAACTGATTACCACTGCATTTTCCGGAAAATCTTTTTCTAATAATTTTTCTATTGATTTTCTTGAATAAATGGATATTTTCAACTTTTTCACTCCAATCTGTGCTTGATAAATAATAGGATATATGATTGTATGGGGTAAAAATGGCTCATTTCTGATCATATAAAAAACAGTGCTGAAACACTGTTTTTCCATCTTATTTTTCTCCGATTAAATCTCTGATTCTATTTAATCTATCTTTCAACACTTGATTCAATGAATCCTTTATATCATATTTTTCTAATTTATTTTTTTCATATTCCTTTTCATCTTCACTTTCTTCCATTGTTTTTATAAAAGCCTCCGCTGCCATAATCTTTTGCATCTTAGGCCAGACAATAAAATCCAATTGCAATGGGTAAATTTCTCTTTTTACTTCTTTTTCATTATATTCTTCGCAATATTTCTTTATAACATCTCTGTAAAATTCATATGGATACCTAATCATTTCCTCTGTCTCGTTTTCTGATAATGTTTTGATTGAACTCCATGAACCTATAGACTCTGCTTTTAACAGCAATTTTTCACCATCTACTTTTTTAAAAAGCTTATCTGGCAATTTAGTGAAATAGTCCTTGTCAAAAAAATCTTCTTCTTTAAAGCACCTTTTAAACCATTCTAAACTAAAACTATCCAAAGGCATATGACAAGCTTTAAAACGCTCTCTCATTTTATCATCAAGTTTACAGCAATATAAATATTTAAATGCCATGTTTACAATCTTTTGTGCTTGACCATATGACACCATTACTCCGTTTTTCTTAAAATTTTCATGTAAACTTTTACATAATTCCACATGTTTCTCATTAAAATCTATTGAATTATCTTTTGTTAAATATTCCCTTATCTGATATGCACACCCACTCGGTTTTTCCCCTTCGCAAATTTTTTTTATCTTCTCTCTTTTATCAACATCATTTTTACATTTCTTAACCTTCGACTCCGATGACCATTTAAAAGTCCTACATGCATCAAGATAACCTTGATATAATGCATCAACATAAACCCTTATATCTTTCTTCATAAGAGGTTTTTCATCAAGCCATTTTTTATAATCTGCCCTTATTACATCTTTAAAATTTTCTACTTCTTTTTCAATCTCCATCTTCTGCATCTCCTTCCACAACTCTCACAAGTTCTCCCCACACTTTCACCATCGCATATGTATCCAGCTCGCAATACTTCAACAAATTATGCCTTGCCTTCTTCTGTTCCTCCGCAGGCATATCTTTTATCCTCGGAAATATCGTCATTGCCTCTGAGCCATTGTGCACACCTTCCAGATTATGATAATTCAATTCCGGATCATCCGGAAATATCGCCGGCAGGACACTTTTAATTGAAAATGATCCTCCCATCGCCCGGTTATAATAATGACCTGCCTGAAATGGATCCAGTAAATCTTTGATATTCTCTTTGATATTTAATAAATGCTCAGATAAATCCGGGAACATTCCCGCCAATTCTTTAATTCTGCTGCATTCAAACGACTTATTGTACGCCGTTACACACACATTCATCGGAATATCCCTACACAAAGCTTCTGCAATTGCCTGCAATGGATTTTCTCCTGATTCTGCCAGAAATTCTTTATGTAATAACGGTCCACCTGCAGACTTTATATAATGTAATGAGTACTGGAATGGTATCTGCTGATATGGCTTTGTTCCTGGGAACAACGGTATCACTGGTTGCATGGTCTCAAAATCCAGAAAGTACAACGGATAAGACAATGTACTTAAAAATTCCCGGATTCCATCAATATTTACATATGTACCTTTGTCTTCTAACGCAAATTCTATCTGCCTTAATTGCTTTTCATTCTTAATCTTTCCACAGTCTTTTAATTGTCTATAATCAGAATTCCCTTCCCGATAATACTCTAATTTCTTTTTCAACGGCATCCGATATAAGTCAAATACGGACGGAGTTGGTAATTCTTTTGCACAATATTCCCAATACGGACATCCATATGGATCTTTACAGTATAATCCCAGTTCCCGCTCCGGCTCATTCTCTGATTCCAACAATGTATCTTCCTGTAATAAATTCTTCTCTACTTCCCCAATCTCATTTCTCACAAATTCAGACACATCCGTAATTTGAAACAGCCTTTCCAAATCCAATTTTCCATCATATACATAATCGTTATTAATGGAAACTATGTACGTTCCTGTAATCCGCACTCCGCAATGTTCCAGTACGTACTTCTGATAAGCAACGTCTGCCACATATACCGCTTTCATATTTTTCTCATTTACCGTCGAACTTTTTACTTCATATATTGCCCATCCGTCATTTTCTCTTTTCAAAATATCTACCGCACAATAGCACCCCTGATAGGAAAATGATGCTTCACATATGACAGATGTCTCGTGTTCTATTTCCACTTGTGTCCGGTCTGTCATTGCAGGTAAATTTAATTGTCCATTAACAGTCTCTGTTACATCTACCGGCTTTCCAAATAATTCTCTTGCCAGCTTCCCTACTTCTGTTCCCGCTTCCATTCTGGAATCATCTGTGGCATCTTCGGCTTTCTCTTCCGGCTTGTATTTATCCATCCACAACATCTTCGGACATTGCCACAATCTGCAATATTTCGACTTTGAAAAATGATTCTTCATCTCTTATGCCTTTCTTTTAATCTTCATATGCTTCCCACGCTTTTTTCAAGTCATCCCTTAATTTATCTCTTAATCTCTTCGGCTGCAATATCACCACATCCGGCGCATAATTTTTTGCGAACTGCTCCGCTGCACGTTCATTTACATGCACGCTCACCGATACATGCGTATCCGTTTCTTCTGAAAAATTCACCCCTTTTCCAAATAAATCAATCACATCGGATATCATTGCTTTTACGATTCTAAATTTAACAAACGCATTTTCACTGGAATACATATACACATGCTCTTTCATATATTCATTCAGATTCATTGGCTGATGTCCGGACCATTTCAAAGTTTCAAATGGCTTACCTTTTTCCTCAAGAATCTGTATGTTTCGAATCCTGTCTACACGGTAATTCGAGATATCATCATATTTATCATAGTTGCAGATCAGATAATACTTTCCCTCCTGTGCAGCCATTTGATACGGTGTAACAACATATTCCCGTACACTTCCATCTTCCCGCTTTTTCAAATGCATCTTCTTATCCGTATGATACTCTGCATATTCAAATAACACTTTCTGCTTTTTGCGAATGGCTTCATCCAATATACTAATATTATAAAACACCTGCTTATTGTCCGTCCGGTCAACCGGCAACGGATAAATGTATTGCGAGCGTGATTTAAAATATATATTAGATAATGATTCTAATTTTGTAATCAATTTTTTTGCCTGGCTATAGGGTATATGCTTTGAAAATAATAGGCTGTCTATTAATAGACGCAATTCTTCATTCGTGAATTTCTGCTTCAAATAAAAATCTGTCCATAACAAATCGTCTTCCGGGATTCCTTTATCCTCCAAATCTAAGCTATCTTCGTCTGATACTACACTCTTTTTTCTGAAAATTTCTTTCCGTGATACTTCTCGATATTCAATACTGCTGCCATATTCAATCAGATTTAAGAGATTTCTCTTTATAGCTTTCCGGTCAACCGGCATTTCATACTCTTTTTTCAAGATATCCTGTATTTCTTTCTGGCTCAGCCTATGTTCTTCATCCGTATATTTCTGTAAGATATCTAAAATATACAAAATCAACAATTTTTTTGGATGTATATCACTCATATTTTTTGCTCTCCGTTCTGCGCAGTTCATATAGTATCATTGTATGCCTACATTTCACAGATTTCAACGGGCATAAAAACGAACAGCAAAATATCATTCAACATCTCATCTCTTGTACATAATTTTCGACTCTATAATTTTGTATAATCCGGCATAACAAGAAATCCGTTTTTATCGTATTGAATTTTATTATTTCCTTCATAAGTATCTATCCATGTCTGAACAGCGGTTTCATATCCTGTCGCCGCTTTAATATTACTGTTATCAATAATTGATGCAATCCAATTTCCATTACATTCCCTCGTCAATATATAGATTAGTTCTTCCTTTTGTTTTGTTGACAACCTTTTAGAATTCTTTTCTGGAACATACTCCGGTTTATCCAATCGAATAAATGCACAATTCTTCAGATTCCATGTATTATCTAAAAATACATGCAGATATGGTACTGCTGTCTTCGTATCATGCTGCTCTACTGCAACCTTAATACTTAACTTTTTACATAGCCTTGGATTTATAAGTGCCAAACAAAGATTGTCCTGCTCACCTTTTGTATTATTCCACATTTATCATTCCTCCACTACGAATTTTTACTAACTATATCTTAATGGATCTAATGGGGCAAAAAAGGTACACAGCTTGTGTTATTACTCATTCCAAATTTCTTTCATTTTCCCTCATGATCATGAGGATTTTTTCGTTCAAATTGTGTGATTATATGCAAAAAGCGTAGGATTTTTCTCCCACGCCTTTATCTATTATTATTTCAACTATTCCGATCCGATCTTCCAAAGGTGTAAATAAGGTGTAAATTCTACGTTTCCATCCAAGAAACCCAATAAAGTCAAGGCTTTTTCCCCCGTTCCTTAAACACTGCCGTGGCAAACAAAGAGTACGCGTATACTCATAAAAACTCCTTTCTAAAAGCGCTGTTCTGCTGCCATTTGCAGCATTTTGCGCGGTGTTAGTTTTTCTTTATGTATTGGTCATTTCTGTACATAAAATGCAAATCTTAGCAAAATTTTGCAAGATGTGTACATCAATCGTAGTAGAAACGGAGTAAAAAAATGGATGGGTTACTACTAGCACAGAGATTTAACCTCTCCCAGTATGTAGCATAAAAGCTTAAATAATAGCTCCCATAAATTTTTCTCTCCATTCAATATCAAAGTTTATCTTGTCAACCTCGAATAGTTTATGTACCTTTGATATGATTTCATCGTACTCTGATGACTTATCTATCAATGAAGACAATTCGTCTGTGTTAACAGGCATGATAACAACATTATCCGTAAACTTATCTTTATCATTAGAAGACTGAAGTGGCACTGCAGCAACAGCTTTCCAAATATTAATGGTATTGTAATCAAAGCTATCCGCAATGAAGAATGATGTCACTTCCCTACCCGTGTTAGCAGTTTCCTCCTCGACTTTCAAATTAATAGAATGTCTAAGCACAGGTTCCCATTCTCCACGTTTTTGACTACTTGCATTCATCAATGTGGCTTCTAGCATAATAACCTTATCAGCCTCATATATTACAATATCACCTTGTCCTCCACCAGCATGTACTAAAGGTTCAAAGTTTGCGGACAACGTCAAATTATAACTACTCAGAATATCAACTCTTTTTCCCGAAAAATAGTACCAGGCAATACCAACGACATACTCATAGATAGTTGGAACTGTTGCATCCGGACTAACTATGTCTTTAATAAGCTTATCATTACTTCGATTACTAAATAGTCCAAGAATTTCCTTAACCTTCTCTGCAGGATAATTCTTATCTATAAATTCAGCAAACTCCTTTCTTCGTTTATCTGCAACTATAACTGGAATCTCTTCAATAGTTGCACCCGGAAATTCTTTTTGAATATTATCTTCAACTTGTTTAGTTTCTTCTTCATAATATTCCAGTATTTGTGACAAAGAAGTTACATCACAATAAAAACTGTTTATTCCTTCTTCGTATTCTGCATAACAATCATAATATGAATGCAACTCTTCGCTTATACTTCCAGCTATTCTATTTTTAATTATTTCTTCCTCAAATATGCATGCACACAATTCTCGGTAGGCTAATTCAACAAACCCATTATCAAAACTAATAATACCGGTTGCTTTAAAAATACGTTTTGTAGTATCTGAATACTCACGAATTTGATCAAGTATCTTTGACAATGAAAACTGTTTAAAAATATAAATATTTAAATTTCCTTCAAACATTTTCTTGTATTGCTTATCAAATTCAATTGTTGTCGGCCTATCTCCCGTTTTTTGTGTAAAAATATTCTGACCACACCCAAATGCCTTATTAAGCATTGCCTTGTTATTTTCAAAAAATGTAAGCAATTTATCTATTGTTGCAGAGGATGGATTCTCTAAATAATCAAATAGAAGATTATAATACACCCAGTATATATCAACTCCAGCATTACTTTTTCTATTTTTATAATTGTCTCGAAATACAGTTTCTGATACTCTTTCATTTGTATGTATCTCTGCCGGAATATCAATCGAAACACCAGAAACAATATCACCTTCTCTATAATTTAAAACATATTGTTCGATATCCGAAAAATCCGAATACGGACTTAACCCCTGAACAAGCTCAGAAAACTCATTTTCCGACAACCTATGGCGTTTTAATAACGCAAAAATAGCCAAATTAAATGGTGAATAGTATCTTTCTCCTTCAGTATCAAATAATCGCAATTTCATTAACTGACGCAAATAAACTATATTAACTCCATCTATCGGGAGCATAGTTTCTAAATCATCTTTTCTCAGCTTTTTCAAATCAAGAAGAAGCTCTCCAACAGGCGAAATTTCTCTACCTTCATCTGTGAATCCCAATTTCACCAAATTACTTGTATAATGCCTAGCTCTATCTTCTATTCCTAAATCAAATTGCTTAACAAGACTTTGAAACATAAAACTATTCTTTTGAATCCATTCCATATCTTGAGTTTGAACGGCTGTTGCGAAATCTTTATTTCTTTCCAGTGTTTCAGCAAGTTTATCATATGGTCCATGCTTCCCAAAAACCTCAGGTGATAATTCTATAGCCTGTCTATAAAACTCGTACTGCGCCAAGCTCTCCGGCATAGAGGCCCAATTCATTTTTTGCTCGTTCTGAATATCATCTAAGATTGTTAAATAACCTTGCAAAGCATTGATTACATCATTTCTTCTTCCATTTGTATCCATCAGATTAAAAATCTGACCTTCTTTTATTCTCATATTAGCCTCCTAATAATTTACAACAAGAATTTCCCTAGTTTTTTGTTCCTTATTTTGTCTCTGATAATTTGCATTATTATATGAATAATTCAAATCTACCATTTTGTAGTTTGGTCTAGATTCAATCCATTTTCTCAACAAAACATTTTCTCTTCCCTTGGATTCCAAAACATTAGATAATGCAAATTTAATCCCTCTTTGTGATAAATCATCGAGCTTTTGAAGTAAATCCTCTTCGTCAACTTCTGACCACCCCCCTTGCTCATTATAAGCAGCGCAAGTAATTAAATATGGTGGGTCAACATACACAAAATCTTTATCCGTAAGTTTATCAATTTCTATCTCTCTAAAATCACTATGTATAAATGTAGCATTTTGATTTTGAAGCAATTCTATAAAGTTTTCAACTTTACTATGCATTTTCTGATTGAAATCTCTTTTGCCCGGTGGTAAATTAAATTCTCCATTTCTATTGAATCTTATTTGATTATTAAATGCATATACAATAAGTACATACAACATAACATAATAATCAACATTTCTTTCTTTCAATGCGTTAAAATCCGCTCTAAGCTTCATGTATTTATCCCTATTATATACCCCCAATCCATCTGAACTATTACAGTTATAGAAATCATACCCATATAGTTTTACATCCGATAGACCATATCTTTTTATTACAGTTTCTATTTTTTCTATAAAGCTTGCTGAATCTAAAGTCTGCATAACAGAATAGAGATTAATCAATGGCTCACAGCTATCATTATAAACATATTTTTTTGCGCAAACATTAATTCCGACATTGCAACCACCACAAAACAAATCGACAAAACAATTTATATCTTTAGGAAAAAGTGGCAGAATTTGTGGCAACAACTTGTATTTTCCGCCAGTATAATTTAATGGCGATTGAATCATTTTATTCCTCCTCATTACATATGCATAAAAATAATCTCTCTTGATTATCTTCTATATCAGATTTCCCAGTTGTAAAAGCTTTATATTCCTCAGAGAATACCTTTACTTTTCCTTTAGCACAAAGGATTCTGAAGATATCATCATCTGATATCCTTGCATTAGAACGATCATTCCCTTTTTTTGCCATATTATTATAAGACAGCACAATATACCTACACTTCAATTGCTTAATTAAATCATCGAAAGCTTCTGCTGCACTTTTGGTACAATATTTACTCTTCAATGCCGTCCTATCCATTTTCTTTGCAACGCCAAAGACTTCTGGCTTTTCCCATCTGGCTACATTCTCAAGCAAATGATATGCATCGCAATACTGCCTTGAATTATATGGTGGATCAATATATACTAAATCAGCAACAATTTTACCCGCTAAATCATTCGAATCTATATTGTAACACTTATTCTTTTTATTATTCGTTATACTCGCTTCCGGTAACAATAATTCTAAATGCATATCAAATTCTACACCTTGACGGTACGCATCGTAATGTCCGCAAGTCTTCGCTATTTTATCCATCGCATAGAGAAGTGAAGTTATCAATAATGCCCTTTCCCTCTCGTTTATTTCTTTGTTTGCATATTTAGTCTCTATATCCTCTCGGATATATCCAATTTTCGAACAATCATCATGACTGAAATATGTATTAGAAAAATTTATGGTCATATAATTCTCTTCATTAATTACCATAGCGTTATACTCATCAATTATGGTTTCTATTTTTTTTCTACTATACTTTCGTGGTGAAAACCATGCAAAGTTAGAAATATAATTACTGTACAAAATATCGTTAGTTATCAACTGCTTGTCCTGAAAAGCTGAGGCAACTGCACCAGTCCCCGAAAAAATATCTACAACAATTTCAATATCTGTACACTCTGAATCGACAACCTTTTTAATAAATGGTAAAAGTTTATATTTATTTCCAAGGTACCTTCTATTATTTATATTTGTAGACTTAGCCATTTGTACTACCTCTTTCAATATTAAGATCTACCGAAAATTCAACATTATTCTTTTCGCAGTATTCTTTTATAGTGCGTAAAGCTTTATATGTTGGCTGTGTTTTCCCCGTTTCCCAACGATTAACAGTTGCGAAAGAAACACCTAGTTCCTTTGCAAATGCCTCTTGACTAAGTAAACGCTCTTGTCTTAAATTTTTTATTTTCTCTGAAAAACCCATGTTTTCACCTCAAAAAGATCAATAATAAACAATTAAAAGCTATAGCAAAATTATAACATTCTTATAACATATTATCAACAAGAAAAAGCCACATTCCCCGGCACATTTCTTCCTAGGTTTTATGGCCTAATTATCCATTTATGTGTTTAAGTAGTCCAAATTGTAGAATTCATGCGGTTATTCGCCACATTGCACCCTACTATGTCCAATCTTGCAGAATCATGTTTTACAGTAAATTTGAAATTCTATGACCATATGTTGAAGCAGGCATTTTCGCACCTGCTTCAACATATGGTCAACTATTTTTTACTCGTCCGTATAAAAACCGTAGTCCCTTTCCTATCACCTCACCACGATTTGCCCTGCTTTATCGCACTTTATCGCCGCATATAGCTGTACTCAAACCGCCGGATTGATATTATATCTTACTGCTAATTTTTTCAGTTGTCCAGAAATGCCACGAGTGGTAATACGCTCGCCATACTTGTTCAAAAAAAAGAAGCCGCTTTCTTGTTGCTGATATGCTACCCTCATATAGGACAATGAAATATAAAAACGTACCAAATAATCTTAATACTATTAATTGCCTCAAAAATTTTAGCTAGTACACCCTTGGGTCGTTTGTTTTTTCTTGTAAACTGAGCAATATACTCGATGCTTTCAATTAAGTTTCTTGAGTCAATGCTCTTCTCTTTATATGCATCTAAATGCTTAATGAGAGCTGGCATAGTGTCATCTTGTACATATTTAGAAATCAATGAAAATAATTCTGTGAATATTGGCTTCCCTTCGTACTCCAATTCATACTTTTGGTGTTCCAGATTAATTTCATCGTCACGATTGCTGCAATAATAAAGTGCAGACAAAAGCCAAATGGCAGTGAGTCTTTGTTGTCCATCAACCAATTCCCACTGTTCCCCACGGCCCTTGACAATAACTGGTTGAAGACAATAGTAATCATCATCTTCACGCTTGTTATCATCAGAAAAATCATATAAATCTTCGAGTAATTCACGAACCTGCACAGTTGTCCATCTATATCCTCTCTGATAAGATGGAATAAAAAACTGAAGGCCAAACAACTCGCTTATGGATTTCAGCTCAACTGTAGCCATAATATACACCTCCTCACATAATTTTTATCATTATTTTTCTCACTTAATATATTCATATGCATTTTTATACTGTCTAACTGTCTTGTAAAAGTAATTTGTCCAACTGATTTGTGTCACAATACATAAAACACCCCATAAATAAGAAAGTCCCACCGGGTTGCGCATGAAAAATCAGAGGCGTGGTGGGTTCTGTTAATA
>OCPW01001798.1_pt1 | contig 10729 bp, 10 predicted proteins | sample 1538761 | NCBI WGS metagenome assembly OCPW01 (sample SAMN04571724, study PRJEB22368) | human gut metagenome | biome: human gut; material: stool | host: Homo sapiens | place: Luxembourg | collected 2012-09-20
ATTTTTTTGTCGTGGGCTTGACATACGGGTGTCTAAGTCCGTGAATGGAAATCTCCGATATCCCACAGGCTTTACAGTGTCTGGTGAGAGCATCATTGACGGTTGAATTATAAATCTTTTCCTCTCCTACAAATATAGGCTCGTCCTCCGGCAACCCTTTTACCAGCTCAGAAAACTTTACTACTATCTGCCAGTCAATCTGAATCTTTCTCACAGATGACTTATTCTTCGTTGGTAGAAAACCGCCTTTACCCTTATAATCCCACGTCTTACTTATAGAAAGTGTTTGTCTTCCAAAATCAAAATCCTTCGGTGTGATGGCAAGCGCCTCTGAGAAACGCATCCCTGTCTTTGCCACAAGCAAAATAAAACAGTCCCAGTTCGGCTCTTCCTTTATATCAAGATCAGCTATCAAAGTATGCAACTCAAACTGATTGAGATATTTAATTTTTTTCTCACGTGGTGTCTTACCCTTGATGATAGCCTTTCTGGTCGGATCACGCTCTATCAGCCCCTCATCCACCGCGTCCATTACCGCACCCTTTAGCTGATGATGGAAGTCAAGGGTTGTCTGTCTCTCATGCTCCTTTGCGTAATCATTTAGTATCTTCTGATACGCGGTCCTTGTCAGCTCACAAACCTTAAGCTCCGGAGCCAGCTTCTCCACCCACTTTTGAGTCATCCTGTACTTTGCCATAGTGGCTTCACGAATTGCATCTTTCTTATACACTTCTATCCACTGTGCGTAATAGTTGTAAAATAATGCATCCTTGCTCATATCCTCTAGCATACGCTACCTCCTTTATTAGTACTGCTTACGCTGATGTAACCATAATTAGGCTTGCTTTGTTTGAGGTTGGTTTATGTTTGATTCATTGTCAAATTTATGGTAACCATTGTATAGATACGATGTTACTTACGATAAAAAACAGTTTATAAAAGCGTGTTCAGATGTAATTTGTGCTGGCGCTGGTGAAGAGTGATGATATTATCAAGCTTATTGAGAAATGCTCCAATCTGCTTTTGTTCCTTCACTGACGGCACTAAAAATGTTTCATTTAGAAAGTCATTAGTGACCAAGTCATGCATCATTGTTGACGCTTTTGTGCTTCTAGCAAGAATGCGCTGCATTAATGTTTCATTATTGATTGCATACTTCCAAAAATATAAATCATATTCTTGAATAGGTCTGAAAACAGCAAAAATATGAGAAACTATACCGTTTCCTATATCATTTTCAACAAACCTGCCATATCGAAACTCTTTACTCTGATGACCTTCAAATGCTATATCCCCTAATTTAAATGTATAATATGTTTTGAGATATTCCGTAGTAGAAACCTTAACATCATTCTTGAACTGCATGGTCGCTACAGTGATGTTTTTATCCATTCCTATGCTACCATCATTCTTTTCACTTGACCTAGCATACAATTCAGAAAACTTACGCTGTTCCCAATCGTTTTCTGCATTTATAATTTTTTATTGGCTTACGATGAGATATAGTAGAAACTGATTTTTTTATAAAAATCTGTCTGGCGCTGGTGAAGAGTGATGAGGTTATCGAGGTTGCAAAAATAGCTCGCAATCACTTTCTGTTCTTCATATTTTGGAATATCAACTACAAATTCCTGCATATCAGATGCAAGGATATGTTTTATGGTATTACCAGTAGTAATGTTCTCAATTTGCTTTTTGGCTTTATCAGTCTGATATTCATAATTCAAAAAGTAAGGTTCAATTTCTTCTTTGGGATTTCTGAACATGATTAAGGCATGAGCTGCTGTATTGTCCAATTCTTCAGGGATTACAGCTGCATGTCCAACATGCCCTGACTGAACCATAACCATATCTCCGGTATGTAGCCATTTATCTTTTTGCTTTTCATAAAATTCATCATTTATGAAAATTTCAGCGTTATGATTTATCTGTCCGTCTTTTACATTGTTAGATTCCAAATAAAAATGTCCATGTTCTGCATAGTACGGAGTAGCTGTTCCTACGAATGCATTTCCAATCGAACCATATATATCCCCCAGCTTACGCTGTTCCCAAACTGTTGGTTTTATTCACCATATCCAAATAGACTTACGCTAATAACGAGTGATGCCACTATTCATCACTTATAATATAAAAGACGTGAGTAATTACCACACGCCTAAAAATAATTAAAAGCACGGATGTATGCTCTTAAAAGTAATCAGAATTTTATCTTTCATATTTTATATTCCATCTCTCACCATCATAAGTGCAAATCCAAGCAAATTCTTTCCTCTCCACTTTTCTATTTCTAATCTTTTAGGATCTGTCATTGACAATCCAATCCCCCATATGCAGTCCCTCACAGCACATTCCGCTAAAACCGCATCACCTGTAGCCTTTAGTCTTGATTTCAATTCAGGATTTTGAAATTTTTCACAAATTCCTTTGTAAACAACAATCTGTCGCTTTCCATTCCAGATTGTTTCATTATAATTTGAAACCTTTCTTCCCAAAGCCTTAATTTGTGCAACATCTATAGTTTCAAGAATCTTCTCCGCTATTTTTGTATCACCAAAACAATTTGCTTTTTGATACATCATGTACTGTTCCATTGACGAAAATCTTATTCCATCACATTCAAACTCACTTAAATACCAGTTACTAAGGTATCCATTTTCCTCATTTGGATTATGAAAACAAACTATATTCATTTATACTTTACCTACCTTTTTTACCGCCAAATCAAGCTCTAAATCATGAAGTCCACAATAAGCCTTCCTTAGAAAATCGACCGGTACTTTATTTATTACCTCTGCGCTTGGAATATCATAATACCACTGATAATAAGCATAAAATTCACCAATCCAATCAGGCATAAATCCTTCGATTGCTTTCCCCTGCTTTAACTTATATTTTTCTGTGTCTAAAAAGTATTTCCACAGTTCTTTTGCATCCATAGTATTAACATAAGCCATCGCATCATCAATATTTTTTCTGGTTTTACTTTTCATATACGTATTTATAAAATCTTCTGTATCACTATCAGGATAAGACTGTGCCACAAAATCAAATAATTTTCCCTGATTTTCCACCACGTCACCTAGATACGCTTCTGAATATGCTCCCATTTTCTCACCTCTAAAACAATGTACTAAAAACATTCGTAACCTTATTTGCATCTGAATCTACTAAATTACGCATTTTTTTTCTTGCTTCAATATCTCTTTGATTATACTTATTGTTAAATTCATTGTATTCAACTTGAAGTAAATCACTTTCTATCTCGCGTAAATTTGCATATGCTTTTTCTGTCTTAATACAATACTGAATCCCCAATCCGCCTAACGAAAGCAATTCTTCAAGAATATCTATATCAATATTATCTCTAACAAATTCTTTTGCAATGTAAAAATATGATGCATTTGCACGCCATCCCTTTATCACATCATATGCATCGGTATCAATACCATATTTATCAATAAACTTTGCAGCAAGCATCCTATAACGCTTGGAATCCGCAGCATCGCGATGTTTCATAAGCTCTGCAAGCCACGATAAAACATCCTTCTCCTGAAAATCAAAAATTTTTAGTTCCTCTGTATTTAACACATACTTATGAACCCATCCATTCTGTTCATTAGGTCTGCAAACAGCCCATTCTTTTGCTAAATCAATGTTTTCCGTCAGATAAAATCCACGACCATAATCATGTTTATCGTCTCCGCCACCAAATATTGGTGTTACTATTTTATTAGGGGAACCATGGTATAAAATTATTGTATCCATTTTAATTACCTGTGGCATTTTTAAACCTCCCTTCATTCAAGAAATCAATAATCAAATTGATATTGTAATTTGATAATTTAACATCATAAACAAATACCTCATGATTCTAACCTCAAATGATTATATAAACATATTTTGTAACATATATTTTTTCATTTTCTTAAGTTCATCGCACTGGCGCTGGTGAAGAGTGATGAGGTGGTCAAGATTGGTAAAATACTCACCTATCTTCTTCTGCTCTAAGTCTGATGGGACTAGAATAAGTTGCTCATCCAAGTCTGATTTACTTAAATTACCAATAGCACCATTTCCACCAGTAACGTAAATATTGATAAATCTTATGTACCAAGAGGAATTCATTGACGCATTGATAAAATCGTAATTCTTTGTTATCCCTAAAAGCATAAACCCACCATGAACTGCTGATTCATCAGGAATTCCCTTAATAAGAGCATGCTTTCCTACCAATCTCGAAGAACCATTTGCAGATGTAATCAAAATATCATTTTGTTTTACGGTATCAATATTTACTGTTTTAGGATTAACAAAAACATCATCATTACCACATACAAACGTGTCTTCATTTATATTTGAAGAACGAAGAACTCTAACCCCGGTCTCTTGTACATCCGATGGCTTATAAGTCAATCCCCTTCGTACTTGAACAACATCCCCAAACTTACGCTGTTCCCAATCGTGAGTGAATCCATTAAATCTAATCTCTGGAACTTTTGCTCCATTTTGTGGAAACATTTTTTGAAGCATATATTTTTTCAAATTTTTTGTCTGTTCACACTTTCGCTGGTGAAGAGTGATGAGGTGGTCTAAACAATCCAGATAGTCTCCTATTTTTCGTTGTTCTTCAATTGATGTATACGGGATTTCAATAGTTTTCATCCCATCAATATCTATGCTTCTGCCGTCTCTTATTCCGTACACATGTGACACTAATTTATGCTTTATAAATTCATAAGATCGGAAGTACGGATAATAAAATCTTGAATCTGCCATGTCACTGTGAAATGTATGATATGCAGGGCTTATAATGCCATCTAATGATGATTTTTCTAAGCCTCCTTCAAAGGAACGAAGATGTACAATGAAATCGTCTTTTCTCACCATTTTATAGTTAGATAAATTGGATGTATCATACATTAAATTTCTATCAGAGTCTTCCCTTTTTACTGTTCCACCACCCTGAATTATAGTTAAAGCTGATAACTCGGTATGGTTCTTTTCAGAGTATTCTTTGAACACGTCTCCCAACTTACGCTGTTCCCAATCCTTAGTAAACCCTTTAAATCTAATCTTTGGATTTTCCATACAAATCACCCCTCAATCATATCAATATAACGATTCAACGATGCCATTATATTTTCATCAGATGATGTCAGGTCTTTTAGCAGATTCACAAACTCACCTTCGACCTTTCCTATCTCGTCATCAGTTTTTTTCATATCCTCGAGCAGACCATTTATATCAACTTCCTCTTCCTTTTCAAAATTGTCTACATATCGCGGTATGTTTAGGTTGAAATCATTCTTTTCAATATCATCAAAGCTTGCCAGATAGGATTCTTTGTCTACGGTTTCCCTTCTGTTATACAAATCCATAACTTCATCAATATGCTCATCCGACATTTCGTTTTGCTTTTTGCCCTTAATGAACTTCTTTGACGCATCAATAAACAGTACATCTCTGCCATCTCTATGCTTTTTAAGTACAACAATGCATGTAGGAATAGACGTATTATAAAATAAATTAGCCGGCAATCCTATAACCGCATATATGTTTCCTGAACGAAGGAGCTTTTCTCTTATTTTTCCCTCTGCTGCACCTCTGAAAAGCACTCCATGTGGCAAAACGATGGCCATTGTTCCATTGCTTTTCAGATGATAAAGTCCATGAAGCAAAAATGCATAATCAGCCTTTGATTTTGGCGCCAAAACACCATATTCTGAAAATCTTTCGTCCTGTAAAAATCCTGATGCAGCACTCCATTTTGCAGAATACGGCGGATTCATAAGTACCATGTGAAAGTCAGTTTCCTCACCAGTTGGCCAGTCTGCATCAAGAGTATCTCCATGATGCAGATTCTGATTCTCCGCAGCTACATCATGCAGGAACATATTCATCCTCGCCAGATTATATGTAGACATGTTCAGTTCCTGTCCATAATACTTTATATAGTTTGTATCACCTTTATAGTATCTCTTTGCGTTAAGAAGCAGCGAACCTGAGCCCATACATGGATCATAGATTGACAAACCTTTCACATTCTCCTGTCCTGTTATTGCTATTCTAGTAAGAATTTTTGATACTGCCTGTGGTGTATAGAATTCTCCCGCCTTCTTACCGGTCTCTGACGCAAACTGTCCTATCAGATATTCATATGCATCTCCAAGTATTTCACCATCGGAATTGAGCAAATCCGCCTGGTCTATTACCTTTATCAGTTCTGCAATTGTATCACTTTGTTTCTGGTCTCCCGCTCCAAGCCTGCTTGAATACAAATCAATGTCAGAAAACAAATCCACAAACAACTCTCCGCTCTGCTCAATATTATTGAACGCTTTCTGTAATTGCTCACGATTAAAGCAATTATTCCTTGCATCCTCTGCAAAACATGTATATGTAAGCTCAGGCTCAATTACATATTTACGATCCTGCTTTAATTCATCAAGCAAATCATTAGCATATTCACCCTTCAACTCATTTTTATATGCCTCGAGTGCCACCTTGAGCGATTCCGGTTTCTCATCATTTATCAAATCATATACTCTTATCAAAAATGAATCTGATAGGTATTTATAGAATACAATTCCCAAAAGATAATTCTTATATTCATTCGCGTCCATTTTAGAACGAAGTACATCAGCGCCACTCCAAAGTACACTGATTAAATCCTTACTATTTTCCTGTTCCGCCATTAATTGCTTCCTCCGAAATTCTATAATCTTTTGCTTTAATATTACACTCCACTTACCTCTTCCGCAAGCTTCCTAACCTTACCTGCATCCGCACATTGATAGCAGTTCTTCATCGCTTCATCATACGAGAAATCTACTGCATTACCCGCTGCTGTCACATCACACTTCCATGAGCCACACGAGCTGTGCACCTGCATAATACCTGTGTATTCGATAAGTGCTCTCACATTGGTATCATTCACGCCGCTTCCGGCCAGAATCGTAATATCTTTTCCATATTGATTTTGAAGATGCTTAAGCTGTTTTCTGCCATCCCATACATTTACTGCTCCACCGCTTGTGAGGATACGATCTGCGCCAAGCATAATAAGCATCTCCGCTGCACTGTCCTGATTATCTATGCAGTCAAAGGCGCGGTGAAACACAGCTTCCCTGCCACACTCATGAATGAGCTCTATCATTTCCTTCGTGCGCTTTTTGTCAAGCATTTTTTCCTCTGTCAGAAATCCAAACGCAATACCGTCTGTTCCATGCTCTAAAAGAATTTTTGCATCCATAAGCATAGTGTCGTATTCTTCATCCGAATAGCAAAATCCGCCGCCTCTCGGCCGAACCATTGTCACTACCGGTATATTGCAGTTCTCCTTTGCATATATTAAATTGGCAAGTGTAGGTGTCAGTCCTCCCATATATAGGGCACTGTTCAGTTCAACCCTGTCTGCACCATTTTCATATGCTGTTTTCACATCCGAAAAGCTGCCACAGCAGATTTCAAGCATCGGTTTCATCATACTTTCCCACTCTTTCCGCTAAAATAAGGCTTAACCTTCACACAATACATGTGTGACCGACAATAATTACATAAAACAGTTTTACGATAATCAATATTCATTGACCACAATCTCGAATACTCCGTCCTCATTAATTTTTAACCGCAATGACTTAACATATTTATTGTAAAAATCCTTCATTTCTCGCTCTGTCGATGTAATTTTAGTCCTCTCGTATATCTGTCTTGTCATCTCCCAGCCATTTTTTCCGACAATATCATTTGTCAGATTTTTCAATTCACTTATCATGACTTTTTTCTTTAAATCACTTGCATTTCCTGTATAGAAATCGTCTATTGAACAATGAAATATACATCTTTTTGTAAGTGCATCCTTGATTGACTGTCCGCACTTGCTATATTCGTACATCACGAGGAAATGAGCATCCTTTACCGATGAAATAAGTCCCCAGTAATCCGAATCACTTGAGCACAAAATAAACGAGTCTATGTTGTCCTTATAATACGCCTCACACACTCCCGCAGTCATCTTTATATCAACAAGCGACTTTCGGTCTGTCACACGTTCCACCTCCTCGTGGAATACAGGGATATGTATGAATTTTTCCAGCCAGTCCCATCCACAGGATGTATGATAATCATCATAAAGTATAATTTTTTCTATTTTGGACATTTGCTCAGAATTTAAGTTTTTTAATACTCCATACAGCTTGTATACATCAGAATTTTCACAATCCACAACTATCACAACACGCATGCTTTCACGGATAAACTCATATATATTTTCCTTTGTATCTTCCACTGCATCCCTGTATTTTGAACCGTCGTTGAAATAATCACCATGCTGTCTGTATATTGTCTTTAAAATCCTTCCGTCAGAATTGAGCAAATTTCCCCTGCCATCCGGGCGCCAGTGAATGTACATCCCGTATGGATACTCTTTTCTGTGCTCTTTATAGACAGTAAACTCTGCCTTTAGCTTCTTTGGCTTTTCATAATCCGCTATGACAAACAAATCCCTGATATACTCCCATTTTACCCAGTCTGGGAAAAGCTTTTTGCATGCATCCACATGCTCATTTATCAGCTTGTTAATATGTACGCAATACTTGTCAGCCGATGAATTATACAATATAATATGCACTTCCCAGCTCTCAAGCTTATTTATATTCTCTGCATCAAACCACTCCATCCTGTTTATATTACCCAGATTATATTTTATTTCATTGTCTGTTTTTTTATAGTTGCGCAGCAGACTTGTACGTGCCTTACACAGATATCTGAGTATCCTCGCATTTGTACTTTCTCTTAAGCTGTTTAAAAGCTCCACATACTCATCACTGCACATATGATCAAGTATCTCATTTCTGACACCTATAAGATACGACAGAATCGTCACAAGCTCATATTTCTGTACTGTTTTATATTCCTTTTCCTCTGTAAATTCAGAATCCAACGCATATGCTTCTTCATCTGTTTCTTGTATCACATCATTAACTTCATCAATATCTGATTTATTTATTTCAATATCTGCCAACTCTATTCCCCCTTCATTTTCAAGATATATTAAAATTATATCATATGTTGCACTCTTTGTATTGTTAACATTTACTTAAATCTATATTATTTGCCATTTTCTCCTACACATGCTACAATACCTTTGTCCGGATTAATGGTGATTATTATCAGACACTTTTTAGTAGACAGCGAAAATGTCAACGACAACTGGCTGATGCTGTTTGATATGGCAGATGAGGACGACGAAATCGTAGTTTTTTACACAAAAAAATCACCTCACATGTCATACATGTCAGTCATCAGGCTTATGGAAAATAACAAAATAAATATCCGATTTGAGAAATCCTATGAGGGCACGAATGCCCTTGATTTTCAGCTCGTATCATATATGGGATATCTGATGGGATGCACTGGTTCATTCAGTGAAAACAAATGTGATGCTGCATCAGCCGAGTCATGTGCTGATGAGTACATCATAATGAGCAATGACACAGGCTATGACCCTGCTGTAAGGTTCTGGAAAGATAAGGGATTCGCTGTACGCAGATTCAATGTAAATTTCTGCAAACAGGCTGTCCAGCGAAGAAAAAACATCAAGTATCAGGTAGTAGCAGATATTCCCTCCAAGGAAGATAACGCCAATAACAATATCAATACCGATACTGATACCGATGCTATCACCGCAAAGTCTTACAATCTGAATGAACTTATCGATGGCAATCATAGCAGCTATACAGACAGTGAACCGTTAGGTGATGAGCTTGCAACTAACGATGACTTACCGTCAAGTGATAAGCTTATGGCTAATGACGACTTACCATTCACTGACGAACAGACACCTCATAACGGTTCTGGTAACAGCTCAAATAAAAACGAAGCAGATGAGGCTAAATTCTCAACGGACAGCATTGATATATCAGATATTTCTGAAGTCTCGGCAGTATCCGAAGACTTCGACCATTTTGAGGTAGATTCTTTCCTAAACTGCATGGGAAAAGACAATCTGCTCAAGCTTCATGAGACGCTGGTTCATGTTTATGGTATGAAACAGGGTCAGACAATTTATAAAACCATAAAAGACAAATCCTACTCTTTTACGCCTGAAAAGCTCACGCGTAAAAAGAAGGTAGAGCGTTTTACAGGTATAATTTTCGCACACAGTGATATTAATGATCCCGGAAATTTTGTTGATTTTCTTGAAAAAAACAAGAATAAAACAAAGAATCTCAATGGCATAAGATCTGCCATCACAAAGAGCTATGGTGAGACAGATGGTCTGAAATATTACAGCCTTTTCAAGCCATATTTCAAAATTATATCTGCACTGAAATAACGCCCTTTATTTTACAACAGAAAGGTAATCCGGATAAAACAATTGAGGCACGGAATTAATACTCCGTGCCTCAATTATAGAAAGAGCAGGTATTACAACCTGCTCTTTCTATACTATATAACGTGCGTGAGAGGATTCGAACCCCCGACACCTTGGTCCGTAGCCAAGTGCTCTATCCAGCTGAGCTACACACACATATTTTATTTACTCATTCATTATAACACTCTTGTCAAGTGTTTTGAATGAATGCCGCAGACCGGAATCGAACCGGTACTGTATCACTACAACAGGATTTTAAGTCCTGCGCGTCTGCCAGTTCCGCCACTGCGGCATAAATGGGACCTACAGGGCTCGAACCTGTGACCCTCTGCTTGTAAGGCAGATGCTCTC
>OCPW01001823.1_pt1 | contig 10592 bp, 11 predicted proteins | sample 1538761 | NCBI WGS metagenome assembly OCPW01 (sample SAMN04571724, study PRJEB22368) | human gut metagenome | biome: human gut; material: stool | host: Homo sapiens | place: Luxembourg | collected 2012-09-20
AAAATATGCTCCTCATATGATAGATTTTTGGATATTTCCATTGTCTACCATATGGGGAGCATATCACATACGCGGTTTGTCATACTTTTCAAATCCATTCATGCGGGATTTCCGAATGTCAGATTTTTTCTGGAAAGGACGCTGGTTGATGTCCGCTACGATCTTTTTGACCGCAGCATTCAGAGCTTCCAGAGAGGTATAAGTATCTTTCTTTAATTCTTCTACCAGATGCGTCTCCAAGAAACGCACATGATTTTCAACTGTTGGTTTGCCTTTCGGTTTCCTTGGTGGTGGCGGCAGAATGATCGTATCATAAAAAGTTTCCAGATCTGAAAAAGCTGACTGCAGCACAAGTTCATCTTTACTATGCCTGGTAACAGCTGTTCTCAGATTGTCCGGGACAAGATATTTAGGAACTGCCCCATAATAAGACAGTGCATGTACTGTGCCGGTAATAAAATGTGGAAGTTTTTCATCCGGAAAGATCTCTGCATAAACAAGGCTGCTAAAACCAAGTGTAGTTGTAAAAATGTGAACTTTCCGAAGTTCGCCAGTTGTTGTATCCAATAGCAGTTCCGGCTGGTCGCCTACCCAGTCAATATACATCTTTTCACCAGGGATCCGTTCCACAGGCATAGATGTTTTTGAAGTACCATAAGTATCTACCATAAAATCACGATACAGCTTATAAAACTGGGCAAGCTGGTAACCATTGGGATGCTCTTTTTTATAATCGATCCATAGAAAGCTCAAGTCGGCATGCTTTCCCATTTGGATCATTTGCTCATGTATTTTTTCAAAATCAGGTAGTGGAATGTCCTTATGTCGAAGGTTTTCTTTTGGATAGATGAGATCAACAACCTTTGCGGGTGGCATTTGCCGAAGATCATCCAGTGATAATCCTGAATCATTATAGCGGTTCATGATCAATGCAATCCCGCTCCGTCCAATCCGGTAACGTTTTTGTACGGCGTCATAACTGACTTTACTGAGTCGAAGTTCTATGACTCCAAGAATAGTATTGTAGTCGTGCATAATAGTTCCTCCTTTGCACTGTGATGAATAATAGTTACATCACAATAATAAAGGAAAAACGTACCGTTTTGAGCAGAAAACGCATACCGCTAAATCAGAATAGCTGTACCGCTAATTTCAGAATAGGCGTACCGTTCGAGCAGAATTTGCAGTAAATACAACTCATAGAATAAAATGCTCGCATCTATCATTTCTAGCAAGAGAAAATAAAGTGAAATGCTTGCTGCATTCTCTAATGATTATTATGAAGCAATTTTTAGGGCAACACAATCCGTCGAATTATTTTGCGCTTACACTGTAGCAGATAATTCAAAATCAATGTACGATATATATTGGGAAAAATATAAGAACAAAGGAGATTAAGACTATGAATAACTTACAGAACCACATTGAAAACTATTTAGATTATTGCAGAACACAAAAGTGCTTAGACAAAAAGACATTAAAGGCATACCGTATAGATTTACGACAATTTTCTGAACAGATTTCCGTAACCGAAGCCTCAAATCTTACTTCTGCCACATTAGAAACATATATTGCAAAACTTCATCAACAGTATGCACCCAAAACTGTAAAACGAAAAATTGCTTCTTTAAAAGCTCTTATTCATTATCTTGAATATAAAGAAATAATTAACCAAAATCCATTCAACAAATTACAAATAAGATTTCGAGAACCAATCATACTACCCAAAACAATTCCTTTACATACCATTGAGGTATTACTAAATGCGATATATGAGCAATATCGCAATGCCTCTAGCAACTACAGAATAAAGACCTCGCTCCGAGATATAGCTGTTATTGAACTACTTTTCGCAACAGGAATTAGAATCTCCGAACTTTGTACAATACCATACCAAAATATAGACCTGCAAAACAATATTATTGTGATTAAAGGAAAAGGAGCCAAAGAACGCCTAATTCATATATGCAATAAGAATGTCATTACTGCACTGAATAAATACCATTCTGAATACAATGCAGAAATTCACTCATGTGGATATTTCTTTGTAAACAATATCGGAAATCGCTTATCTGATCAGTCCGTAAGAGAAATGATTAACAAATATTGTCACATTGCTGATATTCAGCAGCATATTACTCCTCATATGTTCCGGCATTCTTTTGCCACACTTCTTTTAGAAGAAAATGTTGACATCCGTTATATTCAAACTATGCTAGGACACAGTTCAATAAATGTAACGGAAATATATACACATGTTGCCACATCAAAACAGAAAGATATTCTTGAGTCAAAACATCCTCGTAAAAACATGAACATATCAAATCAATTATAGTAGTTTCAGCGGATCTGTCGCACTAAGTAATTAATAAAGCGACAGTTCCGTCTTATTGGCTAGACACATTTATAATACTAGCATCTATTTTATTGCACTCTGAATATGGCATCCACTCCTCAATAATCATATTTAGCATGTACCATACCAAATTTGGAGGAATTAGCCTAATTCCAATACCTGGAACCTGCTTCTTCCGGTTACTTTGTTCAAAAATTTGCGAACCGACAATACTTTGACAGTCTGTATTCTATCTTGCACATAGTTTCCATTAAATATCTTGCCACCCTATCTTTAACACTGCCAAATAAATTACTGCCTTCTATTTTTGCATAATACCTTATATTATCGTCTATTTTCAGTAATGGCGTATTTCCAATCATATCTGTAATATTTTGTACTCTCATCTAATCTCCCTGCAAGGATAATAAGAAATTATCCGTTGAAAAAGTGAGATGTTATACAGGAGCAGCCAAATATATGGAAAAGTTAGAAAAGATATTAAAAGAAACAGAAGATTTTTTTTATGTTGATGATGGAAAAATAGCTAAATTAGCTGAAAACTTAACAGAACATATGAACAATAAATTATATTTTAATCCAACGCCATTAAAGGTTAATAAAGGGACGGTTATTAATGGAGATTACTCCACTAAAAATTTGCGACAATCATTCTTTTATGACTGTAAATTTAAAGATGCCGACTATAAAGATGCTTCATTAGCAGGATCATTATTTAATAATACCCATTTTGATGAAGGTGATTATTTAAATACTAATCTTCAATCTTGTGATTTTCGAAATTGTAATTTTGAAAATATTATAACAGGTTTAAATTATACACGTTTTAGTAAAAGTATCTTTATAGGAACCAATTTTCACAACTGTAAATTTAAGGGAGTATTAATGAATGATGTTATTTTTACGGATTGTAAATTTATTGATTGTCAATGGATTCCTATTGCTGTTGAAAATACTATATTTAAAAATACGTTATTACGAAATGTAAAACTTAAAAGTATGAATCTTGAATTTTCGACATTTGATAACATAAAATTAGATAGAGTAACCCTTCCTTTTCCGACGATTCCATATATTTTTAATGGATTAAACTATTTGAAAAATACTTCTGATATTGTAAGAATTACTTCTGCTAAAGCGAAAAATGGAATATCGGTTGACGAATATTTTGAAAATCTCGATGATTTGGAAAAATTTTATAAATTTACTAATAACTATTTCCCACTAACTAATATATTAATTTGCAAAGGTATGTATAAGGAGGCATTTGCTTCAGTAATTAATGGTATCAATTTAAGTATAGAATTGAGAAGGTTCCGAATGCTAAGAAATTATTGTAGACAACTTAATTATATCGAGAATATATCAATACATGATAGACAGTCTTTATATAGGCATATTCTTAATAAAGTATATGATATGCATTTTCAAGATTTTGAATATGAAAATCTGAATAACTATTTACCAGAAATTAGGCAATTGTTGCTTGATGATATGAAGGGGCAGAAATTAGAAATATCTTTATTAACTAATATCTCAAACGAAGAAACCGACAAATTATCTTTTTTAATTGGTATTATTGAACATCTTTTAACCCCGAACTGTAATTATTCAATTGAATTGCGTCACAATTCTCCTTGGGAAATTTTTATACGATTATTTACGGATCCTAATAATATTTCAAATATTATCAGTTTTATTTCATTAGTTTTTTCTGCAATTCAAACTAAAATTATGATAGATCAACATTTAGAAAGCAAACAGACTAAGAATTTGGAAAGCAAACAAATTGAAGAATATCAAAAACTATTGAGAGAAAAAAATATTATCATAAACAATTTAATAATAAATAACAATGGGAATATTCAAATAAATAATACAATTAATAATGAGTAATTATATTCCTTGCAGATTTTGAGTTCAACCACAATTTTTGTCGTTACAAATGAAATTATCTGCAATTATAAATTTAACGGAATAAGAACAGCTGACTTTACTGGAAAAGAATTTCGACAAATATTGTGAATATTTGATAATAATAGTTTGCTGTTGTAATGGAATACTCCTGGTATCACGCACTAGCAAGTCTCCTATATAGAAAGGTCTCCATCATTTGAGTCCACTCGTGCCTACAATAATTATGTACAACTATAGATGTTTTAGATTTTATTGTAATTATCTCCCTTTAAGTCAAAAAAGTTTAGGATAATTTTTCGACTAAACTTTTTTGACATTTCTTAATTATTGAGTTGATTATTTCAAATTATTATAGTATTGTGCTATATGCGACATAATTCATTTACATGTTGTTAAGTAAGAATGTATGTATAACTCTGACCACATTCTCAAAGAATTGTTCTATAAATATTGAGGCCGAACATAAAAATTAATGCGAAAAATATATAATCTAGACAAAACATTGAATGAGTAAATTTACATAAGATGATTTTCACGTTCTAGACATCTTTATTTCTAGTAGATTTCCCAAATATAATTTGAAAATTTTATTTAGACTCAGATTCAGGTTTTAAATATCTATATAAATAAACACCATTTTCATATTCCTTAGCATTAGATAAACCGTCAAGAAAAAGTAAAACATTTTGGGGATAATTTTTGATATCAATAGATTCTCCTGTTTTATAAATAGAAGTATATGATTCAAAAGGAACTTGCATTTTTTCTATTTGACTCGTAATATCATTGCTAATACCATTTCCAGCAAAGCATATGGAATTTAATTCAAATAATGAGGGTAAATTATGCATTTTTAGTACGGCATTTAGTAAGTAAGAAGAGCCTTGATATCTAGGATTTATTTCTATAAGCAATATACTATTTTTTGTAAAAATAAAATCTAATCCGCAAATTCCTCTATAATGTATTTCCATCAATCTTTTTCCTACATCCATAGCCTTATTTTTTACTTGTATTGCTAGAGTGTCATTATTATCAAGATATTTATTTCCGCGATAAGCGATTTTATTATTGTCATAGCTTAATAGTTGTTGTGAAATGGGGAAAACAGTTACTCTTTTATAATCTATTAGCAAATGGCAACTTAAAGAAATATTACTTTCATAATATGGAGAAACCAAATATATATCATCTGCAACTAGATTTGATAGTACTCTTTCACAATTATATTTATCTACTAAGTATGTGCCTTCTCCACCACCAGATATATTTTTCTGAACGATAAATTTATTATAAGATGGATATTTGCAAATTAATTGTTTATAGTGACACTCGTTTTTGGATAAGCAAGCAAAATTGGGTACATCTATTGTATTTTGAAGCCAAACTCTTGATAACGTTTTATGACGTGTTATATCTAAGAGTCGTTTAGAATTTATATTTACAATATATTTTTTTAATAAAGGCTCTAAACTTATTAATTTATATGCAAACTCATTATTATAAAAATGAATTTCTATATTTTCATCTGAAGAAATATATTTTATTAACAAGTGTCGCACAAATTCTGTAAATTTTTTATTATAATTAGGTTTTATTCTATTGGAGATACAAAAAGAATGATTATTGTTTGTATTGCTTCCAAAAAATGTAATTGATACATCAAAATATTGATATGTTAATATATCAGATTCTCTTTTTCCAACCCATATTTTTATTGCCATTTACATTCTTCCCTTCTTGTAAATAACGGATAATTTCTTATTATCTATTACTAATAGTATCATATATCACATCTAAATTCATTAATTTTCTAACCAAATAACGAATAAATTTCCAATATAATTAACTCTCATTATATTTAAACGCCACATTATTCACAGCCAAATTCTTCTTCATCTATGGTAATGCCAACTGAAGGTTCCTCTCCTTCTAATAAACTTTTTATAACCTTAAAAAGAAAAGACGATAGGTTCACATGAGCTTATCGTCTTTTCTTAAATAATCTTAATCTTTGGTTTGTCTGTTATAAATCAAATCCTTCTAGTAACCTTAATTGAATGTCAAAAGACAACCTGACTTATGGAAATAGACATATTATTCTGGTTAGTACGATTCAAGACTTCCTTCTCGTAAACAAAATTAATTTCCTTATTGGGAATTGCAACATCGCACATAAAGTTTCCATCATTTTGAGAATAGGTAGCTGCAACCTTCAAATATCCAGCTACAAGCAAAAAACTATATATGCTATAAGGATTTTTCCGTACTTCTGGATAAATTACACTCGTATCCACATAAGTTGTAATTTTTTTCGCCACAAAGCAATTTATAAAATCCTTCTGTGATTTCCGGTGTGACCGATTCTATAATTTCCCCAATAATCTCGTTGTTTCCAGTCGATTGTCAAAATGCTTTCCTTGGCCACTCGCAGAATTCCCGTAAGGAAACCAAAGGCAAGATGAGAATTATTTTTAAGAGCTCCAGAAAAGAAATTACGCATGACGTTCACAATTTCCAGATAAAAATTACAACTATGTCCCTGTTGAATCGGTGTATCATATTCATCAATAATGATGATGTATTCTTTACTATAGTGCTTATGCAACAGCATTGAAAGAAGCTGAAGCCCCATCTGACAATCTATCTCATCAGCACTATCGCCTAAAATTATAAATCAAACTCTTCCAACAATTTTTTCTGATATTCCTCATCAGTTGCTGCTTTCACGATATCTTCTGTACGTCCATGCTTTGATAATTCAAGAATTAATTGATTAATCCTACTTACTCCCAAAGTTTCTCCTTCTGCTCTTCCTTCTTCTCTTCCAATCTTGCGTCCAGCCTCAATTCCTCGTCTTTCTGCTGTTAACATTCCTATATTGTAATCTCTGATTGCTCTTTGTCTCGTCTCGTATTCTAACCTCTTCTTTTCATCTGCGCTTAATTTATCCAACACATCATATGCTTCTTCCAATTCAGAATTTTTCTTTGCCATTTTTTCAAAATCCTTTCTGGTTTTTCCTCCAAGAAAGCGCATCCACTGCAACAGGCTTGTCTCATTTTTCTCTTCCGGTGGAAGTTTTGACAATTCTAAGATATGCATCTCCATAAGATCTGTATACTCTTTTCCTGTCTTTGCATCACAGAATGCAATTCTCCGATAACACTCTTTATCATCTAGAAAATGATCGTATGCAAGAATGCTCACATGGATACACTTCTTCAAGCAATCGTATCCCTCGCCTTCTTTTATTTCACTTGTATACATCTTACTCAGATAATAAACAGAACGATTTGCCCAGCAATCAAATGCTTCTACCTGCATCTCAAAATCAATCTGTTCTCCATTCTTCAGTTTCACCCGGACATCTAAAATCCCATACTTATCATCTTTCGATTCTTTTCTAAGAATCGTAGGCATAAGTTCCGTATTCTCCACCTCACTGGACGGAACATTTAATAATGCTGCAATGATATTCTTACGGATGTTATCATTCTGCATCAATTCCTTAAAGCAGAAATCTACCGTCGGAAGCATGATAAAATCTTCCTGTTTCACTTTCAATGTTTTTCATTGTGATGTTGCTTTCTTGATTGATACACTTTTTCTGGTTTTTCTCATAGAATTCTCCTCTCTTCTGTACGATGAACCACCGCTTGAGGAAAGGATTATAAAACTACTTCTATCTTAACATAAGATTGTTTTCTATGGAAGTAAATGGCTCTCAGAATCGAAAATCAGCAAAATCTTAGAATCAAAATTATCAAGATTTCTTAATCACATAATCTCTCAAACGATATTCATCTTTAGTCTGTCATCGGATTATCTGCTCGAAATACTGAGCTTAATGAATAATTACCGATTTGGTTAATAGATCTTTTTGCAGTCCACCAGAATGTGGACTGCGTGGTATTAGATTAACATGAAAATTCTAAATTGCAAGCTGAATTATTTTTGAAATTAGATTGGTATTTTAATTGCTCACACAGAAAGAATTTTATTACGGAATCTATGATATTCTGGTGTTATATAACACATCATTGATGATATATCTGTTTTCTTCATATCATATTTTGCCTGACACCTTTTATCCTAATGTCCTCTGACTCGTATAACCCACCTATCGCATTTTGGATAATATGTTCCCTCAAACGTGCATAGTTCTCTTTAACCTCCACATCCTGTATAAATTAATGATTTTTCCACTCCGCTTAATAACAATCCTGCTACTGTATTCTTACTAATACAGAGATTGGAGAAATTTGTTTTCTAAATTTCAAACATATATACTTATTCAATCGTGATTTAGAATGCCGTATGGGAACAATCTCCTCCAGTTCAAGTGGTGGAAATCGTTTACCTGTAATCCAACAGATTTTAATATCACAAAAGCCATTAAATATAGGTAGAAAAAATATTTCTGATTTAGATTTTGTAAAAGGACAACTCCGTTTAAATAACTCAAAGATATTATTGTTCAAAAATGATTTAGATGATTTGTAAAAAAGATATGAAGATAACAAATCTATTACTGAATTTTTACAAAAATTTAAAGAGCTTACTTCTCCCGAAGAATACTACCTCTTAGAAGAAGGTCAATTGTAAAACAGATGAATTTACTTTCGAGTATATTACTGGGAAAAAATAATATCACAATTATCCCATGAATAAACGGTTTCCGCATTACCGGACAGACGGTTTCCCGTCTGCCGGACTTGCGGTGTTACCGCACAAGAATATTCAGTCTATGGTGATTCGGCTGCAGAATCAAAATTTTTTATTGAATTTATTGCCTTAATCATACGGAATCGGATTTATAATGCTCTGAAAGATGAAATGAAAAAAGACCAAAATTTATGACAGTTCCTGCGGCCTGAAAGAACTCGAAAAGATAGAGATGGTCAGACTTACGGGATTGAAAAAGCACAGACTAAAGTAATAAAAGCAAAAGCTGCATATTTAGGTGTAAAATTCGTGGAATTTAGGAATATAATTATATTGACATATGTATATACTATGTGTATACTAATATTATAAGTATATCCGTTGTATATACTTTTAGGAGGAGAAAAAATGACAAATATGATGGCAAACAGAAAGGAACGCATATTCATTTCAGAAACAGCCATAAGGAAGTGGGGCAATAGTCAAGGTATTAGATTATCAAAAGAGATAATTAACAGAACGGGACTAAAAGAAAACGACAATGTAGAAATTAGTGTAAACAACGGAATTATTACCATTAAAAAGGCAAAACCGAAATACTTAAATTTAAAAGAAAGGCTTGAAGCATTTTACAATAAGCCAATTGATGATATTTATGTAGAAAGTACTCAAGAGGTTGATGTAGGTGCTTATGTAGGTGAAGAAGTTTGGTAAATTACAATCAAGGAGATATTATTACTATAGATTTTAATCCGCAACAGGGACATGAACAGTCTGGAAGAAGACCGGCTCTTGTGATAAGTAACGATATCTTAAACCACCATAGTTCTATGGCGATGGTGTGTCCGATAACAAATACAAATAAACATCATCCATTCCATATAGAATTAGATGATAGAACAGATACAACAGGTGTTATACTATGTGATCAAGCAAAAATGCTTGATATAAAAGCACGCAATGGAAAATTTAGAGAAACATGCCCAGAAGACATATGGACAGATGCTAGAGATTTAATAACAAGTTTTATGTAATATAAATAAATGAATGAATATGCAAACAAAGGAATTGTACAAACTTAGTACAGTTCCTTTTTTATTTATTAAAGAATAATTTAATAAAGGCTTGGCGAGACGCCCATTCTTTCCTTTAAGCAGGCGGGAATATCTCTTTTCAAAGATTTTCCCTGGAATGGCATCTGCCATTTTTACCCATCTATTTTCATGGGCATTTGAAGGAATTTGTTTCTTTTTACAAAAAAGTACTTGACAAGACCTCCTAAAAGTGAGGTCACTTCGCGACCTATTAATTAAGGAATTGTTCGTCTCGCCACGAACTTTAATTACACTTTAGGAGGTATATCATATGAATCGAATTGACATCTGCAAAAATATCATCCAATCCATTAAGGATTATATCACAGCCCCAGAAAAACTGGAACCACATCGTGTAAAAAATCATTTTGTTCGCAAACGAAAACTTTCTCTTTTTCAGGTAATTATGTATCTGCTTTATACTTCAAAAGCCTCCATGTTTCAAAATCTTTCCCGTATTCGGGAAGATCTTGAATGCCTTGATTTCCCTGACATTTCAAAGCAGGCTCTGTCAAAGGCTCGCCAATTTATTAACCCTGCCTTATTTAAAGAGCTCT
>OCPW01001825.1_pt1 | contig 10574 bp, 9 predicted proteins | sample 1538761 | NCBI WGS metagenome assembly OCPW01 (sample SAMN04571724, study PRJEB22368) | human gut metagenome | biome: human gut; material: stool | host: Homo sapiens | place: Luxembourg | collected 2012-09-20
CCATACGAATTGTTCCGTACTTCGTACTCCCACAATTCTGGCATCATCTTATACAGTATAAAAGAGATTTTCCTGTGGCTTATAAAACCACAGGAAAATCTCTTTTTTCACATCATTTTATATAAATCGGACATTCGCAATCCGCTTTCGCTATTTGCTCATGAACACAGTCACTTTTTGATTACTCAATTACATGAATCCATCCTTCCGGAGCTTCAATCCTGCCTTCCTGGATATCAACCAATGTCTCACGCAGCTTGGACAGAACCGGTCCCATCTCATCCATACCGCTTGCAAAGCAGATTTCACGACCATGATCCACAATCTTTCCAATCGGAGAAATAACAGCTGCAGTACCGCACAGACCGCACTCTACAAAGTTCGGAACTTCATCCAGGTATACTTCTCTCTGCTCTACTTCCAGTCCTAGGTAATGCTCAGCTACATACATCAGAGAACGACGTGTGATAGATGGCAGAATACTGTCAGACTTCGGTGTTACGATCTTGTTATCTTTTGTAACAAATAAGAAGTTGGCTCCGCCTGTCTCCTCTACTTTTGTACGGGTTGCAGCATCCAGATACATGTTTTCTGCATAGCCTTCTTCATGTGCTGTTACGATTGCATGTAAACTCATGGCATAGTTTAATCCGGCTTTGATATGACCTGTTCCGTGAGGAGCTGCACGGTCAAAATCTGTAACACGGATCGTTAACGGTTTTACTCCGCCTTTGAAGTATGGTCCTACCGGTGTTGTCAGTACACGGAACTGATACTCCTGCGCCGGCTTCACACCAATAACAGGGCTGCTTCCGAACATATACGGACGGATATAAAGTGTTGCACCTGTACCATATGGTGGCACATATGCAAAGTTTGCTTTTACTGTTTTTTCTACTGCCTCAATAAATTTATCTTCCGGATAAACAGGCATTTCCAGTCTTCTTGCAGAATCTGCCATACGGGATGCATTCAGATCCGGGCGGAAGATTACTACTTTTCCGTCTACGGTTGTATAAGCTTTTAATCCTTCAAAAACGGTCTGTGCATACTGTAATACGCCTGCACACTCGTTTAATACGATGTTAGCGTCCTCAGTCAGCGTTCCTTCATCCCATGCGCCATCTTTATAATTTGCAACAAAACGTTTGTCTGTCTGACGATATCCAAAGTCCAGATTTTCCCAATCGATATTCTTCTTTTCCACTGTGAGGTCCTTCTTTCTTATCTATTTTGCAGTTTCCACATTTAGTTCCTGCATTTAGTTCTTTTTTCTATATGTACTGTTATACAGCAATTCGTATAGTATTTCCAGTTCTTTTTTTCAAAACAGTTGTATTTTTTTCATGTTTTCTCGGAATAAGATGAATTATTTTTCACCCGATAATTCATCTCACATCCCTGCATCCTGGCTTGTTTTCTAATCTGTTATCTGCAGGAAGTAGCAATTGATTCGATGGCTACCGCACCGCCACGCACGATTTCCACACTCTGAAACCGTTGTTTTAACAGTTCGATCAGCTCATTGTTTCTGCGTTCTGTGAGCTTGCACTCCAACAATACACTGTCCACGCCGATATCTGCAGTCTCCACATGAAACACCTGCGCGATACGGAATACTTCTGCCTTATCCGTGTTGCTCAGTTTTTTTACCTTTGCAAACATGATCTCCTTCATATGGATCGGCACATTGGTCAGATCCATGACTTTGATGACCTCTACCATACGGTTCAGCTGTTTCTTGATCTGTTCAAAAGTAATGTCATCGCACATGGTACTGATCGTGATTCTGGACGTATCCTCCTCCTCTGTCGTACCTACGGTCAGACTTTTCAGGTTATAAGATTTTCCTGCAAACAAACCGGAGATTTTTGCGAGAACACCAACCTGATTTTCTACATATAATGCAATCCATCTATCTTTCATTGATTTTCTCCTCCCCTATTTGCTTTTCAGAATCATATTGTTCATTGGGTTTCCACCCGGAACCATTGGAAGTACAATTTCCTCAGTTGCGACCATGAATTCAATAACAGTCGGTGCATCCGTATTCTGTTTTGCGGCCTCCAAAGCCGGGATAATATCCTCTTCCTTTGTAACACGGATGCCATGTGCACCGTAACTCTCTGCCCATTTCATAAAATCCGGTACATATGGCGGGCATTTTTCATTTGGTCCCTTGCAATGCTCCGGACAGCCTTTGCGACGACGCAGACAAGTTGCGGAATAACGTTTTCCATAGAACAGCTGCTGCATCTGTCGCACCATGCCAAGGTAATAGTTATTGAGCAGACATACAGTGATCGGGGTCTGCTGTACCACAGCAGTTGCCATCTCCTGCATATTCATCTGAAATCCACCGTCACCGGTAATACATACGACATCTCTGTCCCGGTGTCCCATTTTTGCACCAAGTGCTGCCGGAAAACCAAATCCCATTGTTCCAAGGCCACCGGAAGTGATCATCCTCTTATTTTTATTTACATCCAGATACTGGCTGGCCCACATCTGGTGCTGACCTACATCAGTAACATATGTAACTTCATCATAAACCTGATTTAAACCTTCCATGATCATCTGCGGTGTCATGCCTTTATCCCGGCGCATCTCCAGCGGATTTTCATGATCCCAGGCTGCAATCTGTTTTACCCATTCATCCGTATCCTTCGGTTCCACCCATTCCAGCATCTGCTGCAGGGCAACTTTTGCATCGGCTACGATCGGCACATCTACCACAACGTTACGGGAAATGGCTGCCGCATCGATATCCACATGAATAATCTTCGCTTTTGGTGCAAATTCATTCAGATCACCTGTGATACGGTCGTTGAAACGGGTTCCGATGGAAAAGAGCACATCACATTTGCTGACTGCAATATTTGCCGCATAACGGCCATGCATGCCGCTGCTTCCCACATAATAGGGGTTATCTGTAGGAATTGCGCCTTTTCCCATAACAGTCGTAACAACCGGAACATGTGTAATATTTACCACCTGTTCCAGCAGTTCACTGGCACCTGCAATATTAACACCACCGCCGGCAAGGATCAGCGGACGGCGTGCTACCTTCAGTAATTTTGTTGCTTTTTTCAGCTGTCCAAGATGAACACCTTCATTAATTTTATAACCACGGATTTCCACATGATCCGGATATTCTGCCGGACCGGTTGCAGTCTGGATATCCTTTGGCAGATCGATCAGGACCGGACCCGGTTTTCCGGTTTTTGCAATATGAAATGCCATCTTGATCGTTCTTCCAAGATCTTTGCGGTCGCGGACCGTTACACTATATTTTGTAATACCGCGCGTCATACCTACGATATCCACTTCCTGGAACGCATCATTGCCAATGAGATTTAACGGTACCTGCCCGGTAAACACAACCAGCGGGATACTATCGTAAAAAGCATCTGCAATGGCTGTGACAGTATTTGTCGCACCGGGTCCGCTTGTTACGAGGCATACGCCGGTTTTACCGGTCTCACGGGCATAACCTTCGGCTTCATGCACCAGAGCCTGCTCATGTCTCGGCAATACAAGATCAATCTTACCATTCAGATATAATTCATCAAACAAATCTGTTACCGTTCCGCCCGGATAGGCAAATACAGTATCTACACCTTCTTCAAGAAGTGCTTTTACAAATAATTTTTTTCCTGTTATATCCATTCAACTCTCTCCTTTTAAATCCACCCTAACGTGCGCAGCAAAAAGATCCATCCCGTCAGCGTTACAGAAGCCAGCAGCGTCGTAGCCACCACGATACTTGCCGTCAGCACACCGTCGTTATGCATATTTTTCGCCATGATATAACAGCTCGGGGTCGCCGGTGCTGCCAGCATGACTACGAGAGCAACCATTTTTTCGCCCCTGAAACCAAGAGCAGCTGCAATCGGAATAAAAATTGCTGCCTGGGCAATCAGCTTGATAAAAGCAGCCCAGAGGGTAGGTTTGATTTTGGCCAGTGCCTTTTTTCCTTCAAATCCCGCGCCAAGTCCGATCAATGCAAGTGGGGTTGCCATCTTTGCCACATTGTTTACGGTCGAATTTACCAGTTCCGGCAGTGGATTATGTAATAATGCCACGATCAGACCAAGGACTATGCCGATGATAATCGGGTTCTTCAGGATATTGATACCAGCCTGCTTGATTCTGCCTGTATCACGCTCATTCTCCGGGTAATCCCCTTCAAAAGTCAATACAAGCACGGAATATATGTTATACAACGGAACTGCACCAATGATCATCAGTGAGCCCATTGTAGATTGCCCGTAAATATTCTGGATAAATGCCAGCCCCATGACCGCCGCACTGCTGCGGAAGGATGCCTGAACAAAAGCACCGGTCATGGATCTATCTTTCATAAAAATCTTCGTCAGACCATACACACTCCAGAAGCAGACAGAAGTAGCGATTGCACAAAACAGCACATACTTCAGATCAAATACTTCCTGGATATTAACGGTTGACAGATCACGAAAAAGCAAAAACGGTAACGTCACTTTAAAATTAAACTTAACGAAATTTTCATTCAACATACCAATCTGACGCAGGAAATATCCAATCACCATAACGAGAAAAATCGGTATCGTTACATTGATACTAAATAAAAAATTGCTCATCCGTTATGCCTTCTTTTCATATTTATAGAAATGATATTCCAGGTCGAAATAGGTCTGTTCCTCACTGTCTGCGGTAACCATCCACGCCTCTTTCTCATCCAGATTCGGAAACCAGGCATCTGCCTCGTAAGCAAAATCGATCTTCGTAATATGTGCAACGTCGCACTCATCCAGAAGCTGCTTGTAAATGCTCTCGCCGCCGATGACATAGATATCCTCGCTCGGATATTTTTTCAACTCTTCGTGCAGTTCCTCCATATCATGTACAATGACTGCACCGTCAGCCTGGTAACTGCGATCGCCTGTCAGCACAATATTCACACGATTTTTCAATGGCTTCTTTCCCGGAAAGCTCTCCAGTGTCTTACGTCCCATTACAACCACTTTCCCGGTCGTTGTCTCGCGGAAAAATTTCATATCATCCGGAATACTCACCAGAAGCTTATTGTTTCTGCCGATGGCCCAGTTTTTATCTACTGCCGCAATTAAATTCATTTCTCACATCTCTCTTTCTTCTATAATTAACATTTCATACAATTCACACGCGCCATTCGCAAAAGAGCTCGCTTTGCGAGCGATACTTCTTGAACAGTTGTTCAAGAAGGCGAAACAGAGTATAAAACAACAATAATAAGGCGCTCCCTTCATCACTATGCATCCAGCCAATTCCTCATGCAAGCATGATCATTGTCTGAATACATGTGATGAGTGAACTGTTAAACCGCAATTGGTATATTTGTGATCTGCGGACCGGTCTGGTAATTATCCAGACGCACATCATCTCTCGTAAACCGGTAAAAATCTTTCACTTCCGGATTCAGCCAGAATGTCGGTGCCGGAAGCGGCTCACGGGAAATCAGTTCCTTCACCAGTGGAATATGTCTGTCATAAATATGGGCATCCGCAATGACATGCACCAGTTCTCCCACCTGCATATCACATACCTGAGCCAGCATATGCATAAGCACCGCATACTGACACACATTCCAGTTATTTGCTGCCAGAATATCCTGGGAGCGCTGATTTAAAATTGCATTCAGCACCAGCTTATCCTCTCCCGGCTTCTTTGTCACATTAAAAGTCATACTGTATGCACACGGATACAGATGCATCTCATGCAGATCCGCATGTACATAAATATTAGTCATTATACGCCGACTGTAAGGATTATTCTTCAGATCGTAGATCACACGATCCACCTGATCCATCATTCCTTCCTTATACTGATGCTTTACGCCCATCTGATAACCATATGCTTTTCCAATGGAACCTGTCTCATCCGCCCATTCATCCCACACATGACTGTGAAGGTCATTGATATTGTTAGACTTCTGCTGCCAGATCCAGAGCATCTCGTCTGTACAGCTCTTGATGGCCGTTCTCCGAAGCGTCAACGCTGGAAACTCTTTGGACAGATCATAACGATTTACCACACCAAACTGTTTGATCGTATAAGCACTGGTTCCATCCTCCCATTTCGGCCGTACCTTTTCTCCTTCCGTACTGGTTCCGTTTTCAATAATATCTTTACACATATTGATAAAAATATGATCTGCGTAACTCATATGCGTCCTCCGATTATCTATTTCTAGTAAAGCGGACATTCGCAATCCGCTTTCGCTACTTGCTCATGAACGCAGTCGCTTTGCGACCTGTCAGTGGGAGCTTTTAACTCCCACTGACATAAGCATCCCCCTTACCCACCGCTTAGTGCTCTACGCACTTGAAGCGGGGGAATGCTTATTCTGCGTTCAAACTTCGTTCTATAAAACAAAAACATTTGACATCCATTGAACATCATCTATTTTTCTCGTATTCGTAATAGTATAGCAAAAAAAATACGATTCATAAAGTAGTAACCAAAAAAATACTGCATACAACATTTATCCCGTTTCGTGCTTTTTTCATGCAAAAAAAAGGATATCCTTACGGATATCCCTTTGCATAAAAAGCGCGAGACGGTGCTATTGGTCCGGAGGACCAATGGTTAGCACCGACCGAAGAGGACTTTAGGTCCTCTGAGACCTCGAACTGAATTTTCTGAATTCTGTTTGAGCCCGGCAGGGCTCATTTCATGCAAAAAGGATATCCTTACGGATATCCTTTGCATGAAAAAAGCGCGAGACGGGACTCGAACCCGCGGCCTCGACCTTGGCAAGGTCGCGCTCCACCAACTGAGCCACTCGCGCATATCATATTGTCTTTTGCTGTTCGCCTCAAGACAAGTGATATCATACCGCAGCCAGTCCCAAAAGTCAAGCACTTTTTTTATTTTTTTATATTTTTTACTTTTTTACTCTACCGTACAGCTCCACATGTGGAACACTCATCATATGACCCTGACACTAACTCTGTTTTCTTAGCACCCATTAAAATACGCTCCAAAGAATAGTTGCTGCATCCGGTATAGAAATCACTTTCCCCCAGATGAATAATAGCAGCATGATCATCCCTTCCAAAATCTTTCTTGCATTGGTTGCATACATAGTGTCTTTCATATACTCCGCTATAAGATTTAGGAAAAATCGGTTTTCCATAATCATTTCTTTCAAGCTGATCTACCGGTATAAAATCTTCCCTGTATTCAGCTTCATGATGTACCCAGCTATGCTGATGATTTTCCGCTCTTCCATTTGACACAATGGTAGCATCTACTGTACCTGTATAATCAAATGCTACTGCTCCATTTATGATATACCAGATTCCTGCATCATTGCCCGCAAAACCAGTATAGCCAAAATCCACCTGTCCTTTTGTGATTTTCCACCAGCCGGCTTCATTTTGTGCCAATCCATTATAAGAAGCAGCAACTGATCCACCGTCAAAATAGTACCACTTATTTGTATGATAGTCATACTGGATACCATATGCAGAAAAATCTACGGCTCCATTTATGATTTTCCAACTTCCGTATTCATTATCAGCCAGTCCATTGTATGAAAAATCCAGCATTCCATTTTTTATATACCACCAGCCATACTCGTTATTTGCTACTCCTGTATAAGCATTCGTGATTTTCCACCAGCTTCCATTAAACTCAGTTACCGTATTGCTGTCAAAATTGACGTGACCACCTTCTATTTTCCACCAGGCTCCATCAAATTCTACCAGTGTATTACACGAAAAATCTATGGCTCCATCTTTTATTTTCCAATAACCATATTCATTATTCGCTAAACTGTTATATGTAAAATCTACGATTCCATTCTTTACATACCACCAGCCATACTCGTTATTTGCTACTCCTGTATAGTCAAAATCCACGGCTCCATTCGTGATTTTCCACCAGCTTCCATTAAACTCAGTTACTGTATTACTATTTAAACAGATCTTTCCATTTTCCACTTTCCACCATGTTCCGTTATAATTCACAAGAGTATTACAGCTAAAATCGACCATACCTGCTTTTATTTTCCAATAGCCACTATCATTTTTTGCAATTCCATTATAATCATGATCGACATTGCCATTTACAACATAATACCAGTTACCATCGGAAAACTGCTGCACACTTCCATCCGGAACAACTATATCCGGATTAGTATTTTCACTGTTTTCCTGATATGGCTGTTGCGCCTCTATCCAGCCTTTCGTAGTGAAACGTATGGACACACCGCCTTGATTATTTTCTACCCATCTGTATGCGTGATACTTGATGATATAGTCAGGAAGAACCCGTCTGTACTCACTTTCTGTAATTTTATTTCCATATAAAACAATATTTCCGCGCAAATCATCCATACTGTTGTAATAGTATAAAAAATCCTCAAAATTAACTTTAAAACTACAGCTGTCGAACAATGTCCTCAATGGTTCTATGTTACTGATGTTATTATTCTGCAGCTTCAGTTCATTCAAAGAAGCATACTTTGACAAGGCACTGATATCACTGATTTGGTTATCATTTAAGTATAATGTTGCCATATGATAAGCATCTTTGATCGAACTAATGTCAGTAATACTATTATTATTCAATTCAAGCAGATTTAAGTTCACACACTGATCCAGGGCACTGATATCACTGATATGGTTATTTCCCAGTTTTAACATAATGAGTTCATTCATACCGGAAAAACAACTTATATCTGAAATATTATTATGGTTCAGTTCCACATATTTGAGACTTTTACAGCCCTTCAGCGCGCTGATATCGGACACATTGTTATTGTTCAGCCTTAAATATGTCAAATTCCGCAAATCATTGAGCGATGATACATCTGCAATTTTATTGTCGCTCAACAGTAACATATTGAGTTTCTTTGCATTTTTCAAAGAACCGATGTCACTGATATGATTGTTATTTGCCGAAATGTATGAAACAGGTAACTGTCCCAATGCACTGATATCACTGATATCATTATTATCCAGTGATACCGTTCCAAGATCTTTTAATTCGCCCAATTCACTGATATCTGTCAAATTATTATCATCCAGATATAAATAGCGCACACCTTTCAGATACTTAATCCCTTTCAGACTCGTGATATTACACTCTCTCAATGTCACGCTGTGCACATCTTCTGCCTCTGAAACAGTAAGGATTCCATCGCCATTATTGTCACATTTTTCCACCAAAACATCATAAAGATTCTTATCCGGTATACCATTCTCATCATTTGTGATGATCTGATCTGCAGCCTCCTGTGCATAAACTGTCTTCACCGGCTGTATGCCCAACGCCTTCATTCCTAAAACAGCACAGCCAAAGGCAACGATCATTCCGATTACTTTTGATTTTTTCACAACTTGTCTATCTCCTTTTTCATAAATAATGTCAAACACATCTGTTTATTATATATTAGAGAAATCGGAACTTCAACTTATTTTATCGCTCCACATCTGTGTAACATACTTTTCCACATCTACAAAACTGGCGTTCGCAATCCACTTGCATTGCCCGCCCATGCGTACAGTCCAAATCTATACGATAATTGAACTATCATGGCATATTTTCCATTTTACTGCATAAGATATACAAAGTATGGTATGAGGGGGAAACTGTAAAATGCGATCAAAAACAAGAATTGTAGTGCTTCATATGAAAGAAGTCATCTATACAACCATTTTTATTATTCTTGGCATTGTACTTATCTTTCTGCTGGTCTACATGTTTGGCCCATCCCGACATAATAAAACAGACACCGGGCAGCCCAAGTACAAAGCCGGTGTATACACGTCTTCCATTCAGTTTGAGGGACAGAATCTGGATGTTCAGGTAGTGGTTGACGAAAACCATATCAACTCGGTGTCTTTTGTAAATCTGAATGATACGGTAACAACCATGTATCCGCTGATGCAGTCCTCCATGGACAATATCAGTGAGCAGATCTGCAAAACACAGTCTGTGGACAATATTTCCTATTCTGAAGAAAACCAATACACAGCATCCATGCTGCTGCATGCGGTGGAAGATGCCCTGCAAAAAGCAGCTGTCGACACCGGAGAATAACCGGTATCGCACAATCAGCGTACAAATGTATACATTATATGTCTTCCATCCCAATCTCACATTTTTCTGCAAACGCAAAAACCCCACCGGCAAAGCATCACGCTTCCGATGGGGGTTCTGTCTTTATTATAATAACCTTCTGCCTTCTGATTACTTTTCCGAACGGTTACTCTGTGGCACTGTCTGTACTGGACAGATTGCTCATATATTCGTTCAGAGCTGTCATACTGAGTTCTGTCTTTGTCATCGGCTTTTTCTCCTGATAATAGGAATATCCGGAAAATCCGATCCAGCATACGATCGCTGCTGCAATGACTACACCTAACGTACGTCCCAGCACACGGTTTCTTTTCTCTTTCTTGATGGTCTGTTTTCTGTTTTTCTTCTCTTCTTTATATCGATCAACTTTTGCCTGACTCATATTTTTGTAAGCTCCTTTTTGCTTTTTTTCTGTCAAAAAGTATAGCATATCTGCCGCCGTTCGTCAATTTTTCCTGACAAAC
>OCPW01001836.1_pt1 | contig 10517 bp, 10 predicted proteins | sample 1538761 | NCBI WGS metagenome assembly OCPW01 (sample SAMN04571724, study PRJEB22368) | human gut metagenome | biome: human gut; material: stool | host: Homo sapiens | place: Luxembourg | collected 2012-09-20
TTATTTTGACCAGGTCGGTTCTTCATCTCCTGTATAATTAAACCGTCCGTCATTTTTCTCTTCTAGTGCTTTAATCATATGATATGTATACTCATTATACGGTGTCGGAATTCCAAGTTCCTTTCCCATACGGATCAGTGCACCTGAAAACATATCAATCTCTGTGTGTCTTCCTGCATCCAAATCCTGCAAAGTAGAATAACACGCAGATGGCGGTACTGCACTTCCACGCCCGGAAGACGCCTCAGTCTTACTCAGATCGATTCCTTTCGCCTGTGCAATTGCTTCCAGTTCTCCTTTCAGTCCATCACTGATTGCCTTCATATGCACACTGTCACGGTAACATCCAACTCCCGCGCCGAGAATTGCCTGTGGCAGATTGTTACAGACATTCAGCCGAAACTTGCTCCACATCTCTTCTCTTGCATACTCTGTCGCCCGGAAATGGATTCCGGTATCCTTAAACAGTTCTTCGATTGCCCTGATGCGATCACTATCGTAAGGTGCAGTAAGTTCGCCAAAAATAATTCCGATTGTTGTCTCAGGATCAAAATGATAGCCATCTTCTTCCTTATGCGAAGCGACCTTGATCACTGCCGGAAGAAGATGCTCCACTCCTACTTTTTCTGCAATAATCTCTTCACTGTCTACCCCATTCATCAGACTCATAATTACCGTATTCTCCGTGGTTGCTTTCTGAATACTTTCCAATGCCGCCGAAAGTGAGCCATACTTCAATGCAACAATCAGTAAATCGACAGCGTCTGTTTCTCCGGGGTTCCATACTTCGGGATGGTATATTTTTCCGTTAATTGTGCATCCATTCTGTTTCAGTCTCTCTGCTCGTTCTCCTTCTGCGATCACTCCAAGCTCTATGTCATTTCTGCTCGATAATCCCCAGATTACATAAGAGCCTACTGCTCCGGCACCGAGGACTGCCACTTTCTTAATTTTCATTCATTTCTCCATTTCTTATCCGATCAGGACTTTTTTGCCTTCAAAAGCGAAACCATAATGATGTATTCTTTCCTGCTCTTTGCACTATACAAAGATGCTGTTCGCAGTACTTTGCGAACAGCAATCACTCGTAAGTATTATACACTATCTTTCCCAAAAGAAACAGTACTATCTTACTCTTCCATCAGATCCGCCATCTGATACTTTGTCAGATCAACCTTTCCATCTACTACTTCCACACCGTCTTCTCTCAAAAGCTCTGCCTGTACATCTGCTCCGCCAAATGCAAATGCTCCGGCAAGCTCGCCTTTCGCATTCACAACACGGAAACATGGAATGTGATCTGGATCTGGATTCTTATGAAGCGCATTTCCAACTGCTCTTGACATCTTTTCATTTCCTGCCATCTTCGCAACCTGTCTATAAGTTGCCACATGCCCTTTTGGAATCCGTTTTACAGCTTCATAAATTCTTTTTGTAGGACTGTCTGTCACAAGATCATAGCTCTCACCGATCATCCGTTCAATATCCTTGTCCGGAACAGATCCATCCAGAACAATTGTGTTCCAATGCTCTTTATTCTGATGATATCCAGGAATTACCGATGGATACGCTGCACGCCAGAAATCTCTCCATCTCGAATCCGTCTTTACATTCAAATGGATCAATTCGTCTTTTTCGTAAATCCACAAAAATATCTTTTTACCTGGCTTTACACGGATCACCTGCCATCGTTGGTCTTTAAAAGGCCTGTCTTCATAGCTGTCCGGGAAAGTTAATCCATAGGCAGCAGCTTCTTCTCTTGTTTTCATTATATTTCACCTACTTTCTGTTTACACTAAGCATAAAGGATATTTTCCAAAATGAACACCCCTTTGGAGTAGAATTTGACACATATTCTCTTTTCTTGCATATTTTAAACGAGAATCTTATATCACTCTGGAGGATTTATGAAAAAGAAATTGATTTCCGTAATACTCGCTTCTGCTCTGACTGTTGGACTGTTATCAGCCTGCGGTTCTGATTCTTCCAAAGATAATGATGCAAATTCCAAAATCGACACAACAGAAACCGGCTCCAACACAACCAAATCAGACACCAGTTCTGCTCCTGTCTCTGTGACATTGAACGAGGTAGCCCATTCTATCTTCTATGCCCCTATGTATGTTGCCATTGAAAATGGATATTTTGAAGATGAGGGAATTGAACTCACTCTCGTAACTGGTTTTGGAGCCGACAAGACAATGACTGCTGTCATCTCCGGTGAAGCTGATATTGGATTCATGGGATCAGAAGCATCCATCTACACATATAACGAAGGTGCTAACGATTCTGTCGTCAACTTTGCCCAACTGACTCAGCGCGCCGGTAATTTTCTTGTTGCCAGAGAAGAGATGAAAGATTTTAAGTGGACTGATTTAAAGGGGAAAGATGTTCTTGGTGGTAGAAAAGGTGGTATGCCTGAAATGGTATTTGAATATATTTTAAAGAAAAATGGAATTGATCCACAAACAGACCTCAACATCAACCAGGGAATTGATTTTGGTTCCACTGCTGCCGCATTTTCAGAGGGAAGTGGAGACTTTACTGTTGAATTCGAGCCAAGTGCAACCGCTTTGGAAATGGAAGGAAAAGGATATGTTGTAGCCTCACTTGGTACTGACAGCGGCTATGTTCCTTACACTGCCTACAGCGCAAAGAAGAGCTATCTCGACAAACATCCTGAGATTATCCAATCCTTTACAAATGCGCTTCAAAAAGGTATGGATTTTGTTCAGCTTCACACTCCAGAGGAGATTGCTTCCGTGATTGCCCCTCAATTTCCTGAAACAGATCTTAAAACCATCACAGCGATTGTAAACCGTTATTATACACAGGACACCTGGAAAGCAGATCTTATATTTGAAAAAGAGAGTTTCGAGCTGCTTCAGGATATTCTGGAAAGTGCCGGAGAACTGGATTCACGCGCTCCTTATGAAAAACTTGTCACAACTGAATTTGCCAAAAAAGCTATGGAATAAATCATTTCTTGCAGAAGAAAACGCATTCCACTATAATAAAAAAGGAAGCCAGACTTCTGGCTTCCTTTTTTCAAAAACGCAATAACAAAACAAATTACTTTTTTCGAAAGGACATTGTATTACTATGATTGATAAAAAACTGATTCCTTACGGGGGACTTAAGAAAGAACCATTTTCAGGTACACATCATGGAATGCGCTATTTCTTTCGCGGAGATGACGGAAAAAGCAGCACAACCTTCACCGTATTCATTTATCCAGAACCGTGGTGCTTTGAAGATACACCGGAAGAAGAGAAAGAACAAAAGACATTTCCGCTCTCCGATGAGGGAATGGACGAAGCCATTGCCTGGCTTTTCGAACGCTTTGAAACTGAGAAATCCAAATGGTTGAATGCGAGCCGCGATGCAATGCACATTGTAAATAATCAGACCTTCTGATTATAATCCCCAAACATCTTCTTCATATGAACATTCATAATATAATAATACATCGCGATCAAGAGGCCTCCTGCCAGCACCCATGCAGCCGGGCTGGCCAGGCAAACGCCAAGATAACTTCTCTCTCTTGCTGCGATCCGTGCTACCACACCTCTTCCGATCAGTTCAGCAACACCGGCCATCATCGGCAGCAGTCCGTATCCGAGTCCCTGGATTCCATTTCTGTAGATATTCACAATTGCAAGCGGAATGAAGAAAAGTCCGATACATTTCAGATAGATATCCACAGAACTCATGATAATATCCACATCCTCTGAGACAAACAGATAGGTCATGTATTTTCCTACTGTCATGATAAATGTTGCTGCTACAAGAGAGTAACCGATACCAAGAATCGTACACGCCTTGAAACCTTGACGGATTCTTGGTACATTTCCGGCTCCGATATTCTGTGCTCCGTAAGTTGCCATTGTTGTTCCCATCGCTACATATGCCTGTGTTACAACCTGCTCAATCTTACTTGCCGCAGTAAATGCCGCCACAAGCGTAGATCCCAAAATATTCAGGGCAGACTGAACCATCATAGTTCCAATTGCCGTGATAGAATATTGCAATGCCATCGGAAGTCCGATCTTTAACTGGATCGCATAAATCTGTCCGCCAACATACCAGTCTTCCTTTTTCAAATGAAGAAGCGGAATCTTCCACATAATATAAATAAGACAAAGTACACCTGATATGCCCTGTGCTACTACCGTCGCGATTGCCGCACCCGGTGCGCCCATCTGAAATACAATGATTAAAACCAGATCCAACACGATATTCAACAACGCACTGATGATCAGGAAATACAATGGAATCTTACTGTTTCCCAGTGCTCTTAAAATACTGGATAACAAGTTATAAAGCATCTGCGCCAGGATTCCTCCGCTGACGATCATAATATACTTATATGCATCTGCAAAGATATCAGACGGAGTATTCATCAGATGCAAAAGTGGTTTCATAAATAACATAAAGGTAACCGTAAGAAACAGTCCGATCAAGAATGAGAGGATTCCTGCCCCCGCAACGGTGCGCCGCATCCCCTGCATGTCTCCTGCGCCAAACTTCTGCGCTGTGAGAACAGTAAATCCGGCTGTCATTCCAACTACAAATCCATAGATCAGAAACATAATTGTTCCTGTACTTCCAACCGCGGCAAGTGCTTTCGTTCCAACGAACTTACCTACGATCACAGCATCCGCCATATTATAAAACTGCTGGAAAACATTTCCAAGAAAGATGGGAAATGTAAAACTTAATATCATCTTCATTGGACTTCCAACAGTCATATCATTCTGTACTGATTTCATTTTTCTCCTCCTTTTCCGTATTTATCAGTGACTACATACATAACACATCCCGTCCGTTGATTACTGTTCACAAGAATTGTTTCGCAACCAACGGACGGGATGTGTTTTTGAAAAACGTGCTTATTATATACTAGTTTTTCCCTGATGTAAATATCCTGAAAAGGAGTTTTTACATTTCTTTCAAAACGTAACGGTTCACTCAAAAATCATCTATATGGGAAAATGCTATTCCAGGAACAGCACTTCTTCCTCCACCAGCTCCAGCGCATCCGGCATTCCTTTTTCCCGGATCTTCTCCTGATTTTCTCTCTGTACAAACCAGGAAATCACAGACGGATTTGCCTCTGCATTAGCCGGCTTGATGTAATAATTATCTTCAAATGGCAGTGCTGCTTTACTCTCTAATGCAAACGGAATCTGATTCTTTCCACATCCTCCCCAGACCGGAACAAAATCATGTGCACGATAACCGATATAGTTGATATTTTCTGGGATATTTCTTTGCTCTGTACGCAACGTAATCCCCCAGTCTGTCAATTCTGCGGTATGCTCATCCACATAAACTGCTCTTGTGAAATTCTTGCATCCGGTCAGCCGTGCCGCTTCCTTTCTCTGCGGATTCTGGAACAATTCTTTCGTCTTCCCTGCTGCCACAATCTGCCCCTGGTCGATGATCAGCAGTTCTTCACTGAACCGGTACACTTCATCTCTGCTGTGAGACACCATGATCACAGTACCCTCATAATCTTCGAAAAGCTCCTGTAATTCCTGCTGCAGACGGTCCTTCAGATACATATCAAGTGCTGAAAATGGTTCGTCTAAGAGAATCACATCTGGTTTATAAGCCATGATTCTCGCAAGGGCTACCCTCTGCTGCTGGCCTCCGGAAAGCTCTGCCGGGAATCGTTTTTCCAGTCCTGTCAGCTGAAATTTCTCAATCATCTCACGCACACGCTTTGCATTCTCCTGCTTTTTCCCTTTTAATCCGGCGGCGATATTCTTTTCCACCGTCATTGTAGGGAAAAGTGCATAATTCTGAAACAGATAGCCAATGTTACGCTTCTGCGGTTTTAAATTCACTTTATTTTCGCTGTCGTAAACTGTCTTTCCTTCAATTTTGATCAATCCGCTCTCCGGCGGCTCAATCCCTGCAATACTCTTTAATGTCATGCTCTTTCCACATCCGGATGCGCCGAGGATTCCGATTCGTTTAGAATCACTTTTAAAATCTATGTTCAGCTCAAATGTATTCAGTTTTCTCTGAATCTTTACTTCTATCGCCATCTCTTACCACCTCTTGATATTCTTCATTTTCTTGCCCGAGATCAGATTCATCAGGAAGATCACCAGGAATGCGATCACCATGACAATCGCAACCCACACGCCCGCTGTCATATAGTCTCCGTCCTGAATGACCATTGCGATCTTCTGCGAGATTGTTCCTGTCTTTCCCGGAATATTTCCGGCAAGCATAGATGTCGCTCCATATTCTCCGAGTGCTCTGGCAAATGTAAGAATCGTTCCGGATGCGATTCCAGGTCCTGCGGTCGGGATCACTACTTTCCAGAAGATTTCTGTATCTGACATGCCGAGTGTCCTTCCTGCATAGATCAGATTCACATCGATCTGTTCCATAGCAGCACGAGCATTTCTGTACATCAGCGGAAATGAAATTACTGTGGCAGCAATGATACATCCAAGCCATGTCTGTACTACTTTGATTCCAAAATTTTCAAATAAAAAGATTCCAAACGGTCTTCTCCTGCTGAAGATCAATAACAGAAAGAAGCCGGCCACTGTCGGCGGAAGTACCATTGGCAAGGTCAGTATTCCATCTATAATAGCCTTTTTCCCCGGAGTTGTCTTCACAACCTTGCGTGCCGCATAGATTCCAAGAAAAAAGGAAAATATCGTAGCTACGATTCCTGTTTTTATTGAAATAAATAATGGGCTCCAGTCCAGATTCTTCAGGATTTCCATCATTTCATCCATTCTATCATTCACTCTCCTTTACAACTATAAGAAAAAGGCTGTCCGAAACTTTTCATTTCTGGCAGCCTCTGCTGTTACTGTTCACACGATGTGCGACCAGCAACGCATCTCGCCATTTTAAATCGCCTTTGGCGATGGGGCGAGATGCATTCAAGTCAAAACACGCATCCTCCGTGTCAATCAGCAAAGTGATTGACACGGGAGTGAACAGTAACCCTCTGCTTCTATAGTAACACATCCGTTACTATCACACTATCTTTATTCTACATTTGTATCGAAGTAATAAGACTCAAATACTTTCTTTGCATTGTCTGACAGAACAAACTTGATGAAATCATCTGCTGCTGCGTTCTGTGCATCATCAGCCTCATCATTTACTACACGTGCGATCGGATAGATTACATTTCCTGTCAGATCATACCCTACTGTCTGAAGAATATCGAGTTCGTCCTCGAATCCATATGTATCAGAGTAGTAAGTTGTTCCAACTTCACAAGATCCTTCCACTACTGCGGAAAGAACCTTGCTTACGTTGTCCTGCTCGCTGATCTCAAGTCCGCCAAGTGCTTCTGATACTTCTTCTGTTGTGATTGCTGAAGGATCATCCACCTTCGGAAGAACACCCATATTCATAAGTGCGGTTCTTGTATACTTACCTACCGGTACGCTTCCGCCGGCAAGTGCAAAGCTTTCTGCTTCGCTTAAGTTATCAAGTCCTGTTACCTTTGTTCCGCTGTCTTTTCTTGTCACAACTACTACCTGGTTGTTTACAACATTCGCTCTTGTTCCGTCTACTACAAGACCATCGGACTCAAGCTGGTCCATCTGCTTCTGTGCTGCTGAGAAGAAGATATCACACTCATATCCTTCTTCAATCTGTGTCAGAAGTGTACCTGAACTGTCTGCATTGTATGTGATCTTTACATTCGGATGTTCTTCGTTATACTGTGTTGCGAGCTTATCCATTACATTCTTCAAGCTGGCTGCAATAAATACCTGGATCTCTGTTTCTTCTTCATCACTGCCTTTGTTGTCAGTTGCTTCTGTTTTTGCTGTGTCGTCTGTCTTTTCGTCGGCTTTGGATCCACATCCAGCCATAGAAAACACCATTACGGCTGCCATCATTACTGCTAAAATTCTCTTTTTCATCCTATCTCCTCCTGACAGGCGCCTTGTTCATAAAAATGTTGTAATTATTCCTGTCTTTTCTTTCTAAATGATGGTCTTATTATAACCGATTTGTTTTATTTTAACAATCGCATTTTTAAAAAAAGTTGTGATTTACACAACTTTTTTTCATTGACTGAATTATGATTCAAAGATATCCTTATATCTCTTCTCTGCATATTTCACCACATCTTTTTCCAGCAGTTCATATTTTCTGAGTATGTCTTTCCCTGCTTCGCTTACATTGGCTACACCGCCATGCTTGCCTCCCGGACTTCGCTCTACAACGGTATATCCGAGTTCTTTCTCTGCACTTCTGATCAGGCTCCAGCCCTTGCTGTAAGACATTCCTGTCTTTGCACAGGCGTCTCTTACCGAGCCAAGTGTATCGATCTGACGCAGAAGAAATACAATTCCCGGACCGAAGAAGTTCTCATTCTTCTCCAACTGAAGCTTCACTCTCGGACGGATTCTTCTCTCCTTTTCCTTCTCTTTGAAAATCTCACGGAAAGGTTCTCCCTGTCCAGAGTAAATCGCTACACCGTTGTCTTCCACCGGAACGAAAATGCGTTCTACATTCAGCGCATCCATGGCACCTTTAAGTCCACCTTCACCTTCATAAGAAGCAAACTGATCAACCATACTGCGATCCATCAGGATCGGATGTCCTTTTCGTTCTTCCCAGACAGGTACATAGACTTTCTCATGATTGTTTTCATTTTCTTTCGCTTTTTGCATCAACACACGTACGGTATCTTCTGTGAAAAGAGAAACTCCTGCCGGACAGAAGAAGAATTTCTCACAGCGCGGTTTCAGGTAGTTCATCCCTCGAACTGCTGACGTGATCATCTCTTCCTTCTCATAATCTTCACTGCGAAAGAATATTGCCCCAAGCTTCGCCAGTTTCTTCTCCACCTGCTCCGCCTGGTATCCTGTGATCAGCACGATCTCATCCACGCCTGCTCTCTTGAAATTTAAAATCATCTGACGCAGAACCTGGATTCCATCCACCGACTTCATCTTATCATAACTCTTATATCCACCAGATTTTCCTGCTGCCGCAATCACTGCTCCTACCCGCATTTGCATTCTCCTTTCAGCTTACCGTGCTATTTTTATCACTGTTCACACTATATGCAACCAGCAATTCTATCATTATGCCGTTCCGAGATCTTCTTTGCGATCAATATCCTGAAGTTCTCCCGCCTGTACCGGCACAATTTTCAGCGAATCTAAGTTTTCTTTCAATATCTTCTTTCCACCGATATCTCCATCTAACTCCAAAAGTTTATCAAAGAATCTCTTATCCCACAAGACCGGATTGCCATTTCTTGTTCCTTCTCCTGCACAAACGATCTTTCCCGGATTATGAAATGCTGTATTTATGATTCTCTGAATCGTGGATTTTTTTAATCTTGGCTGATCGCAGACACTGAACAGGACTCCTCGAAGCGGTGTTCCATTTTCATCCGCATCCTCGATTGCCTTTGTCAGACCGAGCTTTACAGAAAGAGAGATTCCCTTCTCCGGTTCTTTGTTGCATACCACCGTGCAACCGGCTGACTCTGCTGAAAGTGTAATCTCTTCTTTTCCTGTCACTACATAAGACTTGAATCCCTGGAATGCTTCAAACCGGCTGATTGCACTTTCATACATTGCTTCGCCTTCTACAACAGCTTTGAGTTTATCTGAACCGAATCGTACGCTCTGTCCTGCTGCCAATAAGATCAGTGCGTATTTTCCTCTGCTCTTTTCATAACTGCAGACTGCATCGAGCACACCTCCGCCGATCGCCCTTGCTTTGTCTGAGATTGTCCGGCAATGCTCCTGCTTTGCACGAGCATCAATATCTCCGATCTTCAGTCCCTTCGTCACCTGAACACCTGGCTGAAGCATTCCGCGAACGATACCGTCCATCAGTGCATAAACCGGCTCTCCGCCTGTAATTGCAACGATCTGTCCTTTTCGTACCAGATCGCCGATCACAGCCTTCGGTTCAATCACTCCATCTGCGGATGCTTTGATCAGACGCTCAATGGAATATCCTCCGACATTTCCCGGAACTCCGGTATTCGGGATCGCACTTCCGTCCCAGATCACATTACCCAATGTATGTCCTCTCTTTGTCTCTACAACACAGTTGCAGTCTTCCCCGGCAGTAAATCCAGGTCCGACTCCGATCACAAATGGTGCATCTGTGATCTTTGTTCCGAGATTTCTCTTTGCAAGAATGGCATCCACGATTACATCCGGCTGAAACCACTGTATACATTCTGCCTTTGGATCAACGATCACAGGGATATCTCCCTGTTCCATGAGCTTCTCTGCTTCTTCCTGATTCTTTGCCAGGCGTGCTGTCATATCTTCTACAACTGCCTCGCCTTCATAAACCGCTCTGGAAAATGCAACCAGTCTGCGGACCGTCAATGGCACAACAATGTCTGTCATCATGATCTGATGCCCTGCGCCATATAATCTGGATGCGATTCCTGTTGCCAGGTCTCCCGCACCTTTAATCAATATCTTCATCTCAATACTTCCCATCTATTTTCCTGAGAATCTTCTATGATTCTCCGTTATTTTCTA
>OCPW01001846.1_pt1 | contig 10475 bp, 6 predicted proteins | sample 1538761 | NCBI WGS metagenome assembly OCPW01 (sample SAMN04571724, study PRJEB22368) | human gut metagenome | biome: human gut; material: stool | host: Homo sapiens | place: Luxembourg | collected 2012-09-20
TTGGGATCTGAGCAAGAACCACTTCTAATCCATTCCGGATTTCTTTTGGATGCCGGCTCAGTTCTTCCAGCTGTTTCTTATTTAAACTTTCCGTTTCTTCACAAAACTCTGATAAATAATTTACAAGTTCCATCAGATCCTGTTTCAAAAGTAATGCCAATGATTCCTCATCCTTGAGCAGCTCATAAAGAAGCTCCGTTGAAAAAGCCGGATTTATCAAAAGCATGCGTATCTTTATTCCCGCACGGGCAACATCAAACTCACCAATGCAGGTCTCAAGACTTGCTACAAGCTGTTTCTTTAACTCTTCTTTCGGTTCCAGAAAAGCATAATATTTCAGATAAACATATACGATCCGGTCCGGGATTTCTTTATCTGCCAGTACTTTCTCAATCTTTTTATAGGGGAATTCGGACAGTTTTTCATTTCCTGCACATTCTATGACCATTCTGATGCGGTCTGGTTCTAAAATAGAAAAATCCTTTTTGTTCATTTTCCCCAAATAGCTGAGTATTTCCGGATCGTCCATCAGAGAAGAAATCGTCTCCTCATTTAACCCCTCCATCAGACCGGAAAGTTCCTGCTGATTTACCAGTCTGGCCGCATTCATACAGGAATCTTCCCCTTTCTTTCCTATCAGTTTCAGGGGAATTGCTGCATTTTTCATTTCCCTGTAAATATTCATGTGATTTAAGATTCTTTCGATCATCACGCTACCTCTGCCCTTTCTATTAATTCAGTAATCTCCGGTAACTCCATGCATTCGTCCTGGTACATATTTTCTGCCAGCTTAAGAAGATACAGAGCTTCCTTTTTTGCCATAGGCTTTTTCGCTGTTCCTGCAAAATTATCTTTTAAATACGAGGAAACGATCTTACAGTAGAGCTTTTTATGGCCATATGAATAACGACCATTCTTGTAAAACTCATAAATAGACTGAATCTCCTTATCCGTTTTTCTGTTTTCCCGTAATATCTGATTAAACTGCTGTTTGATGTTTTTTTCAGTTTTCCAGTGATCTATCCGTTTTTTCTGTTCCTTTAGCCATTCTTTCCGTTCCTGATATCTTTTCCGATCCTCTTCTGTCATATATTTCTGATACAGGGTTTCTCTTCGATAAGAATCACTTATAAATGGAAGAAGCAATTTGGAAAGCTCATATGCTTCTGACTGTTCCATCCAAAGTGCTGTACTTTCCTTTAAAAGTAAGGCCGTCAGGTATTCTGGATAAATATCCGGATATTCATAAAAGAATTTCTTTTCTACCATTGAAAACAGTTCCCGGTGTTCCTCTTTTCCCAGAACTGGCGAAAAAAATTCGCACTCTCTATGTTGGATAGCATAGTATCCCAAGGAGAAAGTTTCCTTTAAAATCCTCCAGGGGCTTAAGAATTCGCATCCATCCATTCCAATCTCATTGATCAGAAATTTCAGCATAGGATAGGAATGCTCATTACAAAGACCCTTTATTTCACTTTTTAAATATCCTGCCATAAATTCCCATTTCTTTTCCAAATCTGGATCTTCATTTTTATAATCCTTTACAAACTCTTCCAGATACTTTTTTCCATCCAAAATCCCATGCAGGATCAGCCGGTTGAAAACCACATGTAGTTCCGGCTCACTCTTTTTCCAAAAAACATCCTGGTATCTTTTTCCTGTAAGGTTTTCATAACGTTCCAGATACTTCAGCAAACTTTTCGTACTGTATGTTTTGCCTTTCAGAGTATCTGTAACACACGCTTCAAATTCTTCCGAAGAGAGTTCTTTTACCAGAGGATCCCATTTTTCTTCTGTCAGATCAATGTAATGCCACTCTTCCGGTTCATTACTTCTAAATGGAAACAGCGTAAGAAACGTTTTTACATTTTCCACCCTGAACGTTTCATTCATGCATTTTTCCAGCCGTTCTTTACCGTCGATACGGACAGAAAGTTTCCCATATGTTCTTAAAATCCGTGAACAAAGTACATAAGCTTCTTCTGGATATGTCTCTTTTCCGGGCAAAAATGCCTCTAATACATTCAGCCCAATTTTTTCTGCTGTCAACCCGGAAAGGCTTATCCGATCGGGTCTCTCTACAAAATACATCAGTACAAAATTTAAAAAAGCGGTCTCTTTGTCGGAATATCCAAACATACGCATACGTTTTTCCAAAACGGCATCCGCATTTTTAGCATTTGTGCCTGTTAACTTTACCAGCAGTTTCAGGATATCCAGATCCTTTTTGCGATACCCTTTAAGCTTTGTCATTACTTTGCCTACCATCCACACGAAAAGATTCCATTCAGTAAATACGGATATCTTCCGGTTCTTTGAAAAGCTGTCAGCAAGTTTCTGTTTTATGCCTTCCCACAGTGTTTCATCATCCGGAAGGATGGACATGGCAAACAGCATTTCTTCTGCTCGCTCAAATGGATACGCATGCATGGCCTGTTTCCACCGATTCTTTTCCTTTTCCTCACAGATATAATTGATACTGATCAAAAACAGGTCTTTCTCTCCAAGAATCTGTTTCATCTTTTTCCAGAACAGATCCTTTTGTGCCCCATTGAACATACAGGTCTCCTGTAAAGGCATCATCCTTGCCAGGGCAAGTCCGAGGGCACGGTATGTCTGCTTTGTCAAGGTCAGATGCTCTCCGATGCGCTCCAGGACTTCTCCCGGATAGTGCAGTCCATAAGCGGTTTCCATGTCTACTTTCGGCTTTTCCAGAAACATATCATTTTCTTTTAATTGCATATAAATTTTATATTTTTCCTCATTAGATGACAGCTTATAGATCAGGTTCGTCATCTGCCGGTACAGGGTAATATCAAGCCATTCTTCATAAATCTTCCATTCCATCCAATTTCCTCCTGTTTTCCCATATAAAAAGGGGACTGTTCGCCAGTCCCCCAAAATTGTTCTTATGCTGCCAGGATAATCTTCTTTTTCCGGCTTGCATAAGTGATCGCCATTGTAGAATATTCCATGCCTCGCTGTTTCTGGTATTGCTTTACATCTGCATAATTTGCAAACGAAAGGATCTTACCATTTTCCTCTAACAAGTTCTCTTCGTTATCTTCCATATTTTCACTCTCGCAGGAAGCCAGCGTCCAGTTTACATGGCAGATATAACAGGTCATGCCTGCAAATCCCAGATACTTATGTACATACTCTTCCGCTGCCTCGGCACTTGGAAAATAACGTGCATACTCCAGGGAACGGCAAACGATCCGGTCTTTGTACCATCCGGCAAAATACCGGTTCTTTTTCAGTTCAAGTACATACCCTGTCAGATAAATCTTCTGTAAAGCATTTTCTTCCTCGTCCATCATATCAAGAAGTTGTACCGCATAGATTTTTTTCCATTTCAATGTATTCTTCTTTATTCTTTTACGCAGCATTATATTTTTCCTCCTCAGTTCCCACAATGAGTTTTTCTATCATTCTGTACAAGTTCCGGAAATTTCCAGCCTGTCTGCGGCGTGTCATGCAATCCTGTTCAAACGCCTGGATCACAGCAGAAGTTCTTGCAAACAATGTGAAGATTTCCTCATCTTTCAGCTGTATGGTAACCTCTTTTTCTTTCCGGTAGCTGTCTTTTTTACAATACTGGCCGCCATTGGAATTATGCATCGCTACACCGGTGCCATTCTGTATCCTGACAACCCACGGATAATTCAAAACTTCTCCTTTGTTGTTGCGAACCTTCCTCTGTATGGAAAATACTGTAACTCTTCCCGTGTTGGAATTTTTATCCTCGCAAAAGATCTTTTGCTGGAAGAATTTAAATTCCTGTACATTATTCCATATACGGGAATACACGTATTTTATGATTTCCGGACTCAGATTTGCATAAACGCTGATGCTGTCTTCTTTGCTGTAGTCAACCATAACAGCCCGGATCCTGGAATAATCGCTGGCAATGTCTTCGTGAAGATGCCAGAAATCCTTTGGTTCTGCCATCCGCAAAAAGCTATTAAATTCCAGTAACGTATTCTGTGTCTTATGAACACAGATCTGCTTTGATACATCCGTATTCTGTTCTTTTTCTTTCCTGTTTTTCCTGTTCATCCTTACCTCCTGATAAAACGCAGCAGTTTCTTTGTCAGAAGAGCCGGAAGCTGTTCAAGATCCGTAATATCCAGAAAAGATTCCTCATAAATTTCCTGAATTGCTTCCTTGTCGCTTCCGATCGCAGCCGCCTGAAAGAATACTCCCTGCTGCAGCAGCTTTTTCCGAATCTTCTGAAGGTCCCTTTTTGCCCCTGTGCCTCCATACTGGTTTGCATTAGGTGCACCATCACTGATCACAAACAGCAGTTTCTGCTTTTCCGGTCGTTCCAAAAGACGGCTGCCAGCATACCACAATGCAGTTCCATCCCGGTTGCTTCCATAAGGCTGCATACCAGCGATCCGGAACCGATCCTTTTCATCCGTTTCAAAATCTGCGCAGCAATGCAGATACACCGTTTCGTCTTTCAGGTTCTCATGCCGGTATCCATCTGTATGATGTCCGCACACCAAAACCGGTATTTCTGATTCCATACAAAAATCATACAGGCAAAGTGCTGCAAGAATGGCATGATCCATCCGTTCCCCACACATGGAAAAAGAATTATCGACCAGCACAGCCACACAGATATCCAGCTTTTTTCCTGGCTGTTGTTTCTTAAATACTGCCCCAGACGGTGCAGCTATGTTTCGAAGATCTACCCGACGTCCAAGAAAAAGCTTATGTTCCGTGCGTTCTTTCTGATTTTTCAATATAGGAAGCAGTTTCAGGCGAAGTCTCTTTTTTACCTGTTTAAGCTGCCCCTCATACTTTTCTGTCTGTAATTTTAAAAAATCTGATATCTCGGTCTTACGGCAAAGTTTTTTCTGTACCAGGTCATGGCCTTCTTCAAACGGTATCCCCATCAATTCCTTTTGAAGATGTTCGAAAATTTCTTTCTGTATCTTCTCATCAAGCGTCTCTTTCGCCATTTCATAAAGGATTTTTTGCAAGGCATTATCACTGGATGCTTCCGTTTCTGAGGCAGGGATGCCACATTCATTCTGTTTGTCTTCGAAGCCACCAGACTCCCTGACACATTTCGGAAGATTTTCACACAGTTGCTGTAGAAACTTCTGAAGCTCTGCCGTGCGCCCGTTTTCATGGCCTTCCGTTTCCTGATCCTCTCCGTTTCTTTCGGTTTTGTCTTCTGTTTCCGACTCCTGTTCCGTATCCTCTTTTCTGATCTTATCTTCATTTTGCTCAGTCTGTGCCCCTGTGTTACCCTGCTTTTCTTCCTCCGGTTCTTCTTCGGATTCATTCGGGTTTTCCTTTTGCCCTTCACGCTCTTCCTGTTCTGGCTTTTGCTCTTCATTTTCTGTAGTGTTCTTCTCTATTTCATCTATGATTTCCGCAAAATATTTCCAGATCATCAGAAGAATATGGTTGGTGGCAAGATATCTCTCCATGTCATCTGCTGCCTTTCCCGCTTCATCAATGACCGGCATAAGCAGTTTTAGTGTATCAATAAGCTCGTAATCCGCACCATCCCAGGCATTGACCCTTGAAGACAAGGCATACTGTGCACACAGGTTCATAAGAATAGATAACCTGTCTTTCTCCGTTTCCAGCATTTCCCTAAGTGTTGGAAGCCATTCCACATTTCGGTCGCGATTCATAAGGATTCCCCTGCGGATGCTTCCCGGAAAAAGGGCGCACATCTTCTCTTCTATGTACATATCATTCAAAAGATTGCTGAGATAGGATGCTGTCTGCAGAAAGATAGAAAGGATTGCTTTATCTTTTCTTTCAAAGTAGACATTCATCGCATCCAATGCCTCTTTTTCCTGTGCATTTTCCGGTGCTGGCTCCTTTGGATACCAGCTGCCATTTAACATATGCTCGGCATACCTTTTTCTAAGTGCAGAATCCGTATACCGGTAATGTCCGCATTCATGTCCCAGAATCCCGATCAGGCTGTCACTTTTTAATTCCAGTGTCAGAAAACTTGACGTAATCTGGTTTCCAAGATTTACGGCAACAGTTTCTCCCTGATTCCATCCTGCAATCCCTGAATTTTTATCATCGTATAACCGTAATGTAGTCAACTTTCCACCCGTGATTTCATGCCCGATCGAGGTCAAAAGATCACGATACTGCGGCGTATGAAATACTTTTTCCGGTGTCAGTTTTTCTTTCTCTGCACATATCCGTTTCCGGTATAAAGCCTTTTTCATTCGTTTCCTCCATCCGTTTTTAATCCACATCACAATGAGGAAGAAGAAAGACGCGTTCCATAGTTCCCCGTTCTTCCCTGTCCATGGATGCTTTGCTGAGCAGTGCTGTCCATGCTGACCTCCTGAGATCATTGGAAACCATGTAACTTAACACCCAGTTTTCCAATTCCCGGTATCCGCATACGCCATCTGTAATGTCCTGTTCGATCAAATATTCATGGATCTTGCAGACCGTGGCAGCCATAAAGGACAGAAGTTCTTTGTTTTTAAACCCGGTTCTTTTCATTGCCCTTTTTGCCATTTCCTCTTCTGTCAGGGCTTCCTTTGGCTGAATCAGGTTCATTCGGGAAAGAACTGACTGGTTGAAGTTCTGACAGCCAACATAATCCAGATTGGTGGTCATGATCACAATGGTATCCGGATTTCTCCGTATCTGTTCTCCATTTACCAGATCGGTTACAGCTCCATCGTCAAACAGGGAGTTTAATCTCGTAAGTGTCCCAGGTTTTTCAATCATGGCCGGCTCCTGAATTTCAATCACAGATGGTTCCCTGCATGCCTTTACGATTTCTGACTCTTTTAATAGGAAGTCTTTTTCATTTTTCGACTTTTCATAGCCTTTTTCATAAACTGCTTTCAGGATCTCCTGAAAAGCTTTTTCCCGGCTGATCCCCTCTTCATAAATGCCATTTACCGTTGCAAGAGCTGAAGCCGGATCCATTTCAATGTCTTCCAGACGTGGCAATTCCATTTCCAGATGTGCTATTCCGCCCATATTTGGCACGGTGGTCGCTAAAAGTTCCAGTTCATCCGTTCCAGGTCCACAGGTGAACACATAATATGGAAGCCCTAATATCTGGGCGATCATTCTGGCATCCGTTGTCTTTCCAGTACCGGCATCGCCTGTCAGCATAAACAGCCTTGCCGGTGTCTTATCCACCATCTGCAGGATTTCTTCAGCTTCCTTACTTACCAGATAGTCTTCTGGAAGCGAAGGGATCCTTTCTTTTGTCCTTTCATTTACATCCCATCTGCCAGAGTAGATCTGTTTTAATTCAAAAAGTGTTCTTTTTGTCTTCTCATTTACAGGCAAAAGCACATGAAACTTTCCATAGATTTCATCGTTTGGTGCATATACCCCGGCCGCAATTTTATATTCCGGAAGCACATCCTCCAGTTCCTCTGCACGGAACTGGCTCTTTTCCAGCGGGATTGCCTGCTGCGGATTTGCTATTACTTCGCAGTACATGGCATCGCAGCAGATAAATGCCGCCCGCAGTGCAGCTTCCTTGTCTTCCCATTCCTTTTTTTCCTGTTCTTCAAGTATGTAGAAATTTTTTTGGAACTCTTCGTTAAATAAAGGATTATCCGGGACCAGATTGGCATAAGCTAAAAGGGCCAGGTACTGCTCGCCTGTGTTTTTGCCCTCCCGGATTCCCGGAAGCTTCTCATTTTTTTCTTCTGTCTTTAAAATCCCACTGAAACGTCCGTTTTTCGAATTATAAGTCATTACATACTTTCCCTGATTTCCAGGATATTCCATGCAGAAATAATTTATGGTATCCCTGCCCCTGTATACCGGCAGCCCCAGAGTCTTTTTCTTTCCGGATCTGAATCAGTGTCAGAAGTGCATGTAACGTAGGTCCATGAAGGCGGGAGACTTTTCCCTGCTTCCTGATATTTCGCATGGAACAATCCGCTTCATCATAGCTGACTCGTTTTTTCCCTGCTTTTTCCAACATCATCCGAAATGGGTCCGGAATGGGTTCTTTCATAATCCATGGTGCATAAAAACAAAGATCTGGCATTTTGTTCCCTCCTCTTTCATTATGTGATTTTCTGCATACGAAGGAAAGAAACAGGCAGAGCATTGGGTTTTTCCAACGTCTGCCTGTCATTCATTCTTTATGCGCTCTTTTCCTGTTCCAGGATTGCTTCATATATTTTTCGGATACGGTACCCAAACATGGTGTTTCGCCGGCTGATGTAATCCGTCCGGATAGCCTGTGCGATTGCACGTTTGCTTCCCACAATTATAAACCTTTCTCTGGCTCTTGTTACTGCCGTATAGAAAATGTTTCTGCGAAGCATCCACCGGAAACATGGAAGCATTGGAAGGATTGCCATCGGATATTCACTGCCCTGAGCCTTATGTACCGTAATCGCATATGCCAGTGTCAGCGGCCAATAGTCTTCCTCCTGATATTCCATGACCCGGCCATCCCCAAAATCTACACGCATGACCATTTTTTGATCTTTCCGAAAAATCCCTATGACTTCTCCAATGTCGCCATTTGCTACTTCATCGTTGTTTTTTGTCTGCATGACCCGGTCACCTTCCCGGTAAGTATTCCTGCCATTTGTGATTTCCGGATAACCGAAACGCTTTGGATTCGCAATGTCACGCAATACCAGATTCAATGCATCCGTACCTGCTTCCGTATCTTTTCGAAGCGGTGACATCACCTGCACTTCTTCCAGAGAACCGTTTCTCTGCAGTACTTCTTTCCGATAGATCTTCTGTATCTTTTGCGAAGCCTCCTCCGGTGTGGAAGCCGGAATAAACTGAAAGGTATCATCAAACACCAGATCCAGCTGATTCTTATTGATCTTAATGGCATTCTGGCTGATGGTGGAATTCCCTTCCTGTCGGAAACATTCATCTAAGACAGTTACCGGAAATACGCCGGAATCAATGATCTCCTGAAATACTTTTCCAGGCCCTACGGATTCGATCTGATCTTTATCACCCACCAGAACCAGTCTGGCACCGGATTTAATACTGGAAAACAATTTATCCGCCAGATACATATCGACCATGCTGAACTCATCTGCTATGATCAGGTCATCTGGAATTGGCTGCTCGTTCTTCCATTCTTCCTCTCCAGCTTCTCCGGTAAGCCCTATGGATTTATGGATCGTCATTGCTGGATACTCTGTACATTCCCGCATTCGCCTTCTGGCGATGCCTGTAGGTGCACATAAAAGGATCACCGCATTTTTATCCAATGCTTCCTGTACAGCAATGATGAAACGGATCACCGTAGTCTTTCCTCTGCCGGGTCCTCCTGTAATGATGGATACCGGGTTTTCAAAGACATTTTTTACTGCCACCTGCTGTTTCGCATTCAAAATAATATCCTGTTCTTTCTGGATCTTTCTTAAAATACGGTCAACATTTACAGCCATTCCCGTCTGCATATGGAGTCTGACTAATGCGGCAGCAGCTCCCAGTTCGGCCTGGAAGCTTTTGCGTGTATAAAACCCTCCATCGTGGCAGACCAGGCTTCCATCTGTATGGATCATATCATTGCCTGTATCCCGGATTGCCCGTTCAGAGACCGGTGAAACATCTTTGTTGTGATTTAAAAGTTTTTCGACACGTTCTATAATGTCCTCTCTTTTTAAATACAAATGTCCTTCGCCTTCTGCTTCTGACATAATATGCAAAATAGCAGCCTTAATACGAAGGGGATCATCTGCACGGAAATGTTTTGCCTTTACTGCAATCTGGTCAACAGTCAGAAATCCAAATCCATGAACCTCACAGAGCCGGAAAGGCTCCTCCTTCACGATCATAACTGCAGCAGGGCCAAATTTCTCCTGTATTTTTGAAACTTTTGCAGGAGTCACCCCAAAAGGGGACAAATACATCATCAGTTCCCGGATGGAACTGCTTTTTTGATATCCTTCCAGAATATCATCTAAGCGTTTCTGCGTAATTCCTTTTACCTGAAGGAGTTTCTCCGGGCTGTCATTAAAAACATTCAGTGTGTCTTCCCCAAACGTTTCCACGATGCGGGCTGCCATTGCCGGTCCGATCCCTTTGATCAGGGATGACGACAAATAAGTCCGAATACCTTCTTTTGTGGTTGGCATGGTTACTGAAAAATTGCTCACACTATACTGCATTCCATATTTTGTGGGTTTCCAGTCTCCCGTCAGTTCCACATCCAGGCCTTCGTTTGTCGGAAGTTCGGTTCCAAATGCCTGAAATATTCCATAATTTCCATTCTTTTGTTTTTTTACTTCCTCCGGTAAATCTTCATTGGTCATGTAGGAAGCTACCGTATATCCACTTCCTGCATTATAATAGATCTGCCGGATGGCTTTACAGCAAATGCTCATGTTCCAGCTCCTCTCTACCATGAGATCCAGAGATCCCATACTGGTGATGAAACCATCTTTCTTTAGTTTTTCCCGGATCACCTCTGTCTGTCCGGAAGGATATCCTTTTAAAATTCCAACCCTCTGATATTT
>OCPW01001851.1_pt1 | contig 10451 bp, 8 predicted proteins | sample 1538761 | NCBI WGS metagenome assembly OCPW01 (sample SAMN04571724, study PRJEB22368) | human gut metagenome | biome: human gut; material: stool | host: Homo sapiens | place: Luxembourg | collected 2012-09-20
CCGCTGCTGCTGGCGCTGCTGCTGCCGCTGAGGAAGAGAAGACCGAGTTCGACGTTATCCTGGCTGAGGCTGGCGCTACCAAGATGCAGGTCATCAAGCTGGTCAAGGAGATCACCGGTCTGGGCCTGAAGGAAGCAAAGGCTATCGTTGACGGCGCTCCCAAGGCTGTCAAGGAGAAGGCTTCCAAGGCTGAGGCTGAGGACATCAAGAAGAAGCTGGAAGAGGCTGGCGCTAAGGTCGAGATCAAGTAATTTGATCCCTTCTGAACGTTCTTTCTTGAATTCTTATTCTTGAAACAAAAGGCACTCTCGCTGAAAGGCGAGGGTGCCTTTTTGGTTGTGCGCCCGCAGCAGGGCAAAAAGCTCCCGGAGCAGTGGCACTGAATGCCGCACCGCTCCGGGAGCTTTGGTTTTGCTTCGTTTATTCGTAGTCGATGGGCAGGGTGGGCAGACCGTTCAGATCAAGGCCTGCCGTGTGGCCCGCCATGTACTGGTAGTAGCCCTGCGCCGCGATCATTGCGCCGTTGTCGCCGCAGAATTTCAGCTCAGGCAGATAGACCTTGGCCCCCAATTTCTGGGCACCATCGTTCACCAGCTGACGCAGGCGGCCATTGGCAGCCACGCCGCCCGCCAGACAGACCTGCTTTGCCCCGGTGTCGGCAGCAGCCAGCAGCAGCTTTTCGGCCAGAATGCCCGCAATGCGCTCCTGAAAGCTTGCTGCCAGATCAGGCACGTTGATCTCCTCGTTCTTCATCTGGGCCTTGTTCACCTCGTTCAGCACGGCGGTTTTCAGGCCGGAGAAGCTGACGTTGTACTTGCCGTCCACATGGGGCACCGGCAGGCGGTAGGCCTTGGGATCGCCTGTTTTGGCAGCATTTGCCACGCTGGGGCCGCCGGGATAGGGCAGACCCAGGGTGCGGGCGACCTTGTCAAAGGCTTCACCGGCGGCATCGTCCACGGTGTGGCCCAGAATGTGGTAGTGGGTGTAGTCCTGCACCTCCACGATATGGCTGTGGCCGCCGGATGCCACCAGACAGAGGAAGGGCGGCTTGAGCTCCGGATGGGTCAGGTAAAGGGCCGCAATGTGGCCCCGCAGGTGATGCACCGGAACCAGCGGCTTGTTGGCAGAATAGGCCAGTCCCTTGGCAAAGTTCACGCCCACCAGCACTGCGCCGATCAGGCCCGGCGCAAAGGTGACAGCCACCGCGTCCACATCGTCCATGGTCTTGCCTGCGTCCAGCAGAGCCTTTTTGACCGTAGCGCTGATGAACTCGCAGTGGCGGCGGCTGGCGATCTCAGGGACCACGCCGCCATAAAGAGCCTGCTCCTTGACGCTGGTGGAGATGACGTTGCTCAGCAGGCGGCGGCCATCCTCCACAAGGGATGCGGCGGTCTCGTCGCAGGTGGATTCGATTCCTAATACGATCATAGTTCAGTGGGCCTCCAGCCAGTTTTTGCCAGTATGCACATCGGTGCTCAGGGGCACCGCGTAGTGCACGCAGCCTTCCATTTCCTCCCGCAGGATCTGCGCGGCCTTTTCGGCCTCTGCTTCCGGGGCTTCCACGATCAGCTCATCGTGGACCGTCAGGATCAGGCGGCTTTCCATTTTCTCGTTCCGCAGCCGCCGCCAGACACGCACCATGGCCAGCTTGATAACATCAGCGGCCGTGCCCTGAATGGGGGTGTTGCGGGCCATCCGTTCGCCGCTGGCCCGGATGTTGTGGTTGTTGCTGTTCAGCTCCGGCAGGGCGCGGCGGCGGCCGAACAGGGTGGAAACGTAGCCGCACTGGCGGGCATCCGCAATGGTCTTTTCCATATAACCGTCGATATTGGGGAAGGTGGCCAGATAGGTCTGCAGGAAGGCCTCTGCCTCCTTGACGCTCACGCCGATGTCCTTGGAAAGGCTGTAAGCGCCCTTGCCGTACATGATGCCAAAGTTGATGGCCTTGGCGCTGGAGCGCAGGCGGGGCGTGACATCCTCAGGCCGGATGTTGTAGATCTTGGCTGCGGTGCTGCGGTGGATGTCGGCACCGGAGAGGAACGCCTCCTGCATGTGTGCATCGCCGGTGACATGGGCCAGGATGCGCAGTTCGATCTGGCTGTAATCGGCATCCACCAGCACGCAGCCGGGCTTTGCCACAAAGTAGGCGCGGAGCTTGCTGCCCATCTCGGTGCGGATGGGGATGTTCTGCAGGTTGGGGTTGTCGGAGGAGAGCCGCCCGGTGCGGGCCTCGGTCTGATTGAAACGGGTGTGGATGCGGCCATCCTCGCCAATGACCTTAAGCAGACCCTCCACATAGGTGGAGTTCAGCTTCTGGCAGGCACGGTACTGGAGAATGTCCTCCACCAGCGGGATGTCCCGCAGCTTTTCCAGTGTCTCGGCATCGGTGGACCAGCCGTTCTTCGTCTTTTTGCCGTGGGGCAGACCCATGGTATCAAAGAGCAGGGTGCCCAGCTGTTTGGGGCTGTTGGGGTTGAAATCGGAGGTGCCTGCCTCCATCTCGATGCGGGTCAGCACCTGGTCCAGCTCCTGCCGCAGCTGCACACCGAAGGCTTCGATGCCCTCACGGTCTACAAGGATGCCAGTGCGGGTCATATCGGCCAGCACCTGTGCCAGCGGGAATTCAATGTTGTTGTAGAGCTCGTCCTCTCCATTTTCAGTGATCTCCGCCTTCATTCTGGCGAACAGGTCTGCTAGGAAACCGGCATCGGGGTACTCCTCACAGGAGAACGCTGACCTTGCATGGTAGCTGGTGGCAAGGGTGGTGAGCAGATAGTGGGAAGCGGAAGCGTCCAGCAGGTAGGCGGCCAGCTTGCCGTCCCAGACGATGCTGCTGCCCCAGCTGCCTGCGGCCATGGCTCTAGCGTAGAGGGGGGCGGAATCAAATACATCCAGCGTCACCTTGGGGTCGTCCAGCAGGGAGACCAGCTCCTCCTCGGAGAGGGGATACACGGTGGTGTCCTGCACGGCGTACCAGGCCTCCGGCTGCACGACCGCGCTCTTTTTGCCCAGAACGGCGGGGCGCGCGGCCACCAGATAGTGGCCGGAGGGTTCTGCGGGCAGGGACGCAATGGCTGCGTCCACTTCCGGCAGGGTATCGGGGTCCTGTTCCGGAACGATGCCGTCCAGCCCGAACCGGGTGATGAGGGTCTGGATCTCCAGCTCCTGCATCAGGCGGACAGCGGCGGGCTTGTTGCCCTCGGTCACCTTGTAGGCCCCTTCCGCTGTGTCGATGGGAGCATCGGTGCGGATGGTGCCCAGCGTGTGGCTGAGGTAGGCATCCTCCCGGCAGGCCAGCAGGTTTTCCCGCTGCCGGGGCTTGATGATCGGGCTGTCCAGATGGTCGTACACGCTGTCCAGGGTGCCGAAGTTCTTGACCAGGGTCATGGCGGTCTTTTCGCCGATGCCCTTCACGCCCGGAATGTTGTCGGAGGTGTCGCCCATCAGGCTCTTCACCTCGATGAGCTGCTTGGGCTCAATGCCGTACTTTTCGTGGATGGCATCCAGATCCATGGTCTCCGTTTTGCTGCGGCCCATGGCGCTGGTGGCCAGCAGCACGGTGGTGGTCTCGCTCACCAACTGCAGGCTGTCGCGGTCTCCCGTGGCCAGAAAGCAGTCGTCCCTGCGGGCCTCGCAGGCAGCGGCCAGCGTGCCCAGAATGTCGTCGGCCTCCCAGCCCTTTGCCGATACCTGGCGGTAGCCCAGGTCGGTGAGCAGTTCTTTCAGGATGGGCATCTGCTGGGCCAGCTCGTCCGGCATGGCGTGGCGGGTGCCCTTGTAGCCGTCATACATTTCGTGGCGGAAGGTGGGGTGCTTCAGATCGAAGGCCACGGCCACCTCGTCGGGCTCACACTCCCGGAGCAGGGAATTCATAATATTCAAAAAGCCGAAGATGGCATTGGTATAGCGGCCGTCCTTGGTGGTCAGCAGCTTGATGCCGTAAAAGGCACGGTTGGCAATGCTGTTGCCGTCAATGACCAGTAAACGCATAGTCAGTCTCCTCCATTGCATTATAACTCAATTTATAGTATAACACAAAATGGGGGCCAGCGGGGGATTTTTGCAGAAAAAACAAAAATGCCCTCCCGTGTTGGGAAGGCAGGTGAAGGTGTTACTCCGAGATGGTAATGGCGCTCACCGGGCAGGCCTGTGCGGCTTCCACGGCGGTGGGTACGGTGTCGGGCGGCAGCTCGCCCGGCATAGCGACGGCCAGGATGCCTGTCATCTGGAATACCTCGGGGCAGATCCCGGTGCACTGGGTGCAGCCGATGCAGAGATCGGGGTCAACGAATGCTTTCATGGGAAGTTCCTCTCTTTCTGAAATGGCCCGCCCTTCGTTCAATCTCAGGGGCGGCTTGTGATAAAGCAAGTATGGACGGAAAGAAGATGAATTATCCCTAGGTTTTTTCCGGCAGATATGATACAATAGAGCACACAGGATCCAGGAGGAAAAACGATGAACATTCAGATCTTTGGCACCAGCAAGTGCTTTGATACCAAAAAGGCCCAGCGCTATTTCAAGGAGCGGGGCATCAAGTTCCAGATGATCGACCTGAAGGAAAAAGAGATGAGCCGGGGCGAGTTTGAGAACGTGGCCCGCGCGCTGGGCGGCTGGGAGCAGCTGGTGAACCCGGCGGCAAAGGATAAGCAGACGCTGGCCCTGCTGGATGCACTGGTGGATTGGCAGAAGGAGGACAAGCTGTTCGAGAATCAGCAGCTCTTCAAAACGCCCATCGTGCGCAACGGCAAAAAGGCTACCGTGGGCTACCAGCCCGAGATCTGGAAAACGTGGGAATAAATCGCGCTTTCACAAAAAATCCACGCCCCGGGTTTTGCACCTGCGGGCAGTTTGTGGTATACTGAAAGCTGGTATTTCCCCAAAAGATGACCTGATTTAGGAGACGATAACGATATGAAGACCTATATGACCCCGGAAGAACACGCCCGGCTCCACCGCCGCCGCGCCCGGCAGACCCTTGGCCTGCTGATCGCTGTGCTGGCACTGGTGGGCATTGTAACGGTTGTGCGGGCCGGTGTGAAGGGTGTGGCCACTCTGTTTGACGACACCCAGCAGAAAGCGGAATATGAGGACCGGCTGGAAGGTCTGGTCCTGTTTGACCCGCTGCCCTTTGACGGCATCGAGAACATCGATGATCTGACCCTGCGCGAAGCCGCCGTCTGGGGCTGCGTGTACAGCATCCAGGAGACCCAGGGAAGCTTTGATAACTACAACACGGACCCCGACACCGAACAGCTGCTGCTGCCCTCGGTGGATGTGGATGCCTATCTGGCAAAGCTGGTGGGCCCCAGCTTCAAGCTGACCCACAAGAGCTTTGAGATGGACGACATGACTGTCGAGTTCGATGAGACGACCCAGTGCTATAAGATCCCCGTCACCGGCAGCGTGGGCACCTTCCGCGCTACCGTCACCAGACTGTTCAAGAAGGACGGCCTGCTCCACGTTACCGTGGGCTATATCCCCACCCAAAGCAGTGATGACAGCATCCTGAACACCTCGTCCGACACGCCCACCAAGTATATGGATTACCTGTTCAGCCGCCAGAGCGGCAGCTGGTACCTGACCGGCCTGACCGACAGCGAGACCAAGCCCGAATCTGCCGACAGTGCAGTCTCTGCCGCGGAGCCTGCCCCGCTGGCCGAGAGCGAGGTCAACGATGCCATCCTTGCAACCGCAGGCGATTCTGCCGCCGACAGCGTGGCCGCCAGCGCCGTTGCTGACGAGGCTGCCCCGGTGGAAGAGGCGGCGGAGAGCACCCCGGCTGAGAGCACCGAGGCTTCCTCCGAGAGCCCGGCGGCATAAAGCGAAAACCGAAATCTGACAGAACACCCCTGCACGGAATGTGTGAAGCATTCCACGCAGGGGTGTTTTTGTTTCCTGATTATTTCAGATCAAACCTGACCACGACCAGCCGATACCACAGGTAGGGCACCATGTTCCAGATCATCCACAGCTCCATGAGGATATAGTTGGGCAGGTCCTTCAGGCGGAAGGGGCGCTTGCCGAGCCGTCCCTCTTTGAGCAGAGCAAAGGCTTCGTACATTCCCTTGTCCCAGGCTTCGCCAAAGCCCTGCTTGTGGAACTTGTAGCACTTGAGCAGATAGCCCAGCGCCAGCGGGAGAAAGTTCAGGATGAGCATGAGCAGCGGCTCGTTCTTGAGGGGGAGCAGGATGCTGTTCCGGCCGCTCTGCTGGCTCTTGAAGGCGTTGTACTTCACCGCGCCGGTGCTGGCACCGCAGATGTGGTAGCATTTTGCGGTGGGGCAGAGGACACACTTGTAGCCTGCGTTGTTGGCACGCCAGCTCAGGTCTACATCCTCAAAGTAGGCGAAGAAGTTCTCGTCAAAGGTGCCGATCTCCTCCAGAATGCTCTTGCGGTAGAGCGCCGCGCCGCCGCAGGCCGAGAAGATGCGCTTCTGTTTGGTGTAGCGGCTGGCCCGGCGGCCGTCGCCGGTCTTGCAGGCAAAGCCCATCCAAGTGACGTAATCACCGGCATCGTCGGCCAGCTCCCGTTCAAAGTGGCGGAGCATCAGGCTCTGCACGGCAAAAATTTTGGGATCGGTCTCGGCGGTGCGGATGAGCTCGGCCAGCCAGTTCGGCTCGGCAAAGGCATCGTTGTTGAACATGACCACATACTCGCCCTTGGCCCGGGCAATGCCCTGATTCACGGCATGGGAGAAGCCAGTGTTGGTGCCGTTTTCGATCAGGGTGAAGTTGGGGCGGCCGCAGTAGCTGCGGGCCTGCTCCAGACTTTCATCGGTGGAACCGTTGTCCACGATGATGAGTTCAAAATCCTGCTCTGTCTGGGCATAGACCGACTCGATGGAGTCCTTGAGCCAGCCTTTGCCGTTGATGTTGGGGATAACGATGGTTGCTTTCATATATAAATGCTCCTGAAAATTCAACTTCAGGGCAGATTATACCATAATTGCGTTGAAAAAGAAACCGGCAGTTGGGAAGAAAAGCGGAAAGCACAATGAAAAACTTTTCCGGACTTTTGTAGCAAATAACCAACCACTTCACTGCACGGTTGTGCAATCTGCCCTTGAATTGTGACCAAAGCGTGTAAATATTGAGAAAATGGCTGCAAAACTGTTTACAAAAGAGTAACAGGATGATATACTTTACACCAGTGAATGAAACGCTCTTTTGTGAAGAAAGGATACTGACGTGGAAACAGCCAAGCACTTTGGAAGCAAACTTCGGAAAACTCTCGCTGCCCTGCTTGCAACGATGGCCTTGATGGCCGTGCTGCTCCCCGGGGCACTGGCCGTGGACCTGAATGTTGATGTTGGGTTCTACTTCAAACAGAGCCGGGGCGGCACCTGCACCCTGGCCTCTGCCGCAATGATGCTTCGCCGCCGGGCCTATCTGGATGGGATGGACAGCTGGGTGGATGTGACTGAAAACGGCATCAAGAGCACGGCCTGGTCGGGCGGGCTCTCCCACAGCTTTACATACAACGATATGCATGTGGGTTATGCGACCCTGCCCTCGGGCAAGGCGGCCAAGACGGAAGCGCTGGTCTCCATTCTGGCAGAGCATCCGGAGGGCATCGTGCTGTACGACCGCACCAGACCCCATGCCGTGCTCCTGACGGACTACACCAACGGCGTGTTCTATTGTTCCGATCCTTCCAACGGGGTTGCCTCCGGCCGTGTACCGCTGTCTGCCGCCAGCATCTCCATTGGCGGCGCGTCCTGCTACTGGTACATCACCGAGGATGGCAATGACGATGGTCTGGAGCTTCTGGAAGAGGCTGTGCAGGCGGAGGAAGCCGCCGCGGAAACTGAGACTGCGGCAGAGACTGAAGCCGCTACTGGTGAGGAAAGCAGCAGTCAGGATTGGTGGACGAGCCTGTTTGGCTGAATATTGATCTTCTGGGCGGCTGGCCGTTGGGTCAGCTGCCTTTTTTGTTAGCATCCTCACCCTCTCAGGCCGCTTCGCGTCCAGCTCTCCCAAAGGGAGAGCTTTTGACAAAACCGCAAACCTTGCATTTACTGCCAAGGCCTCCCACTTTGGGGGAGGTGGCATCGCGTAAGCGATGACGGAGAGGGTGAGCCCGTTCACCTCCGCAGCTCTGTCCCCGGGAAATAGTGCGCCAGAATTTCCTCCGCGCTCTGTCCCTGCTCGGCCAGCGCCTTGGCACCCCACTGGCTCAGACCTACACCGTGGCCATAGCCCTTGGTGGTGATGAGAAAGCTGCCCTCCTGATACTGCACCGTGAAGCAGGCGCTCCGCAGGCCCAGCGCTTTGCGCAGGGCCGGGCCGGTGACGCTCTGCCCGCAGACAGGCAGGGAGGCTACATAGCCCGAAGGGGTGAGCGCGGCCTCTCCGAACCAGCTGGCAGGTGCGGCAGGGTCAGGGAGAAGCCCCAGCCCGGCGAGAGCCTGCTGCATCTGTTCGGTGGTGAATTGGACGGTATAAAGGTAGTTGTCCGCATTGAGGTCGGTGGAGCTGTCCACGGCCACAAGATAGGGAAGGGCGGTGCCCCAGACGTTTTTGCTGGCTTCAGTCATGCCGTTGGAGATGGCAAAGTAGCTTGTCCCGGCGGGGGCGCTGCCATAGTAGAGCACATCGGTCAGCACACTGTCCACCAGCGCCGAGAGGCGGGCATAGTTTTCCTCATAGGCGGTGCCCCAGTAGCTGCGGAGGACTGCATCTGTTAAGTATCCCTGCCGCCGGACGGGGTCCACGCTCAGCCAGCCGGAAGCCGGTTCGGCGGCATGGTCGCGGCAGTAGAGGGCATAGCTGTGGGCCGCGATGGCCTGCGCCTTGAGCGCCTCGTCCGGCCAGCTGATGGGCATTTCCGCCGCCACGGCACCGATCAGATAGTCCCGCCGGGGCACCGAGACCACGGCCCCAGCGCTCTGGTCGGCCAGCAGAAAGCTCTCGCTGTCCTGATCGGAGGGCGGCACGGCGGCGCTGTCCGGGGCGGTTTCCGAAGCCGCAGTGCCCGGCAGTGGAGCGGAAGAAGCCCCCTGTGCCGGGCCGAACACCGCCAGTGTCAGCCGGTAACCGGCGATTGGCAGGAGCGTGCCCAGCACCAGCAGCAGGGCGCAGAGGAGAAAGAATGTCTTTTTCATCGTAGTTTTCCCTCCCGGACAGGCATTTTTCTGGGCCCAGTGTACCAGCCCGGCAGGGTGAAAAAGCGCACATTTCATCCAAGACTTGAATTTACTTCACAAAAGCGCTATCATAAGGGTGTGCCATCATGGTGGATGGCCGGAAAGTATATAAGAGAGAAATAAGAGAAAGGGGAAATTCGCGCATGAACTATACCCATGCAGAAGTAGCGTCGCTGGACCCGCAGACCATGCGGACGCTGTGTGAAGAGTATCTGGCAAACAACTACATCGACCCGGAGACGAGTGAGCGTCTCGGCGTCAAGCGCGGCCTGCGCAACCCGGATGGCACCGGTGTGCTGGCAGGCCTGACCAATGTCTGTGACGTTGTGGGCTACAAAAAAGATCAGGAGGGGCATGTCATTCCCATTCCGGGCCGCCTGATCTACCGCGGCGTGGACATCAATGAGATCGTGAACGAGGCCTACCGCAACGACCGCTTTGTGTTTGAAGAGGTCATCTGGCTGCTGCTGTTCGGCAGCCTGCCCACCCAGGAGCAGCTGGACGAGTTCTGTGAGCTGCTGGCAGAGCACCGTGCCCTGCCCGATGGCTTTATGGATACCATGAATGCTCCTTCGCCCAATATTATGAACAAGATGCAGCGGTGCGTGCTGGGCCTGTATTCCTACGACGAGCATGCCGAGGACCTGACGCTGGAGAATATCCTGAACCAGAGCATCAATCTGATCGCCAGTATGCCCACCATGATGGTGAACGCTTACCAGATGAAGCGCCGCTATTATGACAAGCAGAGCATGTTCTTCCACATGCCCAAGCCCGGCCAGAGCACGGCGGAGCACATCCTGAGCACCTACCGCCCGGACCAGAAGTTTACCCACGAGGAAGCCAAGCTGCTGGATATGTGCCTGCTGGTCCACGCTGACCACGGCGGCGGCAACTGCTCTACCTTTACCGCCCGTGTGCTGTCCTCCTCGGGCACCGATACCTACTCGGCCATTGCAGCCGCCATTGGCGCGCTGAAGGGCCCCAAGCACGGCGGTGCCAACCTGATGGTCAACCGTCAGCTGCAGGATATCCTCAAGCATGTGGAGCACCCAGAGGATGACGACGAGGTGCGCGAGTATCTGCGCCGCATTCTGCGCAAGCAGGCGGGCGACGGCTCCGGCCTGATCTACGGTATGGGTCATGCGGTCTATACCATGAGCGACCCCCGTGAGGTCATCCTGAAGGAGCGCGCCAAGCACCTGGCCTACGAGAAGGGCTTTGAGGAAGAGTACAACATGCTGTGCAGCATCGAGCGGCTGGCTCCCGATATCTTTGCCGAGGAAAAGGGCAGCAGCAAGCCGG
>OCPW01001856.1_pt1 | contig 10442 bp, 9 predicted proteins | sample 1538761 | NCBI WGS metagenome assembly OCPW01 (sample SAMN04571724, study PRJEB22368) | human gut metagenome | biome: human gut; material: stool | host: Homo sapiens | place: Luxembourg | collected 2012-09-20
CTCATCAGCTGGAACGACGGCGAACCCAAGTACGACATCCGCGATTGGTCCCCGGACGGTACCCGCATGGGCAAGGGCATTTCCCTGAGCGGCGAAGAGCTGGCCATCCTCAAGGGCATTCTGGAAGATCTGGAGCTGTAAGATGGACTACCGTGAGGAGTTTTTGCAGATCTGGCACCAGCATGTCTCCCGCCCGGGCAGCGAAAAACTGCTGGACTGGCTGGACAACAAGACGGATTTCTTCTCGGCTCCGGCCTCCACCCGGTTCCACGGGGCCTGTGACGGCGGGCTGTGCATGCACAGCCTGAACGTCTACCATGCACTGCACGATACCTTTTTTACCGAGGGCGACAGCGAGGAGACCTTTGCCATCTGTGCACTGCTGCACGATCTGTGCAAGGCCAACTACTACAAGCCCGGCACCCGCAACGTGAAAAACGAAGCCACCGGCCAGTGGGAAAAGGTGCCCAGCTACAGCGTGGAGGATCTGTTCCCCTATGGTCACGGCGAAAAGAGCGTGTTCCTGATCGAGCGGTTTATGAAGCTGAAGGTCGAGGAAGCGGTAGCCATCCGCTGGCACATGGGCGGCTTTGACGATGCGGCCAAGGGCGGCTGCTTCGCCATCTCGGAAGCTTACGACAAATATCCGCTTGCCGTCAAGCTCCACATTGCCGACCTGAAGGCCACCTACCTCATGGAACACCGCACCAGCGCCGTGCGGTAACATCCCCAAGATGCAAAAAAGACGATGCACAGCGTTTGTGCATCGTCTTTTTGTTATACAGTCATTAAGCTTTCCAGCTGATGTACCAGATCCACCGCCTGATGGTCGAGTGCCGTGGTGGGCTTCCAGTCCGGCTGCGCAAAGGGGCAGCGTTCCTCCTCCGGTTCCGGCGGTGCGGCCTGCGGGGCAGGCTTCTGCTCCGGTGCGCTCTGCTCCGGTACAGCATCCGGCTGGGGCTGCTCTGCCTTGGGGGCATCCGCCGCCGGGTGGAACACGATCACCGGCAGGCCGGGCTGTTCCAGCACCTTGGGCTGCGGGGGCACGGGCGGCAGCAGGCTGTTTGCCCGCGCCTGCTCACACAGAGCTTCCAGCTCGGCGTTCTCCTGCCGCAGTGCCACCATCTCCCGCTCACAGGCGTAAAGCCGGGTCTGGTAACGGCGGATCTCCGCATTGGCAGCGGCAAGACGGCGGTTCAACAGCTCCGCCTGAGCGGGCTGGCTCGGGAGCCGTCTCCCGGTTTCCGGTTCGACCTGCGCCATCATTTCCTCCACTTCCTGCACCCTGCGCAGAGCGCGGCGGTATTCACGGGCAGCGGCGGCACAATAACGCTCCACACAGCGCAGCACACTGGTCCTGCGGCAGCTCAGCCATTCGGTGCGCAGCCAGATGTCGTTTGGTACCATCTCTGCTCCTCCCGCTCACGCGCGCAAGAGACCACGCCCCCTCCCGGGCGGTTCACACTGTAACTTACAAACTTACTTGCGCTTATTCAGGATCGCCAGCAGCTCATCGTAGTAACGGTTGTCGCTGCTCTCTTCCTCCACCGGCTTTGCAGCGCTGTTTGCGGCGGCAGCAGGCTGCTGCTTTGCGGCACCCGCGCCGGACACATCAGAGCTGAACACTGCGCTGGGGGTGGAAGCACCGGCACCGGCGGCACTGTTCAGGCTGCTGCGCAGGCCATCGGCGGCCTTGTTGTCAAAGCCGGTGGCCACAACGGTAACGCGCATCTCATCGGACAGGTTCTCATCGAACGCAGTACCCCAGATGATGTTTGCATCGGGGTGAGCGCTCTGGGTGATGAGGCCGGCAGCAGTCTCGACATCCTCCAGGCCGATATCGGGGCTGGAGGTGATGTTGATGATCACGCCGTGTGCACCGGCAATGCTGGTTTCCAGCAGCGGAGAGGAGATCGCAGCCTTGGCGGCGTTCTCTGCCTTACCTGCGCCCTTGGCGCTGCCCACGCCCATGTGGGCGTAACCGGCATCCTTCATAATGGAGCGCACGTCTGCGAAGTCCAGGTTGATGAAGGCGGGCACATTGATCAGAGCAGAGATGGACTCCACGCCCTGACGCAGCACATTATCGGCGGCCTGGAAGGCGTTCATCAGGGTGATCTTTTCCTGGCTGATCATCTTCAGGCGCTCATTCGGGATAACGATCAGGCTGTCAACGTGCATGAGCAGGTTTGCAATGCCCTGCTCTGCCAGGCCCATCTTGCGCTTGCCCTCAAAGGAGAAGGGCTTGGTGACGATGCCCACGGTCAGGATGCCCAGATCGTGTGCCACCTCAGCCACAACAGGAGCCGCACCCGTGCCGGTGCCGCCACCCATACCGGCGGTGATAAAGACCATCTGGGAGCCCTTCAGGGCATTTGCGATCTCGTCCTTGCTTTCCTCGGCAGCACGCTGGCCGATCTCGGGATCAGCGCCCGCGCCGCGGCCCTTGGTGAGCTTGGAGCCCAGCTGCACCTTGGTGGCAGCATGGTTCTTGGCCAGCGCCTGCTGGTCGGTGTTCATTGCAATAAATTCTACGCCCTGCAGACCATCGCTGACCATGCGGTTGACTGCGTTGCCGCCGCCGCCGCCCACGCCAATGACCTTGATCGTCGTAACATTTTCATCCATTTCTTCGTCGAGCATGAGTGCCATAACTTTTGTCCTCCATCGGATATGTTATCGTAAACCTGCGCTTTTCGCACAAGAAGAGTTCGATACTATACTTATATAACTGTATCGTATCATCTTTTTGCCCCGATTGCAAGACAAATTTGTTTTTTTGCAGAGGTTTTTTTCACCGTCCCGTTTCCCGGGGCCGATTCCCGCCGAATTTGCGCCCCCAAACCGGCCAAAATCTCTGTAAATCCGGCATAGCCCCGGTCGATATGCGCCGGGTGGGTGATGACCGTGGTTCCCCGGGCCGCAAGCCCCGCCAGCACCAGTGCCGCCCCGCCCCGCAGGTCGGGGGCCTCCACCACGGTGCCGCACAAATGGCCGCCCGGCACAATGGTCAGCACCCTGCCCGCCGTTTCGGCCTGTGCACCCAGGCGGCAAAAACCCTCGGCACAGCCGAACCGGCGCTCAAAGATCACGTCCTCGATGCTGCTCTCGCTGTCGGCACAGAGCATTGCCGCCGCCAGCAGCGGGGCAGCATCGGTGGCAATGGCCGGATAGGCTCCGGTGAACACCCGGCCTGCCCCATGCAGCCGCCCAAAGCGGGAAATTCGCACCGTATCTCCTGCCGGTTCCACCCGGCACCCCATTTGTCCCAGAATTTCCAACACCGGCGCATAGAGAGCAGGGGCGCAGCCGGTCAGTTCCACCCGGCCGCCCGCCGCCGCACAGCCGCAGGCCAGCGTGGAAGCAAAAATGCGGTCGGGCAGGGGCGAAAAACAGCACCCGGAAAGGCGTGGAGCTGCCTGCCCCCTCGATGCAGCCGCCGCACCGGTTCAGAAAAGCGGCAAGGTCGGCGATCTCCGGTTCCCGGGCCGCTCCCCGCAGGATGGTCCTGCCCTTGGCACAGGCAGCGGCCAGCAGAAGTGTCTCTGTGGCCCCTACGCTGGGGAAACGCAGGGTGATCTCGGCCCCGTGCAGGCCGGAGGGAGCCGTCAGCACCAGCCGCGCCAGATGCAGGTCGATGGGCCGGGCCCCGATGCGGCAGCCGCCGGGCAGGCTGGTCTCGGCGCGGCCCAGCCTTGCCAGCAGCGGCGCGCAGAACAAAATGGAAGCCCGCATTTGTCCCGCTGTTTGCCCCGGCAGGGTGCTGTTGGCAGGCGGACCGGAGAGCACTGCATCACTGCTCTCCCACCGGGCGGCACAGCCCACGCCCCGCAAAAGCGCCATGCAGTGTTCCACATCCGCAAGGCGGGGCACAGCCTGGAGCCGCACCTCTCCCGTACAGAGCAGCGATGCTGCAAAAAGCGGCAGAACGCTGTTTTTTGCAGCTGGAATTTTTACGCTTCCGTTCAGCGGGCGGCCCCCTGTCACCACGATCCGTTCCTCCATGTCCGTGCCCCCATTCCGCAAAAGATACCCCACCGTATGCAAAACAGGGCCGGAGTGTGAGGCGGACAAGTTTGTTTTGTAATTTATAGCACCCTCGCCCTCTCAGGCGCTTCGCGCCAGCACCGGGTTGCGGCTCCCAGCATCCGCTTCGCGCAAACCCTTGCGCTTGCGTCCTGCTGGCCGCGGCCCCAACAACTCCTCCCTCATTCCGCCGCAGGCGGTGGTCGTCGTCGTTGCTCCCAAAGGGAGAGCCTTTGGCAATTCAACTTTATGTTTTCTATTCCGTCAGGTCTCACCTCTTGATACGGATAGGACAATACCCATCTCTCCCAACAACATCATCAGGCTCGTTCCTCCGGAGGAGAAAAAGGGCAGGCTGATGCCGGTGTTGGGGATGGTATTGGTGACCACGGCCACATTGAGGACAGCCTGCAGGGCCACCTGCACGGTAAAGCCCACCACCAGCAGCGCCCCAAAACGGTCGGGAGCATGGGCGGCAATGGTAATGCCCCGCCAGAGCAGCAGCACGAACAGCAGCACCACGGCGCAGGCCCCCACAAAGCCCAGTTCCTCGCAGACGATGGAGAAGATGAAGTCGTTCTGGGGTTCGGGCACAAATAGATGCTTCTGGCGGCTGTTCCCCAGCCCCAGCCCGGTGGCCCCGCCGGAACCGATGGCGTACAGGCTCTGGATGGTCTGGTGGCCGTCCCCCAGCGGGTCGGCAAAAGGGTCCTGCCAGGAGCGCAGGCGGTCGGCAGCGTAGGGCACAAGGTCCGGCATAACGACCACCGCCGCCCCGATGGCGGCCGCCCCGCCCACGCCCGCCAGCACGAACCACCGCAGACCTGTGCCGCCCACGAACATCAGCACTGCCCCGATGCCCAGGATCAGCAAAGTGCCCGAAAGATGGGGCTCCAGCAGCATCAGCGCCGCCACCACCCCCAGCACCAGCACAAAGGGCAGCACCCCCACCGCAAAGCTGCGCATCCTGTCATGGTTCAGCGAAATGATGTGCGAAAACACCAGCACCACGGCAAATTTTGCGATCTCGCTTGGCTGCAGGGTACCCACCCCCGGCAGCACCAGCCACCGTTTGCAGCCGTTGTATTCCGGCATAAAAAGCACCACCGCAAGCAGCACCAGCGAGACCCCCAGCAGCGGCCAGGCCAATTTGTGGAAGATGTGATAGTCCACCCGGCTGGCTAGCCACAGCCCCGCAATGCCCATGGCAGCGTAGAGCAGCTGGGGGCGCAGGTAGGCAAAGGCATCGCCCCGCCGGTAAAGGGCCACCGCCCCCGACGCACTGCCCAGCATCACCAGCCCGAACCCCACCAGCGTGAGTACCAGCACCAGAAACGGCAGGTCCATGGCCGACAGCGGCCGCAGCGGTGCCCTGTGCCGCCCGCCTGCCAAGGCAGTCAGTTTCATGTCGTCACCCCCAGTTTTACTATTGTACGCCATGCTGCTGTTGGCTATACGGATATTATCGTGACGTTGTGCATATCTTGTACACTAGCTCACCCTCTCAGGCGCTTTGCGCCAGCTCCCCCAAAGGGGGAGCTTTTGACAAAATCATAAACTTTGTATCGAATGCCAAGGCCTCTCCCTTCGGGAGAGGTGGCATCGCGTCAGCGATGACGGAGAGGGTGAGCCCGTTAAAGGGGGTGACATCATGCCCAAAGTTCTCCGCACCCTGCCCGAGCGGGGATTCCGCCGCCGGGCACGGGCCGTGGCGGTGCTGTTCTGTGCCGTCTGCCTGGGGCTGGCCGTGCGGCTCTTTTTCCTGCAGGTGCACACCGACGGCTTCTATGCCGACCGTGCACAGGGCCAGCAGCTGCGGGACACCGTAGTCCCCGCTGACCGGGGGCGCATTTACAGCGCCGACGGCCTTTTGCTGGCCGCCAACAGCAGCTGCTGGACCCTGCGGGCCTCGCCCCGGGAGATGCCGGAAGAGAAAATCACCCTTGCCGCCCACGGCCTTGCGGAGATCTTAGCGCTGGACGAGGCGGCCCTGCTGGAAAAATTCAGCGACCGTCGCTCCAACGACTGCCTGCTCCGCTACCGGGTGGACCGTGCCGCAGCCGATGCTGTGCGGGACTTTTGCGAAGAAAACAGCATCATCGGCATCCGCATCAATCAGGACAGCAAGCGCTGGTATCCGCAGGGAGCGTTTCTGGCTTCGGTGCTGGGGTTCACCAATGTGGACAACGCAGGGGTGGCCGGGCTGGAACTGAAATATGATGATCTGCTCACCGGGGAAAACGGCGTGGTGCTCACAGCTGTCAACGCCTGGGGCTACACACTGGAGCAGAGCTACGAGACCGAGTGTTTTCCCACCGAGGGGGACGGCCTGCGGCTCACCATCGACAGCTGTATCCAGCACTACCTTGAAAATGCGCTGTCCTACGCTGTGCAGGAGCACCATGTGGCGGCGCGGGCCGTGGGGATCGTCATGGATGTGAACACCGGGGCCGTGCTGGCCATGTCAACCACGCCCTCCTACGACCCCAACGAGCCCCGCGTCATTGCCGACACCGCCGCCCGGAACGCCGTGGAGGCCCTGACCGGTGATGCGCGCAAGGCCGCTTTACAGCTGGCCCAGCAGACCCAGTGGCGGAACAAGGCTGTCAGCGACCTGTACGAGCCGGGCAGCGTGTTCAAGCTCATCACCTGTGCGGCGGCGCTGGATGCCGGAGCCATCACAAAGCATTCCAGCTTTTACTGCGGGGAATCCATCTCGGTGGCAGGCACCCGCTTCCACTGTGCCAACCACAAACGCCATGGGGCCCAGAGCGTGACCCAGGCGCTGGAAAATTCCTGCAACCAGAGCTTCATCCAGATCGGGGCCCGGCTGGGCAGGGAGGCCTTCTGCGATTATTTTGCCGCCTTCGGCCTGCGGGAGCCCACCGGCATCGACCTGCCCGCCGAGCCGAAAAAGAGCCTGTACTACACCGCCGACCGCATGGGGCCGGTGGAGCTGGCCTCCTGCGCCTTTGGGCAGAGCAGCAAGATCTCCTATCTGGAAATGGCGGCGGCAGTCTGCGCCGTGGTCAACGGGGGAAAGCTGATGCAGCCTTACGTCGTCTCGGAGATCCTGGCCCCGAACGGCAGTACCATTGAGCAGTTCTCCCCTGTCTGCAAACGGCAGGTGCTCAAGGCAGAGACCAGCCAGACCATGCGGGAGATGATGGAGGCCGTGGTGCTCTACGGCGGCGGGCGGAACGCCCAGATCCCGGGCTACCGGGTAGGCGGAAAAAGCGGCACCAGCCAGAAGCTGGACAGCGCCGACGAAAAAGCCCGCATTGCCAGCTTTGTGGCGGTGGCTCCCATCGACGACCCGCAGTTTCTCTGCCTGGTCTGCCTGGACGAACCCCACAGCTGGACGACCGCAGGCGGCAGCCTGTCGGCCCCGGTCTGTGCCGAAGTGCTGGAGCAGACGCTGGTGTACAGGGGCGTGCCCCGCGCCACGGAAGCCCCGGCTGCCTCCACAGCAGAGACCGCCGCCGACCTCCCCGCTGACGGCGACAGTTTTGACGGGGCCTGAAAACGGGCAGAAAAAAGACCGCCGAAGCGGTCTTGAATTGCTTGTTTTCAGTTCTGGTGCGGCTGCTCGCGGAACTTGATCTCGCCGGTCTCGCTGTTCATGGATTCCACAATGGCAAGGCTCTCCAGCTGGATGCCCTTGCTGCGGATGAGCTCGCCGCCCTGCTGGAAGCCCTTTTCCACGGCAATGCCAATGCCCTCAACCGTGGCTCCGGCCTCCTTGGCTAGATCCAGCAGGCCCATCAGGGCACAGCCGTTTGCCAGGAAGTCATCGATGATCAGGACATGGTCCTCTGCGGTGAGGAACTTTTTGGAGACGATGACGTTGTAGATCTTCTTGTGGGTGAAGGACTGGATCTTGGTCTCATAGTTGTCGTAATCCAGGTTAATGCTCATGGACTTTTTGGCAAACACCACAGGAACATTGAACTCACTGGCAACCACAGCGGCAATGCCGATGCCGCTGGCCTCAATGGTCAGCACCTTGTTGACGGGCTTGCCTGCAAACAGGCGCTTCCACTCCTTTGCCATCTCGCGGAACAGGGGGATGTCCATCTGGTGGTTGATGAAGCTATCCACCTTCAGCACATTGCCCTCGCGCACGATCCCGTCTCTCTGAATGCGTTCTTCCAGCAGTTTCATATCCGTCTCTTCCTCCAAGCTTTGGTACTGCATTTTGATTTTACCTAGTATACCGGATTTGCCCCCCTGTTTTCAAGGTCTTTTGGCATTTTCTCTCTTGTTTTTCAGCAAAATTTGAGTATACTGGAAGCAACGGCTCCGGGTGGATTTCCGGGGCGCTCCGGGCACAGGGAAAGGTGCCCGTTTTCTGCATCCTGCCGCCTGTTCGGGCGGGATGCATTGTGAGGAGAAGGAGTATCACGCGTATGAAGACCGGATTGATCCTGGAAGGCGGTGCCATGCGGGGCATGTTCACTGCCGGTGTTCTGGATGTTCTGATGGAGCAGGGCATCACGGTAGACGGCATGGTGGGTGTTTCGGCGGGAGCAGTGTTCGGCTGCAACTACAAATCCCACCAGATCGGGCGGACCATCCGCTACAACACCACCTACTGCAAGGACAAACGCTATGCCAGCTTCCGCAACCTGCTGCGCACCGGCAACCTGTACAGCGAGGATTTCTGCTACCACGAGGTGCCCGAAAAGCTCGACCCGTTCGACGACAAGGCTTTCCGGGAATCCCCCATGGATTACTTTGTGGTCTGCACCGATGTCCGCACCGGCGACCCCATCTATTATAAGTGCCGCACCGGTGATGCGGAGGATGTGCGCTGGATGGAAGCCTCGGCATCCATGCCGCTGGCCGCAAAGATCGTCAAGATCGGCCATTACGGCCTGCTGGACGGCGGCGTTGCCGATTCCATCCCCATCCGCTTCTTTGAGTCCATCGGCTACAAGCGGAACCTCATCATCCTGACCCAGCCCAAGGGGTTTGTGAAAAAGAAGAATCCCATGCTGCCCGCCATCCGGGCACGGTATCTGCGCTATCCTGCCTTTGTGGAGGCTGTGGCCGACCGCCACGAGCGCTACAACGAAACCCTGAGCTACATCTCCATGCTGGAGCAGTCCGGCAAGGATTACGTTATCCGCCCGCCCATCCCGCTGGAGATCGGTGCCATGGAGCGTGACCCCGACCAGCTGCGCCGCGTCTACGAGACCGGCCGGGCCGTGGCACAGATCCAGGTGGATAAGATCCGGGCCTTCCTTGAAACTGCAAATGCCGAAGCCGAGGAATGATCACTGTGCTATACTGGGGCAAATCAAAACAGGAGGCACTGATCTATGAACGCTCTGGATGCCATTCTCACCCGGCGCAGCTGCCGGGAATTCACCGACAAGCCCATCAAAAGCGAAACACTGCACCAGCTGCTGGAAGCGGCCATGAGCGGCCCCAGCTGCGTCAATGCACAGGATTGGTCCTTCGTGGTAGTGACCGACCCGGAAAAGCTGGCACAGATGGCCGATGCCAACGGCCGCCCTGCTGAGCCGCTGCGGAAAGCTGCCGCCGGTATCCTCGTTTGCGGCGACCTTGACCGTGCGTTCCGCTTTGCAAAGGACTACTGGATCATTGACGGAGCCATTGCCGCCCAGAACATCTGCCTTGCTGCACAGGAGCTGGGGCTTGGCGCAGTCTGGCTGGGCACTTGGCCCCAGATGGACCGGGTAGAGGCCCAGCAAAAGCTGTTCGATCTGCCGGAGACCATTGTGCCCCACTCCATCATCGCCCTTGGCTACCCGGAAGCAGACCTAACTGCCCCGCGTGAGAGCCGCTATGAGGATGACCGGGTACATTTTAACCAGTGGTAAATTTTCCAGACGAAACCACGAGCGTTCCTGCTTGATACTTTACCATATTGCTCCTCTTTCATCCAAGTGGAACAGACTACGCAAAACAGACTTTCCAGCGCGTTTTCGTTCTTTTCTATTATAACACAAACCACTCCATGGCTTCAAAGGTGATTTTCCACAAAGTTTGCATCGTGCAATATGCGCAGAATGACCCGCAGATTTCTTGTGCAAAAGTACCTTTGCAAATTGGGCAGAGAATCGGTATAATGATTTCGTACAACGAGTGGCACTCATGCGTAAGACCGGTTGCATGAGTGCCACTCGTTTTTTTGTTTGCACTAAAATGGAAAGGTAAGGTGAATCCCATGGAAAGTTCCAATGAATTTCTCGGCACGGAACGCATCGGAAAGCTGATGCAGAAGTATGCGATTCCGTGCATTATTTCTCTGCTGGTCGGCGCACTGTACAACATCGTGGACCAGATCTTTATTGCAAACGCCAGTTATCTGGGTTCCTACGGCAACGCCGCCAATACGGTCGTTTTCCCCCTGACGGTGGTAGCGCTGGCAATCGCAGTCATGATCG
>OCPW01001870.1_pt1 | contig 10378 bp, 7 predicted proteins | sample 1538761 | NCBI WGS metagenome assembly OCPW01 (sample SAMN04571724, study PRJEB22368) | human gut metagenome | biome: human gut; material: stool | host: Homo sapiens | place: Luxembourg | collected 2012-09-20
AACTTAAAAAAGCATCAACTTTTTGAATGTTTAAATCCTTAAGTTGATGCCATTGCTCACGATTTATATCGTGGGTTTTTTCTTTGTCTTAGAACTCAAAAAAGAGATAGCTTTCGCTATCTCTCAGACCAATTAAGTATTATGATCTTTTCTTTCTCTTAAGTAACATAGCACCTGCTACTGTCATCATAGAGATCCAGCTTGCAATTGATGTTGCATCACCTGTCTTAGCTGGTTTCTTATCCTGAGTAGGATCTTTAGGTGTGTCTTTTCCTGTTTCAGGATCTTTTGGAGTTTCCTTATCTACTTCATTAAGTCCGATCACTTTTACAGTAAAGTCATGACTTGCAGTCTTTCCTTCTGCATCAGTTACAGTAATAGTAACGATGACATCTGCATCCTTCTTAGGAGTAGTTACTTTACCATCTAATGCGATAATACCTTCAGGACTTACCTTAGTCATAGTAATACTATAGCCTTCTGGTACTTCAGGAAGTACAAACTGTGTCTGTCCCTTAGCAACAACTGACTGTACTTTATTACCTGCAAGTAAATCATCTAGGATATCCTGTGATGATGGTTTAGCTGGAGTAACTTCTACCTTCTTGAAGTTGGCTTTTAGAGTAGTGTTTGTAGTTGCTTCAAATGTATATGGGTTAGAAGTACTTACTTCTCTTCCATTTTCATCTGTCCAGTTCACAAATTCATAACCTTTATTTGCCTTAGCTGTTACAGTCACATTTGAACCTTCTTCATAAATACCATCTTCTTTATCCATAGAGACAGTACCCATGTTCTGATCACTATCTACTACAACTGTATACTTCTTATTTTCAACAGTTACTTTTACAATTACTTTTAAGCCATCTGGGTTTACAACGCCTTCTGGTAATGTAAGAGTACCTTCTAATACATATGTACCACATTCATTAGCCTTATAAGATGCTTTATTCCATGTTACGTCTACTTCTTCTGTTTCATTATTTTCTAATGTAATAGATACTTTGTTTGGTAAATTTAATGCATCTAGTGTTGTACCTTTTACTACAGTGAGATCATCTAGCTTCTGAACATCTTTAATCTTTACGTCTGCTTCAGAAGACTTTTCAAACTTCGCAATTAAAGCTGTATTACCCTTAACGTTGAATGTATATTCTGCTTTATCAGATACTTTTTCACCATTAGGACGATACCATCCCTTAAATACATAACCTCTATTAGGTGTTGCAGTAACAGTCACAGATTTACCTGCTTTAACTTCCTGACCACCACTTACTTTACCACCTTTTTCTGCTTCTACATAAACAGTATAAGTGTTATTAGTGACATCTTTATTCGCAATATTGAATTCAGAGATAGCTACCCATCCATCATTTGATTCAGATGCTACAAACTTGAATCCATATACATTTTGTGTATCAAAAGTAAATGTTTTTTCTGACTTGTTAGCATCAAATGTCTGATCTTTCGCAACTTCTACCCATTCACCATTCTTTTCAGTCTGGATATAAAGTGAAGCTTTAGTCACCTGACCACTGTTAGAATCCTGACGTGGTGTGAATGATACCTGGTTGATTTCATAAGCTTTATCAAATGAAATTTCTGTCCAAATACTTCCATCAGCACCCTTACCTGTACCTGGGGCACCAGATGTTGTTGGAACCTTATCTTTTGTAGCCTGTGACCAGTCTGAATGCCAGATTGTAGAAGGCTTATTGTCAAATGCCATACCGATAATACCTTCACTCTGACCACCGTGAGCTGTTGGTGTTTCTGATTCAGCTTTACCAGTCCAAGAAGCTTTATTATAAAGATCTACTTCTGGTGCTTTTTCAGTTACTACTACGTTATCAATTACTGCAGAAACTGTTTCTGTCTTAGAACCAATTCTTTCTAATGGTAAGGCAAATGTTGAATGAGTGATATTGTCTTTCTTCACCATATCATTGTGAATAAACTTACCTTTTGCATCACATACATATTCACCATTAACATAAAGACTTGTCTTCTGCTGAGCTGTAGTAATAGAAATATTAACTGTCTTACCTACTGGTAATTCATAATCGAAGTAATAGTTATAAAGTTCTCTTGTGAATCCTAACTTACCATCTTCCATGATTCTGATATCATGTGTTCCATAGTCAGCATCTGATTCAAATAGGATATCTCCTGGTTTAGCAGGTTTGTTTAGTTTAATATCAAATGATAGTTTATTACCATTACCAAGTTCTTTAATTGGAGAAGTAACATAACTTACACCATCTTTTAATACTAATGCATTATCCTTGATTTCAGTATTCTTTCCTTCTTTTAGGTCACGTTTGTTTTCAGAACTATCCTTTAAACCGTTATTGAAATCATAGCTTTCATAGTTTTCACCCTTTTTATTTTCTTTATAATAAGGGTTTGTATTAGGTCCTGTTCCCTTATCCTGAGCCACTTTAGCAAGAGCATCAGCACTGCCTTTTTCCTTACCAGTCGCAGCCCATGTCTTTTCTGCATAGAATGGTAATGCATCAAAGAAACGCCAGTATAGATCAGATTCACTTAAACCTGATGCACTCTTATCGATGTTATCACTCCATAATGCGAATGCAGCACCTAACATCTGATCATCACCAGCAGGAACATACTTATAAGAACCACCTCTAACTCTTACTTTATTTGCTTCAAACTGATTGAAGATTCTATTTACGTTTAATAAATCTCCATAAGCATTAGCACGTCCTTTGTTTCCATTTGGAACCATGTAACCAAAGTCATCAATTGTATTAATAAGCTTATAGCCCATATCATACATTTCAATACCATCTGCCCAGTCAGCTGACCAAAGGTTCATTTCTACATTATCAATAGCTTCTCTCTTAATCTGAGTCACTGGATTATCTTTGATCCAAGTTAAACCACCCCACATACGTACTGTATTTGTTTCTTTTAGGTGAGGAACTAAATCATTAACGAATCCACGATATGCTGTATAGTTTGATAAGAATTCATCTGCACCAATATGTACAGTTGTTTTTCCATCAAATACTGGATTAGCACCTTTTGTATAATCATCAAAGATTTCTTTGATCTTATCTTTTGTTTCTTTCTTAGAGACATCAAGATGGTCAATAAGTGGTCTATTTCTATTTAATGGTGATACTTTATTCTGAACCATTAATTCTGGCCATACTTTAGTAAATGAAGTTGCATGAGCAGGAACATCAATTTCAGGTACTACGTTCATACCAAGGGCTCTTTCACCCTGAATGAATTCTCTGAAGTCCTTCTTAGAAATAGAATAGTCTTTTGCAGTAGGTGTTTCACCTTTATCGTTAGATAATCCTGATTCTAGACGGAATGCTTCATAGGCTTTAAATGCTTCATTTTCATTATCACCTTTACCATACTGTTCTAAGAAGATATAGTTATCAGACAAATGAGTCTGTAAGTCATTCATCTTATAGTAACGCATTGTTCTTGCAACATCCTTCATCATATCTAATGAAACTGGTTTACGTGCTACATCAAATAAGAATCCACGTGTCTTGAAACGAGGATAGTCACGCATTTTACCAATCTTATAGCCTTCATTGTCTTCTTTATACATCTGAAGGATTGTCTGCATACCATACATGTTACCTGTTGTATGAACAGAAGCAACATTGATACGGTCTTTTTGGATATCCATTGTATATCCTTCATCACCTAGAAGAGTATCTGGTGCTTTTAATTCAAAGTTGAATGCATTAGCTTGAGAGGCACCTTTTTTCACTGTTAGGTTAATACCTGTGAAATCTTTATAATCACGTACAAATTCATCTACAACAGCTTTTAACTTATCATCTGTATAAGTCACTGTCTTTAATGAGTTAACTGAAATCTTTTCTGTTGAGTTTGAATGCCATTCCTGGATTTCTGGAATAACAGTAGGTTTAGTATTCTTATTTGCAGACTGTTCGTTTATACCTTTTACAACATAGTCAACATCTGCAGTCTTCTTTTCTTTTCCAGTTTCAGTTTCTGTAACTACATAAGAGACCTTTACATTCTTATCAACTAATGGATGGACAATCTTACCATCAGCACCAATGATTTGTTCAAGATCTGCACCATTGATTCTTACAGTAAATCCTGCTGGTACAGCTGGCATATCTAATGTATTCACACTTGCTTCAATTGTCTTACTCTGAGATTCAATAGAAGAGACAACAGAGTTTAGAGTTGCTTTCTGTGCTGTTTGTTCATTAGAATAAACTTCCATTTCAGCAATACTTACGTTATTCCATGATGATGCTTCAGCAACAAAGTTACAAAGCTTTAATTCTTTTGCTTCAATAGGTTCAGCGAATTTAACAACAACTTCGTTATTATAACCGTCACCTTTCTTTGTATTAGTAAAGCTCTTTGCAAGTTTTTCTACACCATCTTTATCTTTGTATTTAATATCAAAGCTTTTTACGTTAGATGGCATTGGTGCAACATCTCTTTCAAAGAAATGAATCTTAAGTTCCTTAACGAGAGTCAATCCAGCAAATTTAGTATTTAACCAGATATTAGTAGTTGGAGTTTCATAATCACTTGCCCAGCGGTTCGCTTTTTCTGTACTTCCATCTTTTACTTTATCTGGACTAAGTGTATTAGCTTCACTACTTGATGCAGTGACTGTCGCATTTGCCATATGGTTCTTATTAGGCGTAGCATCTGCTTTTTCAATGATTTTACTATAGACTTCAATTTCATTGATTCCGACATTCTTCCAGTTGATTGTACCTCCATCTGCAGAAAGTACAGTTACCTTTACTTTAGTGGCTTGATGATCTTTATCTAACTGAATGATTTCATTCTGTTTTGCCTTAGTAGTCTTTCTATATACTTCTTTATATTGTCCGTCTTCTTCTAGTTCAATCTTATAGCCTAGAATATTCTGTGCATCATCAGTTCTTTCAAAATTGATATTAATCTGACGTACTGTCTTTTCTCCACCTAGATTAATTTCAATCCATTCATTGTCTGCCTTATTCTGTGCAGTTCCCCAGCGAGTCTTCATATCGCCATCTACTGCTTTGTCTGGTGATGTGCTGTTTACTTCATAATTACTTGCATTAACAGTACATCCTTTAGCAAGATTTAAGTTTTCTACAGCATAGACTGGTCTTACATCAACAAATGCAGCATTCGCAATCATGACAGTTGCAACTAATCCAATAACACCTTGTTTCTTGTTCATTATCCCTTTTCCTTTCTTTTCTATATAGGACCAACAAAAAAAGACCAAAGTACCCCTCTAAAAAAGAAGGTTTACTCTGGTCTTGCCTAATTCAATAGTAACAATCCTATACGTTTTTCATCATGTGAAATGATAGCACTTTCAATATACTTATTCAAGTATTTTTTTATAAAATTATCTTGCGTCTGATAAATTACTATTAAAATACTGTATTGGTAGAATATGCACTTTATCGAGGAGTATAATTATATATATAAATTATACATACAAGGAGGATTGATTTGTTATGGAATTAGGTTTAAAGGACAGAGTCGTGATCGTAACAGGAGCAGCTTCTGGTATTGGTAAAGCTATTGCTGAAGCCTATGCAAAAGAAGGAGCAAAACTTGCATTAGCTGATCTAAATCTAGAAGGATTGAATGCTTTAAAGACAGAACTAAAAGATAATGAAGTTTATATTGAAAAAGTAGATGTTACAGACGAAAAGAACTGCAAAGATTTTATTGAAAATGTTGCTGAACATTTTGGAAAGATTGATGTTCTATGTAATAATGCAGGAACAGCTTTAATGGGTGATATTGCAACATTCCCTGAAGAAACATTCAGAAAACATGCAGAACTTATGATGTATGCACCAGTGAGATTAACTAATTTATGTATTCCTCATTTTAAGAAAAATGGCTGGGGAAGTGTTGTAAATACAGCTTCCATCTTTGGTAAACAGCCTGGAGGATTAATTAGTTATGATACTATTAAGGCTGCTGATATTATGATTACTAAAGATTATTCAAATTATTGTGCAGCATTTAATGTGAACGTAAATGCTGTGTGTCCTGGACCTGTAGATACACCGTTATGGCATGCAGAAGGACAGTTAGGTGATCAATTAGCAGGTGCTACTGGTATGAGTCGTGATGAATCTATTGATTGGTTTGCTAAGACAAATATACCAATGGGTAGATATGCTAAACCTGAAGAAATTGCATCAGCTGCTGTATTCTTATCTAGTGAACCAGCACATTATATTACTGGTGTTGCCTTAAATGTTGACGGTGGCATGGTAAAGTGCATATAGTCAATAATAATATATAATAACTATTGGTATTTAAACATATGGTGAAAGAATATGTCTTTTTGATAATCTGAATTGATTTTTTATTAACTTTCACATAGAATGACATATGTAAATGGCACTCGGTGCGGAAGAAAACTCACGATTTATTGTCGTGAGTTTTTTCTTTGAGTAAGATTCTATTCATTTAAGTATTCATAGAGCACTTTGAAATATTGCTCATAATCTTGATGCTCTGCTAAGCCTGAGACTTGACCATCACCTGCCTCAATAATTTTCCATGAACCATCTTCTAATTCAGCATAGTCAATAGTATAATACTCACTTTCTAGATGACTATACTTTTCTAATAATTGTTGAGGTGGTAATAATGCATTTATATGATTATTCCACTTTAGTTGATCACTCATTCCGATTGAGTTGACCAAGTGTTCCGATGTTCTTGACCAACTAGCTATTTTCATAAAATTCCGACGGGGTTGATCAACCATTCCGATGAACCTGACCACCTAAAACCTGACTGTAAATAAAGTACAGTCAGGTTTGCTTTTTTGTTTATCTGCTTCTCATTGACTTATCACCAAAGATTTTTATTGTCTGTGATTTTGATATTATTCTATCCATTATTGCATCCGCTAAAGCACCTCCCCCAAGCTTACTGCGCCATCCTGTAACACCGAACTGAGAGCAGAATACTGTTGAATGAATACGATATCTCTTTTCCAGTATTTCAAGAATATCCTGCTGTTCGGCATTATTAATCCCTATCAACAGCCACTCGTCTAGTATTAAAAAATCACACTTTATGTATTGATTTATTCTCTGTCTGTAGTTTTCCTGAACCTTTGCAAGATCTAATTCAGCTTATAAATCAGGAAATCTTACATACATTACCTTCAGGGTTGCATTATATGCCTCTACACCTAGTGCACATGCAATATATGATTTACCACTTCCTGTAGCACCAACTATAATGAGAGTCTCATGTCTATGGATATAAAAACTCCTTTCCTGTAGAATATTGTGTGGATTGGATGCTTATCTACACCTTCATTTTACTAGAAAAGGAGTGTGTCTAATATAATTGATCAACCTAATCGGAATGATTGGTCAAGTGTTTCGGAATTAATGATCAGGCTAAATCGGAATTATTGGTCAGCTTCGCCATAATAATCAATTTATAGATTGTCCAGAATTTCTAGTGATAGTTGCTATTTTATTGTTTATATAAAAGACTCTGTTTTCATTGGTGTGGTCACCATAATGCTTTAGGTTAAGATATTCCTTAATACATATTCCACCAGTTAACAGATTACCACGATATTTATAAAAGACTTCCATCCATTGATCAAATTCTTCCTGTGTAATATCTTTGTCAAAATATTTAGGGAATTCTGTACCCTTTACAGATTTAACAAAGTCTTTAACCATAAATCTACCAAAAGTATGTTTAATACTATCAATATTAATCTGAGTATGAAGAGGATATATTTCCATTTTTGCAGTATCCTCTTTTAATAGTTCATATACATTGGGGAAAATATGCATTAACTCATATTCTTTTGGAGTAGTTATTAAACGGATATTGTTTTCTAGAAGACGTTGATAAAACTTTTCATACTTTTCTGGATTCATCATATATCCTCGATATACTGCAGTTCTTTCTTCTTGAGGTATATCTTTAATAACTAATTGATCTTCTTCAAACCACTTATCATATCCAAATAGTACTACATCAAATAATCCTGTTGCTTTTACTGCATCATATTCAGCTTGTAAATCTTCATCCACCTTTGAAGCATTAAAATAACTAGATGGGAATAAAATTAAATCAACCATACAAACCTCCTTAAAAACGTTTTATGTTCTTATACATCAATATCTTATTCTAATTTTCCATATTCATTGATATATTCTTCATCGTTTCCTATATCTACTTTCTAGCAACATTCTTGCCATCTGCATCCAATGTTTTAAGTCTTTCAAGCCATCGTACAATCGTACCATCTTTTAAGAATGCGAGTATTGCCCCATCACAAAATCTTTCTGCGCGTATAGCACCATAAATCAAAGCAACAACGCATTTAGCGTCTAAATTGTCAACCACCGCTGTTTCCATTGATTTCGCATTCCATTTGATACCATTTTCTTCAAGGACTTTTTGATAACTATGTAATCCCATCTCTTCATGGTTATCTACAAAAGAATAGACATCATCAATAAACTGATCTACAACTCTTGAGTAGTTTACAAAAGGGAATTCAAGTGGATGTTCGGGTGTTCCATCATTTTTCTTGTCAATAATCCATGTACCAAATTCTGTTCCTGTGAACTCATCTAAATATTTAGTTAAACTTTCATACATATAAATCACCCCTTAATAATCTTCTCCTGTTTCATCAAAACCATCATCTACACCTTGTCTATAAGAAGGATCAGTACGGTATCTATCATGATCATAATCACCATCATCTACTGCTGAATTATAACCATCATTATAAGTATTAGAAGATCCAGGTAATTCAATACTTGGGTAATAATTCTTAGGTTCTGATGGAGTGTAATTATAATAGCTTGATTCAGGTTTATTTCGTTCATATACTACTTTGTCATCAATTGTGAGCCTATCAACATCAGTCTCGTTTTCTATCATATACTTATGCTTGTTACCAGATAATTCCATTGCAAAATCATCATCTTGCAATGACACTCTTCTTCCATCTGACTGAAAAGGTTCACCAAACCAATATATTTTAGAACGATTTTCATAATATTCATTCTTTTTCTCATGAACCTCTAGCATCATATTGAATAATTTTTTTGCACCACGCTTGGAATTAATAGCTGAATCATAATAATCATCAACTGTATGACTAGAATAAGTGATGTATAGTTCATATTCAGGTACATAAACTATTTTGCTGTATTCGGTATAGGAACAACGATCTACATTAACAGTTATATCTGGAAGATCACTTGTTTGAATATATTCTTCTATTTCTGGTACATATTTTTTTTGAAACTTTTTTGCTACTTCTGTATTCTTAAAACTATACTTCAAATAATTAGGTATTGGGCTTTCTATGAAATCTGTGATAACTATTATAAGCCCTAAAAATATTGAAACAATGAAACTGAATAATACGAAATAAAATAATATGTTATCTTTATTGTGATTTTCTTTCATATGAGTAATATTCCCTTCTAGATGTATCTTCTTTCTATAGTTCTATTGTAATCTATTTCAAAAAGAAATGTATTGAGTTAGGGTTCTACAATGCCTTTTATGAGGGGTTAAAAATTATTTTTATTTAATATAAAAGAACGGGTGTTAAAGGGTCTTTAATTTTTGTGGGGGTCAGACCTTCGCTCTAAATATTTGGGGGTCTTGGAAACAGCACCTTTAAATCTGTGGGGGTCACACTGTGGCTCCCACTTTTTTAGGTATTTTTGTGTAATTAAAAACCTTTCGCTGTATCATTAATTTGCTCATATTAAATCAAAGCGAAAGGAGATCACAAATTGGATAATGATCTAAGAATTATTTTAGGGGATTATGAATCCTTTGTACAGTCTCATACGACTGAAATCAATGAAAAAGAAGTGATTTATTGTATCACGCTTAAGAGAACCATTATCTCCTGTCCAGAATGCGGCAGTAGAATGAACATTAAGGACTATAGAAAATGTAAAGTCATACATAACATGATAAGAGGCAAGAACACTTCTCTAATACCAAAAAGAGAGAATCTTATAAGAAAAAGAATAAATAAAACATTTAAATAGGAGTAATATGAGCGCGCTAAAGGGCAGTCATTTCTGACTGCCCTTTACAAGTGGAAACCCCCAATAATTTAAAGCGAGTTTTCTATTGACCCCCCTTAAAAATTAAAGGTTCGTGTTAAACCGTTCTAGGAAACATATATAAATTAGTTAGTTGATCAATCTTATCGGAATAAATACTATCACCTCATAGAAATAATTGTATTTTCTATTTTTATCAACTCATTAGATTATGATGATTTGGGAGGGAGATTGAATATTACGGAGTGGCAAGGCCACTCCATACGGTAAAATAAGTCCATATGTTA
>OCPW01001875.1_pt1 | contig 10360 bp, 9 predicted proteins | sample 1538761 | NCBI WGS metagenome assembly OCPW01 (sample SAMN04571724, study PRJEB22368) | human gut metagenome | biome: human gut; material: stool | host: Homo sapiens | place: Luxembourg | collected 2012-09-20
GACGGACTGCATCAGGCAATTGAGGCAAAAGAACACGTAAAGGTTAAGAGAGAAAGCAAGACTCTGGCGACTATCACATTCCAGAACCTGTTCAATAAATATGCGAAGAAGTCTGGTATGACAGGTACAGCCCTGACAGAAGAAAAAGAGTTCCGCGAGATTTACGGAATGGACGTTATCGAAATTCCGACAAATCTACCTGTTCAGCGTAAGGATCTTGAAGATGCGGTATATAAGACACAGAAAGAGAAGTTCAGAGCTGTATGTGATGCGATCGAAGAAGCACATGCAAAACATCAGCCAGTACTGGTCGGTACGATCACAATCGATAATTCCGAACTGTTAAGCGGTATGTTAAAACGCCGTGGTATCAAGCACAATGTATTGAATGCGAAGTTCCATGAACTCGAGGCTGAAATTGTTGCACAGGCAGGTGTTCATGATGCGGTAACGATCGCAACGAATATGGCAGGTCGTGGTACAGATATCAAACTGGACGATGAGGCAAGGGCAGCGGGTGGTCTTAAGATTATCGGAACCGAGCGTCATGAATCCAGACGTATCGACAATCAGCTGCGTGGACGTTCCGGACGTCAGGGAGATCCGGGAGAATCCAGATTCTATATTTCCCTGGAAGATGATCTGATGAGATTGTTCGGATCAGAGAGACTGATGAATGTCTTTAATGCACTTGGTGTGGAAGACGGCGAACAGATCGAGCATAAGATGCTTTCCAGTGCGATTGAAAAAGCACAGGAGAAGATAGAAAGCAACAACTTTGGAATTCGTAAAAACCTGCTGGAATATGACCAGGTAATGAACGAACAGAGAGAAATTATTTATGAAGAAAGACGTCATGTACTGGACGGAGACAACATGCGTGATTCTATCTTCCATATGATGAATGATTATATAGAGAATGTTGTAGACATGGTGGTCAGCCCGGATCAGGATTACGATGAGTGGAATCTGGCAGAACTGAACCTGACGATCCGCAATACGATTCCGATGGAAATGATTACAGAAGAAGATGTCAAGGATATCAGTCAGAAAGAGCTGAAACATATGCTGAAAGAGCGTGCAGCCAAGGTTTACGAGGCAAAGGAATCAGAGTTCCCGGAACCGGAGCATATGCGTGAGATCGAGCGAGTAGTTCTTCTGAAAGTAATCGATGCAAAATGGATGGATCATATTGATGATATGGACCAGTTACGTCAGGGAATCGGTCTTCAGGCGTATGGACAGAGAGATCCAAAGGTTGAGTATAAGATGATCGGTTACGAGATGTTTGATGAGATGACAAGAAGTATCGAAGAAGATACAGTCCGTACGATCCTGCACGTTAAGCTGGAGCAGAAAGTAGAAAGAGAGCAGGTTGCCAAAGTAACCGGAACCAATAAGGATGATACGGGAGTGCGTGAGCCTAAGAAACGTGCAGAAAAGAAAGTATATCCGAACGATCCATGCCCGTGTGGAAGTGGAAAGAAATACAAACAGTGCTGCGGACGTAAGAACTAGATTTATTGAAATATAAGATATGAGAAGACGGCAGCCGGGGAAAGAACGGCTGCCAGATAATTGAGCATATAATTTCAAACAGAAAGAGGTGGGAATATGGTTGAATTAGATCAGTTCAAAACAATAATGAACGCTTATGAAGAACCTCTTGCCGAAATGAGGGATTCACTTTGACGTTGCAGGGAAAGAGCGGAGAATCGAAGAACTGGAACGAAAGATAGAAGAACCTGGATTTTGGGATAATCCGGAAGAATCACAGGAACTGATGAAAGAATTGAAGAATCTGAAAGAACTTGTGGAGACAATCCATAATCTCTACAGTTCTTATGAAGATATCGGTCTTTTGATCGAGATGGGATATGAAGATGAAGATCCGGAGATGGTAAAAGAACTGGAGGAAGAGATCCATACATTTGAAGAAGTGTTTGAAAAGCTGAAGATCCAGACACTGTTGTCAGGCGAATATGATTCCTGCAATGCGATCATGACGATACATGCCGGAGCCGGCGGAACAGAATCCTGTGACTGGGCAGGTATGCTTTACCGTATGTACAGCCGGTGGGCAGAGAGAAAGGGATTCACACTTCAGGTGCTGGATTTCCTGGACGGAGATATCGCCGGAATTAAAGCAGTTACATTTGAAGTGAATGGTGAGAATGCCTATGGCTATCTGAAATCAGAAAAAGGTGTCCACAGGCTGGTGCGTATTTCACCGTTTAATGCGGCAGGAAAACGCCAGACATCTTTTGCATCGTGCGATGTACTGCCGGATCTGAAAGATGATATCGATATTGATATTGCAGATGATGATCTGAAGATTGATACATACCGCGCAAGTGGTGCCGGAGGACAGCATGTAAATAAGACGTCTTCCGCAATACGTATTACGCATCTGCCAACCGGAATTGTGGTACAGTGTCAGAATGAACGGTCACAGCACCACAACAAAGAAAAAGCAATGCAAATGTTAAAAGCAAAGCTGCAACTCATGAAAGAGCAGGAGCAGGCTGAAAAAGTATCAGATATCCGGGGTGAAGTGAAAGATATCGGATTTGGCAATCAGATCAGGTCTTATGTTATGCAGCCATATACACTGGTGAAAGACCATCGTACAAATGAGGAAAACAGTAATGTAAATGCCGTAATGGATGGTGATATTGATTCATTTATCAATGCATACCTGAAGAAGATCGCGAACGGCTAAAGGGAGGGAATATATGATCAATATAGCAGTAATGGGCTACGGGACAGTGGGTTCCGGAGTGGTAGAAGTCATCAATACCAACGGGGCACGTATCAATCAGAGAATCGGTGAAGAACTGAATATCAAATATGTGCTGGACATGAAAGATTTCCCGGGAGATCCGGTGCAGGACAAGATCATACATGATTTCGAGACGATCGTATCAGATGAAGAGGTACAGATTGTTGTGGAAGTGATGGGTGGTATCGAACCGGCGTATACATTTGTAAAACGCTGCCTGCAGGCCGGAAAGAGTGTGGCAACATCAAATAAGGCACTGGTGGCAAAGCACGGAGCAGAGCTGCTTTCCATTGCAGCGGAACATAATATTAATTTCCTGTTTGAGGCAAGTGTCGGAGGGGGTATTCCAATCATCCGTCCGCTGAATTCTTCTCTGACTGCAGACGAGATCGAGGAGATCACCGGAATCTTAAACGGAACGACAAATTATATGCTGTCTAAGATGTTTTACGAAGGGGCAGATTATGATACCGTCCTGAAAGAAGCACAGGCAAATGGATATGCGGAAAGAAATCCGGAAGCTGATGTAGAAGGTTACGATGCCTGCAGAAAGATCGCAATCCTGTCATCCCTGATCTCGGGACAGCAGGTTGATTTTGAAGATATCTACTGTGAGGGAATCACAGAGATTACGGTAGAAGATATGAAATATGCAAAGGCAATGGGAACAACGATCAAGCTGCTGGCGTCCAGCAGACGTTATGCGGGCAACAGACTGCATGCGATCGTAGCACCATGTATGTTATATCCGGATCATCCGCTCTACAATGTCAATGATGTATTTAATGCAATCTTTGTGCATGGAAATGTACTGGGAGATGCGATGTTCTATGGAAGCGGGGCAGGAAAACTTCCGACTGCAAGCGCCGTAGTTGCAGATGTGGTAGACGAAGCAAAACATCTGAACCGTAATATTATGACAATGTGGAAAGAAGAAAAGCTCCAACTGGAAGATAAGGCGGATTCTAAGAGAAGATTCTTTGTGAGAATTAAGGGAGATAAAGAAAAACTGATTCCACAGCTGAAAGAATCATACGGAGAGATTGAAGTCGTAAACGTTCCGGAACTGGAAGATGAATTTGGATTCGTAACACCTGTTATGATGGAAGGTGATTATGAGACCAGATCAAAACTTTACAAAGAGCAGATCGTACATATGATCCGTATCCAGGATTAATCAGATTGGTCTGTCACAGGAGGAAACATGTTAATAGTTAAGAAATTTGGCGGCAGTTCTGTTGCCAATAAAGACAGGATATTTAATGTGGCAAAACGCTGCATTGAAGATTACAGGGCCGGACATGACGTGGTGGTTGTACTTTCTGCAATGGGAGATACTACAGATGAACTGATCGCACTGGCGAATACGATCAATCCGGACGCAAAAAAAAGAGAACTGGATATGCTGCTTACTACAGGAGAACAGGTGTCGGTATCCCTGATGGCTATGGCAATGCAGGCACTGGATGTACCTGCTGTATCCCTGAATGCTTTTCAGGTTATGATGCACTCCACATCCCGTTACGGGAATGCCAGATTTAAAAGAGTAGACACCGAACGCATCATGCATGAACTGGATTCCAGAAAGATCGTGATCGTAACCGGATTCCAGGGAGTCAATAAATATGACGATATCACAACACTCGGGAGAGGCGGTTCCGATACAACAGCCGTTGCACTGGCGGCGGTACTTCATGCTGATAAATGCGAAATCTACACAGACGTAGACGGTGTGTTCACCGCAGACCCGAGAGTTGTGAAAACTGCAAAAAAACTGGATGCGGTTACTTATGATGAGATGCTGGAACTTGCAAGCCTCGGTGCAAAAGTTCTTCATAACCGTTCTGTGGAAATGGCAAAAAAATATAATGTGGAATTAGTGGTGCGGTCCAGCCTGAACCGTTCAGAAGGTACCGTAGTCAAGGAGGGTTCAAATATGGAAAAATTACTGGTTACAGGTGTGGCTGCAGATAAAGATACAGTCAGAATCTCTGTTATCGGATTAGAGGATAAGCCGGGGACGGCATTTGCTGTATTTAATACACTGGCTGCAAATAATATTAACGTAGATATCATTCTTCAGTCTGTCGGAAGAGAAGGAACAAAAGACATTTCCTTTACGGTTGCATCTGAGGATCTGCAACATGCGATTGAAGTACTGAATGCGAATAAGGAAAGACTTACGATCCAGGATATCACATGGAATGAAAAGGTTGCAAAGCTTTCCATCGTTGGAGCCGGAATGATGAGTAATCCGGGAGTAGCTGCGAAGATGTTTGAATCATTATACAATTCCAGAGTCAATATCAATATGATCTCCACATCCGAGATCCGTATTACGGTACTGATTCCGGAAGAAGATATTGAAAAAGCAATGAATGCAGTTCATGATGGATTTGGACTGGGAGCCTGAGAAAAAGTCGGGAAAAAAGGAAAGACAATTATTTATCTGAGTGAAGAAAACCGGTAGCGAGTTTACGCTTCTCATCGGAAGAAGAACGGAATGCGAATACAAGATCCACTTCTTCTTCGGTGAGATAGATGTAGTTACCGGTATTTTTTTCGATTCCCTGCATATAAGGAGTAACCGTCTCGCGCATGCCGGAAGGATATTCTGATCCGGGAATAAAATGTTCGGCTTCGAGATCACAGAGGATAAGCTGATCCATAGTAACGTGAAAATGTGTAGCAAAAGAAGCCAGATAACCAAGATCCGGCGTACGTGTACTGGTTTCATAATTGCTGCAGGCCTGACGGCTGATATTGAAGATATCAGCAATATCATCCTGCTTTAGACCAGATATGGTTCTGAGATAGAATAAGTTTTTGGCCAGTTGCAGATTTGCCATGTTAAACCTCCACAAGTTACATATTGCTGTTAGTATAACAATCTGACCATAAAATAGATATGATATGCAACAAGACGTGACAAAACATGAAAAAGCAACAAAACGTGGCGTATAGATAAATATCAATTTATAAACGGCTCAGATAGCTGTTATGATATTTTCCGGAAAAAGTGACATCTTCGCCGAACCAGCCGGGAGCGGTGAAAGAATCTGCATCGTCTTCGGTTTGGAATTCTACTTCTACAAGCATAAGAGGAGCAAGATCGCCTTCGAAGATATCAAGCTCTGCGGTGAGGCCGGAAGAAAGCGGGATTACATACCGTTTCTTTTTAATCAGACGTCCATCAATCTTGCCAAGAAGATGATGATAGGATTCCCGGTCAAGAGGAAGGTTATATTCCTGACGGGACATCAGTCCGGCAGACTTGTAAGTGAGTTCGTACTTTTCATTATCACGACGGATACGTACAACGGGATTGGTGTTCAGATAGCCCTGCTCGAGAAGGCGGCATGGGTAAGTTTCCAGCTGATCCGGCAGCTTTGCAACAAGATATTTTCGTTCTATTTCCATATTATAAGGTCTCCTTTCATTTGCGGTGAAATTATGATACAACAGTTTACAGAAAAAGTAAACGGTGATAGAATTTAGAATAAATAAGAGATGAGGAGGATAATGAAGATGAAAAAAGTATGCGTATTATTGGCAGACGGATTTGAAGAGATCGAAGGTCTGACTGTTGTTGATCTGTTAAGAAGAGCAAAGATATATGTAGATACAATATCCATCATGGATGATTACATCGTACATGGAGCACATGGAATCAATGTGCAGACAGAAGATTTATTTGATGAAGTAGATTTTGATGAATTTGATATGGTTGTGCTTCCGGGCGGAATGCCGGGAACCCTGAACCTGAAAAACCATGACGGAGTTAGATATGTGGTAAAACAGTATGCAAAAGAAGGAAGATATGTGGGAGCGATCTGTGCGGCACCTACCATATTAAAGAGCCTGGGGGTACTGGAAGGCAGGAGGGCAACCTGTTATCCGGGCGTGGAAGATGAGATGGAAGATGTCGTGCTGACAGAGACAGCGGTTGTAGTAGACGAGAATATTATCACCAGCCAGGGCGTTGGCACTGCAATTGATTTTGGACTGAAATTAATTGAGATTCTGGATGGCGAAGAAAAAGCAAAGGAAATCGCAGATTCCATAGTCTTTTAATAGTTTTTCATAAAATTTAATAAAAATAGAGGAAAAAAGCGGAAAACACCGGATTTAAGCAAAAACGGGGACTAGATATTTACCAGAGTTTGTGTTATACTTCTGTGGTGAATGTATTGTAGTATACCCGCTTTTTTTCCGCTACCCATGAGGCGGGTTAGAAACAGGAGGAAATAGTAAATGAGTTTACAGGTAGAAAAGTTAGAAAACAACATGGCGAAACTTACTATCGAAGTTCCGGCCGATGATTTAGAAAAAGCGCTTCAGAGTGCATATATGAAGCAGAAGAACAAGATCGCTATGCCGGGATTCCGTAAAGGAAAAGTACCACGTCAGATGATCGAGAAAATGTATGGACCGGAGATCTTCTACGATGATGCAGCAAATGCACTGATCCCTAAGGCATATTCTGAAGCATATGAAGAGTGTGAACTTGAGATTGTTTCAAGACCGGAGATCAATGTTGTTCAGATTGAAAAAGGAAAATCATTCATCTTTACAGCAGATGTTGCAACAAAGCCGGAAGTAAAACTCGGTGAGTATAAAGGACTGGAAGTAGATAAAGTATCTACACGCGTAACTCAGAAAGAAGTAGACGCTAAGATCCAGGAAGAAGCAGAGAAAAATGCAAGAGAAGTTGTAGTTACAGACCGTGCGGTAGCAGACGGTGATGAAGTAATTCTCGACTTTGAAGGATTTGTTGATGGTGAAGCATTTGAAGGCGGAAAGGGAGAAAACTATCCACTGACTATCGGATCAGGATCGTTCATTCCTGGATTTGAAGAGCAGTTAGTAGGCGCTGAAGCTGAGAAAGAAGTTGAAGTAAAAGTTACTTTCCCGGAAGATTATCATGCAGAAGAATTAAAAGGAAAAGAAGCTGTATTCAAATGCACAGTTCATGAGATCAAAGCAAAAGAATTGCCGGAAATTGATGATGAATTCGCAGCAGAAGTATCTGAATTCGATACATTAGAAGAATACAAAGCAGATGTAAAAGCAAAGATCAAAGAGCAGAAAGCAGCAGACGGAAAGAGAAATCAGGAAGATCAGGCTGTAGAGCAGGCTGTTAAGAATGCAGAATACGAGATCCCACAGCCAATGATCGAGACACAGACAACTCAGATGGTAGAGGATTTTGCACAGAGAATCCAGTCTCAGGGAATCACTCTTGAGCAGTACTTCCAGTTCACAGGACTGACTGCAGAGAAGATGATGGAAGATATGAGACCACAGGCAATCAAGAGAATTGAGACACGTCTTGTACTTGAGGCGGTAGCAAAAGCTGAAAATATCGAAATCACAGATGAGAAGATCGATGAAGAACTTGCCAAGATGGCTGAATCTTACAACATGGAAGTTGAGAAACTGAAAGAATTCATGGGTGAGAACGAGAAGAAACAGATGAAGGAAGATCTGGCAGTTCAGGAAGCTGTTACATTCCTTGTTGAGAATGCAGTAGAAAAATAAGAACGTTAGATCATAACATAGTATAGTCAGGAGGCATATACATGAGTTTAGTACCTTATGTCATTGAACAGACAAGCCGTGGAGAACGTTCTTACGACATCTATTCAAGATTATTAAAAGACAGAATTATATTTCTGGGCGAAGAAGTAACAGATGCATCTGCAAGTGTGATCGTTGCACAGCTTCTGTTTCTTGAAGCAGAAGATCCGGAGAAAGACATCCATCTGTACATCAACAGTCCGGGAGGCTCTGTAACAGCCGGAATGGCAATTTATGATACCATGCAGTATATCAAATGCGATATTGAGACAATCTGTATTGGTATGGCTGCAAGTATGGGTTCATTCCTTCTTACAGGAGGAACAAAGGGCAAGAGACTTGCGCTTCCAAACTCTGAGATCATGATCCATCAGCCGCTTGGCGGAGCTCAGGGACAGGCAACAGAGATTCAGATCGCAGCAGATCATATCTTAAAAACCCGTCAGAAACTGAATCAGATTCTGGCAGAAAATACAGGACAGCCGTTAGAGGTCATCAACGCAGATACAGAAAGAGATAACTTTATGACTGCGGAAGAAGCCAAAGCGTATGGTCTGATTGACGAAGTCATCAAGAACCGCTAGGGCAGTCCTCAGACGAGGTGAAAAGTATGGCAGGAAAGAACGATGATCAGGTAAGATGCTCGTTCTGTAATAAGACGCAGAATCAGGTAAGAAAGCTGATTGCAGGCCCTAATGGGGCATATATCTGTGATGAGTGTGTAGATGTCTGCGCAGAGATTATAGAAGAAGAATTTGAATACGAGAACGGAAGAGAATGGAATCCGTTCTCGGATATCAATCTTTTAAAACCGGAAGAGATCAAAGCATTTCTGGATGAATATGTCATTGGTCAGGAAGAAGCGAAAAAAGTATTATCGGTAGCTGTTTATAATCATTATAAACGTGTAATGGCGGGAAGAAATATGGGAGTAGATCTTGGTAAAAGTAATATTCTCATGCTCGGACCGACAGGATGCGGTAAGACGCTTCTGGCTCAGACACTGGCAAAGATTTTGGGAGTACCGTTTGCGATTGCTGATGCAACAGCATTGACAGAGGCCGGATATGTCGGTGAAGATGTAGAAAACATTCTTCTGAAGATCATTCAGGCGGCAGACGGAGATATTGAACGTGCAGAGTATGGAATTATATATATTGATGAGATTGATAAGATTACAAGAAAATCAGAGAATCCATCGATTACCAGAGATGTATCGGGTGAGGGTGTACAGCAGGCGCTTCTGAAGATTATTGAAGGAACAGTTGCCAATGTACCTCCACAGGGAGGAAGAAAGCATCCGCATCAGGAGATGATCCAGATCGATACCACGAATATTTTATTCATCTGTGGAGGAGCCTTTGAAGGAATCGAAAAAATCGTTGAAAAACGTATCGATCAGAAATCAATCGGATTCAATGCAGAGATTGCAGAAAAGCATGAAGATGATGTGGACAGACTGCTTCAGCAGATTCTGCCGCAGGATCTTGTGAAATTTGGTCTGATTCCGGAAATCGTAGGCCGTGTACCGGTAACAGTAGCATTGGAAATGCTGGATAAAGATGCATTAATGAAGATTCTTACAGAGCCGAAGAATGCATTGACTAAACAGTATCAGAAGCTGTTGGAACTGGACGATGTAGAGCTTACATTTGATGATAAAGCACTGGAAGCAATCGCAGAGACTTCCCTGAAGAGAAAGACGGGAGCAAGAGGACTGAGAGCGATTATGGAAAGTATCATGATGGATATCATGTATAAAGCACCATCGGATGAGACATTAAAATCATGCCACATCACAGAAGATGTTGTAAAAGGAACAGGAGAGCCTGTATGTGAACATGCAGAACCTGACTCAGAAAGTGCATAATAAATGAAAAGAAAGACGGCGGGTGCGAAGAATAATTGTACCCGCTGATTTTATACCAAGATAATCCAGTCGGTGAACAGGAGTGTGAATATATGACAGGAGAAACCTATAGTCTGCCTATGGTTGCC
>OCPW01001877.1_pt1 | contig 10349 bp, 10 predicted proteins | sample 1538761 | NCBI WGS metagenome assembly OCPW01 (sample SAMN04571724, study PRJEB22368) | human gut metagenome | biome: human gut; material: stool | host: Homo sapiens | place: Luxembourg | collected 2012-09-20
CGCCATTGGATGCAGAAATGATACATATGCAGATTATGTGGAAAATAAATTAAATCTACAAAAAAAACCATTCATTTGTTATTCCGGAATTCCAGATGATTTAGCAGAACAGCAAATGAATAATATTGATTCATTAGAATTAGAGAACAATCTGGATTTTATATATGTTGGGCGTTTAGTTAAATATAAAAATGTCGATGTTGTCATTCGTGCCTTACATGAGAAATATAAAAATGCGGCAACTCTTCATATTGTGGGTGAAGGAGCTGAAGAAGAAAATCTAAAACAATTGTCAAGACAGCTTAATTTTGAAAAAAATGTTGTTTTTCATGGTCAATTGTCAAGAAATAAAGTATATGAAATGATGAAAAAATCATATTGTTTTATTATGGTTAGTGATAATGAAACCTTTGGAATGGTTTATATAGAGGCTATGTTAGCAGGATGTGTTACTATTGCATCTGAAGCAGGCGGTGTAGATGGCGTTATTGTTGATGGAAAAAATGGTTTTTTGTCAAAGCAAGGTGATGTGGCTGCATTAGTAAAGACTTTGAATCGAATTGAAGAGAATTCAAAGCAAGAGATTACAAGGATTAGAAAGAATGCAGTATTAACTGCCTATGGATATAGAGACTCTGAAATTGCAAAAAAATATTTGGATGATGTATGCAATTGGAAAAGCTAAAAGAGAAAAAGTTTTGTGAAAGGAACATGTGTAATGGTAAAAGGACAATTCGAAAAGGTATATAGAAAAGAAAACAAAATGTTTATATATTTAGTTGCTCTTGCATGTTTTTTATCCAATATTTCTCAACTTCCATTGTTGGTTTCTGCCGGGATGACTCAAAAATTGAATATGCCTATTTGGATTGTACTATTGCTATATATTTTTTTAAAAAAAAAGATTAGAATTTTTTATAGTACATTTAAAATGTTTTTTGCAATAGAAGTTGTGTTTATTCTAATATTGTTATCATCTATTTTTACTAATAATGCTTACTTTTCATCTTCTGTATTACAATGCCTGATTTTATCTTTTTTTATTTATTGTTTAGGAACATTTGTAGGAGGAGATTTTGCAGATAAGGATTTAAGATTTATTTGTCTTTCATATGCAGTGTCAGCAACAATAGTTGCGATTTCTATATATTTAGAATATTTTTCTGTGGGATTTGATATTACTTCAAGACAATATGCTTATGCATCAAAAAATTCAATATCCCAGATTATATTTACATCAATAATTATACTTATGTTTATTCACTTTGAAAAAGTTAGAATGTTCAATTGGCTCAAGAATTTAGTAATAATATTCGAAGTATTGTTGTTAATGCTATTGAAGTCAAGAGCTACTATTATAGGATTTGCAATATGTTTACTTTATATTATTTTTGGAAAACAATTTAATCGAAAACTAAAATATTTATTAATGACGATTGTAATAATCGGCACATTAACTTTATTGCTGAATGATAGTATGTTTAATATGGTTGTGAATAATATTATGTTTGCGGGAAGAGATGCCTCAAGCTTAGATTCCTTGACATCTGGAAGAGTATCTATTTTATCGGAATTTCCGATGCTAATAGATGGGCATTGGCTGACAGGAGTCGGTGCTTTATATTTTGAATGTTTTCCAGTATCGTGTATATTGCAATTTGGTGTGATTACAGGATCTATTATAATAGGAATTTCTTATATACCGATTATAAAAGGAATAAGATTTGATAGATCAGATATATATACTTCAATTTTTGTTATTGTGTGTATTGGATACGGAATAAATAGTATTTTCGAAGGACTAGCTCCAATTGGACCAGGAGTAAAGTGCTATTTTATGTGGTTGCTGTATGGAATATTGTGTACACGAAAAATAGAAAGAAATAATGGGTTTGAAGGGAATTCATATGAGTAAACTTAAAAAGAATTTAGGCTATCAAACGGTATATCAGATATTAAATACTTGTATTCCGTTAATTACATCGCCGTATTTAGCAAGAGTATTGGGAGCAGAAAAACAAGGCATTTTTTCATATACGCAATCTATTGTCAATTACTTTACATTATTTGCAATGTTAGGAGTCGTAAATTATGGAACCAGAACTATAGCTGATTGCGGTGATGATAGGGTGAAAAGAAGCAAAACATTTTGGAATATATATGTATTTCAGATGTGTTGTACACTAGTCTTAATGGGCATATATATTTTTTATTTAACCAAAATATGTTCTCAAAATGGTTTTATTGCTTTCTTGCAGATGTTTTATTTGTTAGGTTCACTTGTTGATATTAACTGGTTGTTTTTTGGAGTGGAAAAATTTAAGATAACTGTATCAAGAAATATGGTTATTCGAATATGTTCGGTTGCGTTAATTTTAATAATGGTTAAAAAGCCAAGTGATCTTTGGGTATATACGATAATTATGGCAGGAAGTACATTTCTTAGTAATGCGATCCTTTGGTTCTTTGCATCGAAAGAAATAGATGTGAAGGCATTTAAGAAAGTTTCAAAACAAGAAGTTATTAAGCACATAAAACCAAATTTAGTCTTGTTTGTACCATTAATGGCAATGTCTGTGTATCATATCATGGATAAAACAATGCTGGGTGTGTTGAGTACTTATAAGCAAGTTGGATATTATTATAATGCCGATAAAATTATTAATATTCCAATTGGCATATTAACAGGCGTTGGAACTGTCATGTTGCCACGAATGACTGCTTTAAACAAAGAAGGAAAGTTGAAAGAAGCCAAGAAACTTTTTTTATTATCAATTGAATTGATTGTTATAGTTTCGGTAGCAATGGCATGTGGAATTTCTGCAATATCAAAAGAGTTTACGCCATTCTTTTTTGGACAGGGATATGATGCATGTATTAGTTTAATTATAGCATTATCACCAGTCCTTGTGGTAAAAGGACTTTCAGAGATTGCTAGAATGCAGTACTTAATACCAAATCATAAAGAGAAGATATTTATAGAATCTGTATTTTGCGGTGCTGGAGTTAATTTTGTTGTGAATTGGATCTTAATAGTAAGGTTAGGTGCATTAGGAGCTGTTATAGGCACATTGGTAGCAGAATTAGTTAGTTGCATTTGGCAATATACAAAAATGAATAAGTATATTTCATGTTTAAGTGCAATTTTCAAATCGGTGATATATGTAGTGTTTGGCATTGTAATGTTTTTGGCAGTAAGGATAGTAGCAAGATGGTTTAACGGTGGGATTGTTGGACTATTTTTTGAAATTCTTATAGGAATAGTTACATATTTGGCAATGTGTATTGTCTACTGGAAAATAACAAAAAGCGAAATTGCCAGTTTGATTAAACTAAAAAGATAAGACAATAAGAAGAGGAGAGACGAGCAATGAGTTTATTTAAAGGAAAAACACTTATGATAACTGGAGGAACTGGTTCATTTGGAAATGCTGTTTTGAACCGTTTTCTTAAAACAGATATTGGTGAAATCCGCATTTTTTCACGAGATGAAAAGAAGCAGGATGATATGCGACATGATTTTCAGGCGAGAATGCCGGAAGTAGCTGATAAAATCAAGTTTTATATTGGAGATGTTCGTGATTTGCAGTCTGTAAGAGGAGCGATGCCGGGAGTAGATTATATCTTCCATGCAGCAGCTTTAAAGCAGGTTCCATCATGTGAGTTCTTCCCAATGGAGGCAGTTCGAACAAATGTTATTGGAACAGAAAATGTACTTACAGCAGCGATTGAGGAAGGTGTGGAGTCTGTTATCTGTTTATCAACAGACAAGGCAGCTTATCCGATTAATGCAATGGGAATTACAAAAGCAATAGAGGAAAAAGTTGCAGTTGCAAAATCCAGAATGTCTGGAAAAACAAAGATTTGTTGTACTCGATATGGAAATGTTATGTGCAGTCGTGGATCAGTTATTCCGCTTTGGATTGATCAGATCAAGCAGGGAAATCCGATTACTTTGACAGAGCCATCTATGACACGTTTTATTATGAGTCTGGAAGAAGCTGTTGACCTTGTATTATTTGCATTTGAACATGGCGAGAATGGAGATCTTCTGATTCAGAAAGCTCCTGCTTGTACAATTCAGACACAGGCTGAAGCAGTGTGTGAGTTATTTGGTGGCAAGAAAGAAGATATCAAGGTGATTGGTATCCGCCATGGAGAGAAGATGTATGAAACACTTCTTACAAATGAGGAATGTGCGAAAGCTGTTGATATGGGAGATTTCTACCGTGTGCCGGCTGATAATCGTGGTCTGAATTATGATAAATATTTCAAAGATGGTGATGAGAAGCGAAATACTCTGACAGAGTTTAATTCTAATAATACGAAGAGATTGAATCTGGAAGAAACAAAAGAAAAGATTGCATCTTTGGCATATATTCAGGATGAACTTGCAAAGATGGAAAAGTAAGAAATACATATAGTGGAAGGGGAGCACATGATGAATGAAAATTCAAATTTTGAGATTAATGTTGATCGCATATACGATAATCTGGAGTTGTTAGAGAACGGTAATGTGTATGAAGTACAAAAAACTCCGGGAATACCGAAATGTGCAACATTAGCAAATCGCATAAGAGATGATTTTGAGGTGATTGTTAAAGAATTTGAAGAAAAGGAAGAGATGGAAGCCACAGATGAAGAGCAATTTAATTTGCTTGCAAAGTTATTAGGTGGTTTGTATGCAGAATTTTCATCATTGGCTAAGAAACAGCCAGATGCTTTAACAAATGCATTTAAAACGAATCAGGTCGATCGTGTGCTTTCTCCGCTGAAACAGATAATGGAAGTCTGAGTTGTGAAGCTGATGAGGGAAGAGACCCTGTTGATTTTAAAATTAGCCGAGGACAGGTTATAACCGTTATAGAAGTAAAATTGTCTTCTAATGGTCAGTATATGCATGGATATGATACACAGGTGGAGGAATATGCAAAAGCTGAACAGACCGATAATATGATATATGTATTAGTTGATGTTGGAAATCCGGTAAAGGTAAAAAAACTTCTTGAACGCTATAATCGAGATATAGATGAAGGTAAAAAAGTTCCGGAAGTAATTATGATAGATTCAACAAGTAAAGAATCTGCAAGTATCACATGATTACTATAATGAAGTGAATAACGCATATTGTATAGTAGATTCAGAGAAAGAGAGTGCAAATGGCAATGGGAACATATGATAATGTAAAATGGAAAGAAAATGGAAAGTTAAAATTATTGATTATTGTAGGAACTAGACCGGAGATTATTCGTTTGGCGGCTGTAATTAATAAAACCCGTAAATATTTTGATGTAATTCTGGCACATACAGGACAGAATTACGATTATAATTTAAATGGTGTGTTCTTTAATGATTTAAAGTTGGAAAATCCGGAAGTATATCTGAACGCTGTCGGAGCAGATCTTGGGGAAACTTGTGGAAATATTATTGCGCAGAGTTATAAGCTGATGGCAGAAATCAAACCGGATGCAGTGCTGGTTCTTGGAGATACGAATAGCTGTCTGTCAGTAATTGGTGCTAAAAGATTGCATATTCCGATTTTCCACATGGAGGCAGGTAATCGTTGTAAAGATGAGTGTCTGCCTGAAGAAACAAACAGACGTATTGTAGATATTATTTCTGATGTGAACATGGCATATTCTGAACACGCACGCAGATATTTAGCGGATTGTGGTTTGCCAAAAGAGCGTACTTATGTAACTGGTTCGCCTATGGCAGAAGTATTGCATAATAATCTGGCAGAGATTGAAGCATCAGATATTCATAGCAGACTTGGATTGGAAAAAGGGAAATATATTTTGTTATCAGCACATCGAGAGGAAAATATTGATACAGAAAAGAATTTCTTATCTTTATTTAATGCAATCAACAAGATGGCTGAGAAGTATGATATGCCAATTTTATATTCATGCCATCCCAGAAGTAAAAAGAGAATTGAATCTACAGGATTCAAACTTGATCCGAGAGTGATTCAGCATGAGCCGCTTGGTTTTCACGATTATAACTGTTTACAGATGAATGCGTTTGCAGTAGTGTCAGATTCCGGAACATTACCGGAAGAAAGTAGCTTTTTCACTTCGGTTGGACATCCATTCCCTGCTGTATGTATCCGTACATCAACAGAACGTCCGGAAGCATTGGATAAAGCATGTTTTATTCTTTCAGGAATTGATGAAAAAGGATTGTTACAGTCTGTTGATACTGCAGTTGAAATGAACAGAGCAGGAGATTATGGTATCCCCGTTCCAGACTATATTGAAGAAAATGTTAGTTCAAAAGTTGTGAAAATTATTCAGAGCTATACGGGTGTCGTTAATAAAATGGTTTGGAGAAAAGAAGCGTAATAATTGGGAAGGCACAGAAGATGAGTTTCAGAGAATATGCTCATGCGAAAGCACAAGAATTAATTAAAAGTCCTACAAAAGCAACGGTAGCTCGGGTAGTCAATGATATTACTACAGCAATTGTGGATGATAGACCAATTACAGAAGATGAAATTCGCATTATTTTAAAATATTTAGAGGATGAAATTGGCAATCTCCATATATTGTGTGAAACCTTTGAAAATAAAGAGGTTTTATCATTGATGAGTGAAGTAAAGAAATTAATTGCTCAAGCTAATGCAGGAAAAAAGTAAATATGAGTAGTACATGGACAGATATAGGAACGCTTGTGGTTGCAGTGTTAGCTTTTATCGTGGCTGCTTTAAACTATCATAAGTATAAAATATTAACAGTTCAGTATAATGGTATGGTTCATATGCAAACATTAACAGCACAAGGTGCATTGGAAACACAGATTCGTAGCGCAATAGCGGAAGTAACGCATGATATTGTTGAATTGGCAATTGAAATAGAGAAAAATCCGGAGAGTAAAATGCTTCAATATGCTTATTCAGCGGCGGAAGAGTCTTATAGAAATGCGTATGAAGATGCATGTGGAAAATATATGGACGGCAAAATAGATAAAGAACGATTTCGAAAAATGTATCAGAGAGAAATTCGTAGATTAGTTGAGGAAGAGCCGCATAAACAATCATATGCAGAAGTGCAAACTCCATATGCAAGTACTGTAGCAGTATACAGGGAATGGTATTCTCAACCGTAAAGGAGAAAAAAGAGTAGATGAACATTTTGGTGACAGGTGCAAAAGGTATGGTAGGCACTGCCTTGGTAAATAATTTAAAAAATATCCGGGATAAAAAGAATAGGACAAGGCCGAATATCGTTATTGAAGATATATATGAATATGATCTTGATTCAACGCCAGAAGAATTAGACCGATATTGTCAGAATGCTGATTTTGTATTCAATCTTGCAGGTGTAAACCGCCCGGAGAATCCAGAAGATTTTATGAAGGGCAATTTTGGATTTGCATCACAGCTTCTTGATACATTAAAGAAACATAATAATAAAGCTGGTATTATGCTTTCTTCTTCTGTTCAGGCCACATTGGCAGGACGTTTTGGCAACAGTGAATACGGAAGAAGTAAAAAAGCCGGAGAAGAATTATTTTTCGAATATGGAAAAGAGACCGGAGCACCGGTGTATGTATATCGTTTTGTAAATCTGATGGGACACAGTCGTCCGAAATATAATTCAGCAATTTCAACATTTTGCTGGGCTGTAGCAAATGATGAAGAATTTACAGTAAACGACAGAAGCACAGAGTTAGAGGTGCTGTATATTGATGATCTTGTAGAAGGAATGTTTGATCTCCTGGAAGGAAAAGAGCAGCATTGTGAATTTGATGGAGTTGAGACGGTATTAAATGAGAATGGTCGTTATTGCTGCGTACCGATTACACATAAAGCTACATTAGGTGAAATCGTAGACCTGTTAGAAGAATTCAAATCACAGCCGATTTCTTTAATGATGCCCAAATGCCCGGACGGATCCTTTGCGAAGAAGCTTTTCAGCCTTTACTTAACATATTTACCAACTGATAGGTTTAAATATGCTATGAAGATGAATTGTGATGACCGCGGATCCTTTACAGAACTGGTACATACAGTTGATTGCGGACAGATAAGTATCAATATCAGCAAACCGGGAATTACAAAAGGACAGCATTGGCACAACAGCAAATGGGAGCAGTTTATCGTAGTTCATGGGCATGGATTGATTCAGGAACGTAATATCAATACAGGAGAAACGGTAGAATTTGAAGTTTCCGGAGATAAAATTGAAGCAATCTACATGATTCCGGGGTGGACGCATAATATTATTAACTTATCGGAAACAGATGATTTAGTAACGGTTATGACATGTAATGAAATCTTTGATCCAACACATCCGGATACATTTTTTGATCCGGTATAAAAAATCATGAGGAGAGCATTTGCTCTCCTCATTTCATAAATTGTATTAGTCGCGTTTGAAAATATCACGCGTATATACTTTGTCAAGTACATCATCTAGACAGGAATCATATCTATTTGCAATGATTGCCTGGCTTTTCTTTTTGAATTTTTTGAGGTCATTTATTACTTGTGATCCAAAGAATGTATCTCCATTTTTTAATGTTGGTTCGTAAATGATAACGGTAGCACCTTTGGCTTTGATTCGTTTCATGACACCCTGGATAGAAGACTGTCTGAAGTTATCAGAGTTTGATTTCATAGTCAGACGGTAAACTCCGATAACACAATTCTTTTCCTGATCTGGAGCATAATCCCCACGATTGTAATAATCATAATATCCGGCCATATTTAATACCTGATCGGCGATAAAATCTTTCCTTGTTCGATTACTTTCTACAATAGCAGAGATCATATTCTGCGGCACATTGTTGAAGTTTGCCAGGAGCTGTTTTGTATCTTTTGGCAAGCAGTATCCGCCATATCCAAAGCTTGGGTTGTTATAGTGTGTTCCGATACGTGGATCCAGGCAGACACCGTTGATGATTTCCTGTGTATTTAATCCTTTTGTTTCAGCATAAGTATCAAGCTCATTGAAGTAGGATACACGTAGTGCCAGGTAAGTGTTTGCAAAGAGTTTTACGGCCTCGGCTTCAGTGAATCCCATAAATAAAGTATCAATGTTTTCTTTGATTGCTCCCTGCTGAAGAAGTTTTGCAAAGAGTTCTGCTTTTTCCTTTGATTCTTCATCACAGGATACAATGATTCTGGATGGATACAGGTTATCGTAGAGGGCCTTTGATTCACGCAGGAATTCCGGGCTGAAGATGATATTTTTTGTATGGTATTTTTTTCTTACAGATACTGTATATCCAACCGGGATGGTGGATTTGATGATCATGGTTGCATCCGGATTTACTTTCAATACAAGTTCAATGACTGCCTCTACTGCGGAACAGTCGAAGAAGTTCTTTTTGCTGTCATAGTTGGTCGGAGCTGCAATGACTACGAAATCGGCATGCTTATATGCTTCTTCGCCATCCAGTGTGGCTGTAAGATCCAGTTCTTTTTCAGCAAGATATTTTTCAATGTAATCATCCTGGATCGGAGACTTTTTATTATTAATGAGTTCTACTTTCTCTGGAATGATATCGACGGCTGTTACATGGTTATGCTGGGAAAGAAGTGTAGCAATAGACAGACCTACGTAACCGGTACCGGCAACGGCAATGTTGTATTTCTTGTCGAGAACAGGCTTTGTTGCAGCAAGTTTTTCCTCTTCAAACAAATCCGTTACTTCGAATCCGAGTGCTTCCGCGATTGCCTGAAGCTGATCAATCGATGGAATATAATCCAATGCTTCTAAACGACTGATCATGGCTCTGTGGATTCCGGTCATTTCTGCCAGCTGAGCCTGTGTCAGTTTTTTCTCTTTTCTTTTGGCGATAACGAGATCTGCCATTTTCTGGTAAGATATTTTCTTCATATTTATTTCTCCAATGTTATTATTAGTGACATCTGCGACGCGTTTCACGTCTGTTTTGAAACATTTTTTATATTATCAGAAGAAAATGATAACGTCAATGAAAATAAAAGAGAAAATGAAAAATATGTATTTTTGCTTGCATTTATACAGATTTTTTGCCACACTATATGAAGTTGGGACTATATGATGTTCTATGGGGCATCGAATCCGAAAATTGCAGTAAAAGAGGTCGGGAGAAAAGAAGATTATCCTTTTACTATCGGAGAATTTCATACGAATAAAAGAATCCGGGTACTTGATCTGTCTGCGGTTCAAAGCTGGAAAAGACCAGGTACATTCAGCCTGGCTCAAGAGGATATTGAGAAAAGAGAAAGCTATTTGTTTTTACGGCAATTCATTGACCGGATCACGCATCCGGTTGATGATCGGAAGGAAGCAGAGGAGGTTTACCGGCCGATTCAGGTTTTTACAAAGTATCTGCAGAGAGTGGGAAATCTGCATGGA